>Ga0172377_10008694_pt1 | contig 10422 bp, 12 predicted proteins | sample Pumphouse3metaG_FD_119749 | JGI IMG/M metagenome (GOLD analysis project Ga0172377, IMG submission 119749) | Leachate microbial communities from a municipal landfill in Southern Ontario, Canada - Pumphouse #3 metaG | ecosystem: Engineered > Solid waste > Landfill > Unclassified | place: Canada... | reverse complement strand
ATAATCAAGCCAACTTTTATCGTATTCGGTAAAAACTTCTTCGTCTTCATGGTCAAAAAGTTCGCGGAAACTTTCATGATTGTTCCGAAGCTGTTCGATGTTATCCAGCGGAACCAAGTCGAAAAACGCTTTATTTGCACCGATCCATCCGTTCTCCTTCGTAAAAAAAAGCAACGGATCGTGATCGGTGTCGAGCACCTTGTAAAAAAGCTCTTTGTTAATACTTTGCTCACTCTCCGAAGCAAAACGCTGATCGTTCATACCAAAAAAATTTTGAATTACTCGAAATAAGCCCAAAATTCTTCCCCCTGACCTCATAATAGTTATGGAAATCGTTTATTGTAACACAAAAACTCCGCACTTATGTTTTTTTTTCGATCATGCTACAATAGCACCAAAAAACGGATGCAGCGGATGAAAAAAGCGACCAGAAAAGAGATAGAATCGATTAAATCAGCCCTTTTGGAACGCTACTCCGATGCCGTCACCGAGCTGGACTACACTAACGCCTTCGAGTTGGTCATCGCCGTCGCACTCTCCGCACAATGTACCGACAAACGGGTCAACCTCATCACTCCGGCTCTATTCGAAGCCTATCCCACTCCCGCTGATTTGGCACGTGCCGATATCGAAAATATCAAACGGCTCATCCAAAGCTGCTCATTTTTCAATAATAAAGCAATCAATCTTATTGCTATGGCCAAACGGATCGTCGAGGTTTACGGCGGTGAAGTTCCCCTGGATGAAAAAGAGTTGGTGACGTTGGCGGGTGTCGGTCAGAAAACGGCGCATGTTGTTTTGATCGAATACACCGGAGCCAATCTGATGGCGGTCGATACCCATGTTTTCCGGGTAAGCCACCGGCTTGGGCTTAGCGACGATTTCAGTGCTATCGAGACGGAAGCGACTTTGGTTAAAAAATTTAAAACCAATCTCCATCAGCTTCATCAGGGACTGGTTCTTTTCGGCCGCTATATCTGCACCGCTAAAAATCCGAAATGCGACACCGAGTGTTTCTTGCGTGAATTCTGTAAAAGTACAGACGGCTTTAAACCCAGATAATGGTACAATAGCCATATGAAAACGCATACTTTTTTAATCTTGTTTGCCCTCATCGGATTGAGCGGATGTTTTAACGACCGCGGCATCAGTCTACGCTACTATAACGACTGTGAAGAGTATTATGACGCACAAGGGTACTATCATAAAAAATGTGATAAAAATCTAGTGGATTATAAAGAGATCACCGATGCGCTGCAACCGGCTCAGAATCCGGAAAAAGGGAGCGTCCGTTAACGGATGGCAATGAAGGTGGCGAAATTTGCCCACCGGAACAATACTTCGCAGCTTTTAAATCCGTTATTTTTCACCATTTGCATATTTTCATTCATCGTATAAGGGATTAAAACATTCTCAAGCGCTTCGCGTTTTTGGACGATTTCGTATTCGCTATACCCTTGTACTTTTTTAAAATCATAGTAACAATCGATCAGTTCTTTGTTTAATTTCGGATCTTCGCTCACCACTTTTTCGCTAAAAATAAAGACTCCGCCCTCGTTCAAGTTTTCCCCGATAGTATGTACTAAGCCGTCACGAACCATCGGACGGATGAACTGCAGAGTATAATTGCTGATAAAAACCTGCGCTTTCTCATATCCGAATGTGAGGATATCCCCCTCAAACAACTCTATCGAAGATCCGTATGCTTCCGTTTTTTTACGGGCATGTTCGATCATAGCCGCAGAATTATCAATTCCGATCAATCGTACATTTTCAGTTTTTGCCACCATTCTCTCAATTTCCAATAACAGTGAAGCGGTCGAACACCCGAGATCGTAGACGATTCCGCCGTTTTCCAACGCATTAATCGCAAAACGGCGGGTCAGAGACTGAGACTCTTTGTAATACGGAACGGAACGGAGCAGCATATCGTCAAATACGGCGGCGACTTCCGCATCGAATTCAAATTGTTTGGAAATAGGCTTGGTAAAAAGGGTATCGGTTTTCATACTGAAATTGTAGCGTAAAGGAGAAAGTTTCGAGGGGCGGTATGTGACGAAACAAACACGCAGGCCCCTCGAAAGAGGCTAAAGCATTTTTCAGTCCATATTTAAAAGAGGGTCGGGATCGGGTTCTCTTCCGTTTTCTTCGATTTAGCCGGAACGGACTTCGTTTCGCCGAAAAAGGTTAATTCGTTTTCGCGCAAGATCCGGATAACGTTGGTCGTCCCCGGCGTCCCGATAGGGTAGCCTGCGGTAAAGATATACGTATTGTTCTTATCGATAATTCCTCGCTTTAATCCGCTATGGATAATATCGCTGAGCATCTCTTCCAATCGCCCTTTTTTCGTCAGATATGCCGGGACCACGCCCCATACCATCGTCAGAAGCCGTGCAACTCTCTCTTCGTGTGTCGCAGCATAGATCGTCATCTTCGGACGGTATCGCGAAAGTTTTTTAGCCGATTGTCCGGATGTCGTCATGGCAATAATCCCCTCGGCACAGAGCAAATCCCCCAAACGGACTGCTGATTCGTTGACCCTGTCCATGGAATCGTCATAGCCGAAATCGAATTTTCCAAACGGATAAATCTCTTCAATCGCCCGAATCGTATTAACCATCGTTTCAACGACCAAAACGGGATTATGCCCGATTGCGCTCTCTTCTGAAAGCATGACGGCATCCGTCCCGTCCAATACCGCATTGGCGACGTCACTGATTTCCGCACGGGTCGCCGACTCTTTTTCAGTCATCGACAATAACATCTGCGTCGCGGTAATAACCGGTTTTGAATGTTCATTGGCCTTATCGATCAACATTTTTTGAATGGTCGGAACGCGGAAATACGGAACCTCGATCCCCAAATCTCCCCGTGCAACCATGATTCCGTCCGAATGGCGCAAAATCTCGTCGATATTATCTACCGCATCAAACTTTTCGATTTTGGCGATGAGCTGTACCTCTCCGCCGCATGAGCGGACGACATCACGGGCATTGATCATATCCTGAGCGTTTTGGACAAACGAAATTGCCATAAAATCGACACCGTTGGCAACCCCCCAAGCGATGTCGGATTTGTCTTTCTCGGTCAAAATATCGATTCCCAAACGGGTATTTGGAAAATTGATCCCTTTATTAGAAGTGAGTTTTCCTTTGTTTTCAATGAGTGCTTCGACATGCGTGTCGTGTATTTCTACGATCTTAGCCCGAATCGTACCGTCGTAAAGATAGATGGCATCATCTTTTTTAAGCAGTTTCAAAATATCGCTTTGATTGATCGATACCCGGTAATGATTTTCACCGATTTTTTCCCCTTCGATCGTTTCGTACCAAAAATCGAGTCTATCGCCGATCTCGAAATAAAAATCTTCTTTGAGTTTTCCGACACGGATTTTCGGGCCGCTGATATCTTGCAAAACACCTACCAGCAGTCCCGTCTCTCGCATCGCGGTACGGATGTTGTTTAACACGTTTAAATGGTACTCGTGAGTTCCGTGAGAGAAATTGAGACGAAAAACGTTCACGCCCGCTTTGATCATTGCGGAGAGGATTTCGATTTTATCGGAAGCGGGACCGACGGTCGCCAATATTTTTGTTCGTTTTTGCATTCTAAATACCTATGAGAATATTTTTGCAAATGGTAGCACATTTTCAATACGTTATCCGTTTGCCTTGCACTCTTGCTATCGGTAAACTCTCAGGGTTTTAAGAGGTCATCTTCTATACAATAAGTCCATCGATATTAAAATCAAATCACAGTGGAATCCAATGCCCTTTAATGCCATCGAAACCGATATCGTTCTCATCGACATTATCGATTTTTCACGTCTTTCTATGGATGAACAGCTTGAGATCATCTCGTATCTCTCGCTAACCTATAAAAAAATGATCCAAAAAATGCTCAAAGCATCCGGAATTCCGATGAAAAATATGTTGCAGGGGATCATTCCCACGGGAGACGGCTTTTATTGTATCCTCCATCCCGATCTCAAAGGATTCGGTCCTATTTTAGGACTTTCATTCATCCATTTTTCCGATTTGATCGCCAGAGACTACCCCTATTTTCGGGGTATACGCGTTGCCGTACATACCGGGAAGGTACACCGTTTCGAAGACATTCTCGGTAATGAAAACTTTGTCGGGGACGGGTTAAACGAATGCGCCCGCTTCATCGAAATTAAGAATCTTATCATCAGTACCGTCATTATTTCCGACAGTGCCTATGAATCACTAGAAGCGTTTTTACACCGGCACGAGGATTTTCATGCCCTGTTGGAAAAATGCGAGTTTCGGCATAGTACCCTGCACAGTTTTAAAGACAAACATAATATCGACCGTCACGGCTATCTGATCTGGATGCGCAAAGGGGCCATTATCCCTCCGCCGAAAGAGCAATGGCTCAATCCGCAAAAGAAACATCTCTTTTAACGAGAAAATGATTTTTTTGCTACTATACACTTAAGCGAATATCTGCAAATCTATACCTAGAAGGAGGACTCGTGCGTTTTACCGTCGATGAATATGCCAAAACGTTTAAAATGTCCAAAGAGATGATCCAAAACAAAATTCGTACCAAACGCTTAAACTATATTATTGAGGGGGGAGTTACTTATATTATCGTCCCCCGGAGTTCTTTAGATGAAGAAAAACGCCAAGAACTCGCCCATAATACCAAACCTGCCCCCTCCGTACCTTCGACGCAAAAAACAACGGTGGGAATGATCATCGCCCTCTACCAAAAAGAGAATCAACAGCTCAAACTTAAAATCAAAGAACTGGAGACAAAAATCGACCGTCTCGTCCATGACAAAGAACAGATGCTAATTGCCGAAAGAGAACGTATCGAAGAGATTTATACGGCAAAAGACGAACAGCTTAAAAATCTTTTGGAAGTGATCCATACCAAACTTCTCCTCTCTCAAGAACATACTGTCCACGATACCGACGTTAGCCCAACGGCGCAAAGTGTGCCCGCTATTTCATCAGGAGTTATCGAACTCAAACGGTATCTCAAATTCATAGGTATGGGCTCGGAAGAACGCAAACAGGTCAAACGCCGTTTCGAATCGGCATACGGCAGTGATATCCGCATTATCCAAAAAGAAGGGGAATTCTACGTCGATCTCTCAAAATACGACTATACCGATTTTCTTTCCTAAAAAAAGGGCTTCCCCTTTTTCCTTCAAACAATCTTTCCATTTATCCGTTTAACTTGCAAATTTTTCCGTTCACACTTTCTTAATTGCCCTTAACCGCAAACATCTGCGCCAAATCTTCTTGATCGATTCAAAAATTATAGACAAAATATTATACGGTTTTTCGTATATTTAATACAATAAAATATATATTTAACTTGGTATAGTTTATGCTTTATTCTATTTTGTGTAGATTTAATACATTATATATATTTTAATACACAATATTAACTATATTTTATACGTTTTAATGTTTATTTTAAGAAAAGGATATTACAATGGAGCAATGGAAATGAGCGATCTTTTTAACCTTCTTCATAATGCCGTTGAGGCGGGACGCAACGGTAAGAAGATTTCTCAAAAAGAGATGGCCAGAGAATTGGGAATTTCCATGCGTACTTATCAGGACTGGAGACTCGGTAATGCCAAGCCGCAAGCGGCTAAAGCCGTACTGGATATGTTAGGGATGCTTGAAGATGACGAGATCATCCGGGTCGTACGGAAAATAAATAAACTAGGAGAAACGCAATGAGCAGTTTAAGCGAGCAAGAACGAATCGGGCTGGAAGAAGTTTTCTTATCGATCTCTTCTTCCCGTAGTTTTTTCCAAAAATGGTCTTTTTTGGGTAAAAAAACACCCTTCCGCTTAAACGATACCAAAAGCGATTCTTCCCTGATTCTTGCTTCAAAATCGAGAAATTGGCTAAAAAACGGTTTAAAAAACCACAAAATAACAAAACTGTTCAATAAATTGCAGAAAAGAAGAAAAAATTAAGGTAAGAGATATTAAAGTATTCGCGGCTAAAACACTTTCCCCCTCCTGTTGTCTCCTATACACGGGGAGGCCAGAGTGTTATTCGCATATCTAAATCAAGGGCAATTAATGAATAAAGCACAATTCGTAGAGTTGGTTCAAAAAAGCGGCGGTTACAAAACAAAAGTTGAAGCTGAAACAGCTATTAAAGCGTTCACGGAAGCAGTAACTTCAGCTCTTGTTGCGAAAGAAGAAGTTTCATTGGTAGGATTCGGAAGTTTTGCATCTTCTCTTCAAAAAGGAAAAAGCGGTAAAGTTCCGGGAACAAGCAAAACTTACAGCACTGCTGATAAAATGGTTCCTAAATTCAAACCGGGCAAAAGTCTTAAAGACAGCGTAGCTGCCGGAAAATAATTTCTTCATTTCGGTGGGGGATTTTCCCCCATTTCCCACACTCTCTTCTTTCTCTCTTTTTCTGTTTACATTTATTTTTTTAAATGAGATATAATCATTTTTTAAATTACGGTAGTACGAGCGCATTGTATACAAAGGCAATAGAAGTGTTTTTCTCTTTTTTAACACGATTATTTTCATCCCCGCCGCAACAACTCCCCTCATCCGAATCGGAAGAGAATACCGAACTGAAAATTATCGTCATCAAAGAGGGAGGGAAGTTTTTTCATAACTTCCAGCTCTTTCACCGTGCTACACTCACCTCTATCGATACGTTGATCTTTCTTCCCCATCTGGGAATACTACTGGGTGAAACCGTCTCATGGAATCTTACGGAACTTGAAAATGCAACGGTTGAACGGGCGTCTCGGCAAATCAAACGCCCTCCTTCCACTCGGTTTGAAGCAACCGAATCAAAAATTCGGCAAAAACTTGCAGATGTTTTGTCGTTTGACTTTACCCCTATCTACCGTTTTATTTGGATGAAAAACTTAACGGAAGACGAATTCGATACTCTCGATCTCTCTTTTCATGAGCTGCTTCCGAAAAAATATCTTCTGTTTAAAGACGAAAGCGGCGATTCGCTCAAACAAAAACTCTACGCAATGGGACCATATAGAGACGAACCGTTATCCTCTTTAAAAATTATCGGTGCTTTGAATTCCTATACGTATATCCTGCCTACCTCACAAAATCCAGCCGGTGCGATCCTCTCTCCGGAACAAACCCATTTTCTCTCTGTGCCTCTAGAACTTCAGATGAGTCTGACCGGCGGATACGGAAGCGGAAAAAGCACTCTTCTTCTTCGAAAAGCGATGTTAATCCTCCTAACCGACAAGGAAGCAAGCGTTCTTTTCATTGCACCGACCCTTTTAGCTTCCGAACTGTTACGCAACGAATTCGTCTCTTTACTCTATTACGGAGCGTTAGAGATCGATCTTCTTCGCATAACCTTTATTCCGCCACAAGACGATATCACCGAACACAAATGTTTTCAGGAAGCAACCGTAGTAATGTGCGACGATGCGTATCTTCTCGGCGATGCGCTTATCGATCGTATCAAGCACCATCAAGGAAATCGAAGTCTTCTTCTCAGCACCGTTAACCCCGATACGCTTTCAGAGTATTCCGTCGGACTTCTCCACCGCTACCGAAGTCACATCGATCCCCGTATCGTTACCTCAACGTCACAGAATACTCTGCATCTTCTTTTGTCCGATATTCGTCATCGATTGACGACAAGCCGTGGACAAGAGATCATGATAGTCTTCGCCGATGCCGATTATATCGATATATATAAAGATTCCATCGATGAGTATCTAGGATCAAACTGCCGTATTGTCACTCCGTCGTTTAGTCTGCAGTATCAAAATCTGGACGACATTGTTTTGACAACTCCGGACTCCATCGGCGGTTTATCGATACCTCATTTGTTTTTTATCGTAGAAGAGAAGTTTGACGATTACACCTACATACTAAGCCGTGCATCAGAAAGCTCAACTATAATCACATATCCAAATCCGCAGGGAGAAGCCGATGCAAAAAATCTACAAGAGTGACGAAGAGTGGAAAAGTCTCCTCTCTCCCGAAGCCTATGCCGTAGCGCGTCAGCACGGGACAGAGCGAGCGTTTACCGGAGAATATGCCGATTTTAAAGGGGACGGTATCTATCACTGTGTGTGCTGCAATGCCCCTCTTTTCGATTCGACGGCTAAATTCAACTCAGGAACAGGATGGCCGAGTTATTTTGCACCCGTCACTCCCGATGCACTTGAGGAAAAACGGGATACCGCATACGGCATGATCCGTACGGAAGTGCTCTGTGCGGGTTGCGATGCCCATTTGGGACATGTCTTCCCGGACGGTCCGGCACCGACCGGATTGCGCTATTGTATCAATTCGGTTTGCCTCACTTTTACACCACGACAACAGGAGTCTTAATGCGCCTTATTTTTGTTTTGTTACTTACGTCGATCTTCAGTTTTGCCGCCGAACATCCCCGTGTCTCTTTAGAAACAACCCAAGGGAATATTACCCTTGAATTGTATGAAGATGTGGCGCCCTTAGCGGTCGAAAACTTTACGGGATTGGTCAAAAACGGATATTACAACGGATTAACCTTTCATCGAATCATTAAAAACTTTATGATCCAAGGAGGCGATCCGACCGGAACAGGAGCCGGAGGCGAATCAATCTGGAAAAAACCGTTCAAAGACGAATTTAAATCGGGTGTCGTTTTCGATAAACCGGGGATTTTGGCAATGGCCAATGCCGGACCTCGCACGAACGGAAGCCAATTTTTTATCACGACGGCTCAGACTCCATGGCTCAACGGCTATCATACGATCTTCGGACGTGTCGTTTCCGGTATGGATACCCTTGCCAAACTTAACAACGTTCAGACAAACGGTCAGCGCGGCGGCGATAAACCGCTTCAACCGCAAAAAATCATCAAAGCTACCCTTCTACCTTAATTTTCCTCGGATGCCGCATGGGTTTGTCCCCTCGGCCTCATCTCTACTGCTTCAATCCTACTACATAAAGTGTTCTCAAAGAGAGTAATGGGCATAATTTCGTAACCATTTCGTAACCATTGGAGCTTTTATGTTCTCACGTGACAACCTCTTTTTCGGAGGAATTTTTGTTGCCGCAATCGCCGTTTTCATGATTTGGGGGCTGAACTATCTTGCGCAGCATCACACCCTGTTTATCCTCGCCACGTTTTTTGGCCTTTTCATGGCCTTCAACATAGGCGGAAACGACGTTGCCAACTCATTCGGCACCAGTGTCGGGGCAAAAACCCTCACTGTCAAACAGGCCCTTATCATTGCCGCCATCTTTGAACTCAGCGGTGCGATGCTCGCAGGAGCTGCCGTCACCGATACGATTCGGAAAGGGATCGTCGATATTTCTCAAATGGATTTCGATCCGATGCTTTACGTCTTTGTCATGATGGGCGCACTGCTCTCGTCTGCTTTATGGCTTATGTACGCTTCGACTAAAGGATATCCCGTTTCTACGACACATGCAATCGTTGGAGGGATTCTCGGCGGTTCCATCGCTTTAGGATACGTCACAATGCCTCATGGAGGCAATATTTTTGGCTTGATTCACTGGGATCAGATTACCAAAATCGCTATCAGCTGGGTCGTTTCTCCTATTTTGGGCGGGATGGCATCGTATGGCATTTACTGGTATCTCAAAAAGAACATTCTCGACTATAACGATGATGTAGAAGCCAAAATCAACGGTATCAAACTCCAGGTCAAAGAATTGAAAGCTTCTTACAACGAATCCATCGCGACAGAAGAAGAGAAAGTATCTCACAATGAGAAATTGCAGGAATTAAATCGTTTGCAAAAGAAATCAAACGCTTTTTACGCGCTTCGTATCCATGCACCGCTGATGGCGGCATTTGCCACCGCCATGGTAGCCGGAATGTTGTTATTTAAAGGGCTTAAACATGCTCATCTGCAGTTGGACAACACCCAAATTTTCATGTTGATCGCTACCTTCTCAACGCTGGCATATGGCATCGTCTATGCCATTGTCAAAGTGATGCACAAAGATTCCCCTCATAAAGCGACCATGCGATTGTTCAGCATGCTCCAAGTCCTTACCGCATCAGCTTTTGCTTTCAGCCACGGTGCCAACGATATTGCCAATGCTATCGGGCCGTTCGCGGCAATCATCGATATTTTAGCAACAGGACAGATCAATGCCGAATCGCCGGTGCCGATCATCGCGATGGCGACCTTCGGGATTGCACTGGTTGCAGGACTTTGGTTTATCGGGAAAGAGGTTATTCAAACCGTCGGAAGCCGTATCACGGAAATTTTCCCGGTGACCGGATTTGCCGCCGAGCTCGGAGCCACTTTGGTTATTTTGGCGGCGACGAAATTAGGAATTCCGGTCTCTTCGACCCATATTTTGATCGGTGCGATTATCGGCATCGGAATGATCAACCGTAATGCCAACTGGGCTCTAATGCGCCCTATCGCCATGGCATGGATCATCACTCT
>Ga0172377_10008693_pt1 | contig 10423 bp, 12 predicted proteins | sample Pumphouse3metaG_FD_119749 | JGI IMG/M metagenome (GOLD analysis project Ga0172377, IMG submission 119749) | Leachate microbial communities from a municipal landfill in Southern Ontario, Canada - Pumphouse #3 metaG | ecosystem: Engineered > Solid waste > Landfill > Unclassified | place: Canada... | reverse complement strand
TATCCTCAACTAGGGTATATGTCTGATTGGAAAAATCGTTACCGACTTCGTCTTTTGTAGTCAAGAATCCAGCAATGCTCGCTCCAATACCGAGTAGGATTAGAATAATACCTGCTTTTAATAATTTCACCATTTTACTCGCCTACCTTTTTAATCTTCGACTGGATAAATTCCATCAACTTCTCCAATTGATTTTTCGATTGAACGAAAAGCCATTTAAACACCCAAAAACCAATCAAAACCAGTCCCAATCCGACCATTGCCCCACCAGCATACATAACAATGGTTGCTACGGAAAGTGATTTGATGATTGCATCGTAGATTCTAATACTGGCAAATACCATCGTTCCTCCGCCTGAAGCTAGAAATGAAATGCCAATCGAACCAATGACAATTGCCAAAATGAAGAAAATAAAGTAACCAATGATTTTGACAGTGACACTAAAGACTTTTTGTAGTTGATAGTCTTTCTTCTCCTTGACATTGGTTACAAAATCCTGATCTTTTTTGATTGTTCGGGTTATTTTGTCAATACTGCCCAACTTCTCAATGAATTCTTGTTCAAATTCACCACTATCGATTGCATCCTGAATTAGTTCATCATAGTAATGGACTATTTCTTGTCGCTCCGTATTTGAACAGTTTTCCAATGATTGATTTAGTTTGTATAGAAATTCATATTTATTCATATTTTTCGCTCCTATTTCAAAATATAATCATAAATTATTTTAATTATATCAAACTCGTGTCGGCAATCTTTTAGTTTTTGTAATCCTTGACTGGTAATTTGATAATATCTTCGTAAACGCGAATTGTACTCCTCGGTGTATGTAACTAAATAGTTTTGAATTTCGAGCCGTTTTAATATCGGATATAGCGTCGATTCAGATATCTCCAATACTTCTGATACATCTTGGATAATCCGATATCCGTAAGAAGCTTGGTTTTTCAGCGATGCCAAAACTAACAATTCCAAAAACCCTTTTTTTAATTGAACATCCAAGTTAATACCCCCTTACGCATAATACTATACAATGCGTAGTATTACTTGTCAACCCCTTTTTATTATTTTTTAAAAAAAAGTCGTCTTGAAATACAGACAACAGTTTTTGAATTATTTCGATGTTCTTTTGGATTGGATTCGTCGATAAATCGCAACCCCGCCAAACAATACAAGATAAAATAGCATAAGCCAAATTACATTCCATGGTTGGGTCTGAATATTAAAGATACTCCCGAGAAAGACAAAGAAAACGATGATGATAACTCGTGACAAAAACGTGAGGAGCGCATACTTGGAAATCGAAACTTTTGTCAATGACAATCCATAATTCATAATTGAAGAGGGAAGAAAAGGATTAGATAATAAAACTAAAGCCAAACCAAAGTTCTTGTTATCAACAACACTGATAAACTTTTTACCAAACTCATTATTCTCCACTCGCTTAATAAAAAACTTAGCGATTGTTACTCTAATGATTAAAAAAATGATGAGCATCCCCACAAAAGAACCCATAACAGACAAAATAATGGTATAAAATGTTCCTAATTCCGCTCCATATGTGTCCGATAGAATCGCATGATTATATGAGATAATCGCGGTTAACGGGAGCCATGGCAGTAAAGCTTCTAAAAACGGGAGTAAAAACGCCGAAAGAGGAACGAACCATGGATTTGCATCCAAAAAAGCCTGAAAATTGGCAAATAGATCAAGAAAATATTCTGATACTTCGATAATGAAATCGGGCATTTCCTCTTCCTCCTTTCTTATTATAAACAAAAAGCATCCCAAAACCGGGATGCTTAGGTTATGCTTTCTTACAGCAACTCGGCAAAATGTTTCAGAGTCCTAATCATTTGCGCCGTATATGACATTTCATTGTCATACCATGATACTACTTTTACTAATTGTTTGCCATCAGTATCCAAAATCGTGGTCATCAAAGAGTCAAACATTGTCCCCTGAGTAATGCCGATTACATCGCTCGAAACAATTGGATCTTCAGTATAACCGACGATATCCGATTGTGCAGCTTTGACAGCATTATTAACCATTTCTTTGGTTACTGGTGTTTTTAATTCGACAACCAAATCGACAACCGAACCGGTCACAACCGGTACTCGAAGCGCGATACCATCCAGTCTGCCTTTTAATTGTGGTAAAACTAGTGCAACCGCTTTTGCAGCCCCCGTCGTTGTCGGAACTATATTACTAGCAGCAGTCCGTCCCCGTCTTGAAGCAATCCCCGCCTTATGCGGTCCATCAAGAGTAATCTGATCGTTAGTATATGCGTGAACCGTAGTCATGAAGCCACGGACGATACCAAAATTATCATCGAGGATTTTGGCGATAGGAGCGAGACAGTTGGTCGTACAAGATGCAGCACTAACGATTGTTTCGTCACCAGTCAAAATACTTTCATTAACTCCATAGACAACTGTAGGAATATCTTTATCTTTCGCTGGAGCGCTTAAAACAACCTTCTTAGCTCCGGCTTGAAGATGAAAACTAGCTTTTTCTCTGGTAGTGAAGATTCCCGTGCACTCCAAAACAACATCGACTTGATATTGTTTCCAAGGTAATAAAACTGGATCTTTCTGCGATAAAACTGGGATTCTTATGCCTTCAACAATTATTTCATTGCCTTCAAACGAGACATTTTTACCATAACGACCTTGCGAACTGTCATACTTTAACAGATAGGCGAGTTGTTGAGCATCGGTCAGATCATTAATCGCCACGATTTCGAAATCAGGATTACCAAACATTAAACGAAAAGCCAAACGACCGATTCGGCCAAAACCATTGATTGCAACTTTTACAGACATAATTAAGCCTCCTAATAATAAGACAAAGTGTTTTGATCGTCTCTATTTTACCTTTTTTTTGCATTTTTATCAACAAGTGTCTGTCTAAAAACGTTTTCATATTTAAAAAAGACGACGGCGTGCCGTCATCGTTTAAATTACAGTGTTGATGCTTTCTTTGCATCCTTGAGACCGGCGCGGACTGCGCATTTATATTCACAATCGTCTTTACATTCCGCACACATGATACTTTCCCGGAAATGCTTGGGAATAAAAGCCCGAATTTCATCTTCGTTGTACCCAGTTTGCATGATTTTATCACTAATGATGATTGGGCGCTTTAAAACAGTGGGATTATCGATAATAAAATCAGCTAATTCCCCAAAATGCATTTCATCAGGATCAAGAAAAGAATCTTTAAAGATTTTTGAACGCGTGGATATAATATCCTCGAATCCATTATCAGAAAACTTAAGCATTTTGATAATATCGTCCCGAGTCAGCTTAATGCCGACAATGTTCTTTTCTTTAAAGGGAATCTGATTATTTTCTAACCATTTCTTGGCTTTTCGGCAAGAAGAACAACTTGAACTAGTATAGAGAGTAATCAACAATGATCACCAACTTTCTATGAATAGTATAACATTAAAAAAGATGTTTATCACTATTTTTTTAAATTGATGATATAATAAACATAAAGCTATTTGAAGGGGGATTTAAAATATGAACTGGGATTTAACTTACTTATTTCCAACCTTAGAGGACTTTGAAAAAGCCTTTAATGACACTAATGAAATTATCAAAAAGCTTCCTGCTTATGAAGGACAATTGCACATTGAAGCAAAATTTACTGAGTATTACCTAAATATCAAGAAAATATCGCAAATCGGTTATCGCGTCTACCAGTATGCGTCTTTATTGAGCGATCTGAATAAGAAAAACCAAGAAAATGCTGCTAGACTCCAAAAAGTACAAATTACTTTTGCTATGATGCAACAAGTTACCGCCTTTGAAGAACCAGAGCTGATTTCAATTGGGCAAGAAAAGATTATGGCGTTTATTGATCATAACCCTGTTCTCGAGGAGACCCGTTTTGGATTTGTAAAACTTTTCCGTCGTCAAGAACATATTCTTGATCAAAACAGCGAAACTCTATTGGCTTATTATAATCAGCTTACTCGGGTTGGCCATGATCTATATAGCAGTCTAACGGTTGCCGATATGGAGCATGGAGATGTAATGCTCGATGATGGAAATATCGTCACAATTACGGGATCAAATTACCGTGCTTACATCGCTAAAAGCAAAAGCCCGAAAGAACGTAAGGATATCTTCGAATCAGTCTTTTCTTACTATGATGCCCACAAATCAACCTATGCCGGCATTTATAATTCCGTTTTACAAGCTGACTATGCCCATATTAAAGCCCGCAAATATCCGAGTTCGGTTGCGGCAGCGCTTTTTAACAATGCCATTCCCATTGAAGTCTATTATTCTCTTACTACTGTTGCGAGAGAAAACACCGCTGCTATCAAGAAGTACTTAGCCATCCGCAAACAATTCTTGGGCTTAGAAGAATACCATACCTATGATCGATTCTTGCCCCTTGTTAAATCCGATAAAGAATATGAATTTGCCGAAGCCAAACAATTGTTCTTTGATTCAATCAAACAGTTCCCCGCTGATTTCCAAGCTAAAGCCCATGAAGTTCTTAAAACGGGATTTGTCGATGTATATGAAGCCGAAGGAAAACGCAGCGGAGCTTATTCTTCATCTGTTTCCGATACTCATCCGTACATTTTACTTAATTATTCCAAGACCCTTGATGATGTTTTTACTGTTGCCCACGAGTCCGGTCATTCGATGCATTCGCTGTATGCGATGGAGAATCAGCCAACCCTTTTACAAGATTACACGATATTTGTTGCGGAAGTCGCATCGACTTTTAACGAGCACAATCTCCTTGATTATTTCATTAAAAGCAGTAAAGCCTCGAAAAACGAAAAAATCGCCCTTTTACAAAGAACGATTGATGATATCTTATCAACCTTCTATCGGCAAACATTATTCGCCATCTATGAACTCGAAGCTCATAAACTGGCGGAACAAAATCAGCCGATTACTCCCGATGCTTTATCTAACATTATGATTGGTTTATACAAAGAATTTTATGACTTAGATTTGACCAAAGAGGAATTCAAACAATACGTTTGGGCATATATTCCTCACTTATTCTATACTCCTTTCTATGTCTATCAATACGCTACCAGCTTCGCAACTTCATTAAAACTCTATGAAAATGTCAAAAACAATATTCCCGGAGCTTTCGAGCGTTATCTTGGCTTGTTAAAATCCGGAGGTAGTGAATTCCCCGTGGATCAGATAAAAAAAGCCGGAGTTGATTTAACTCAAAAAGATGCTTTCTTAGCTGTTGCCAAGCGGCTAGCAGAACTTGTCGATCAATTAGAGGTTGAAATCAATAATTAAGTGTGTTATAATTCATGATATCAAAAAACGATGAACCGGAAGAGTAACCGAAATCAATCATCTAAGCGAGCCCCTATTGATGAAAAAGGGTATGATTATATCGGTGAATGGACCGGCAAGTGATGCCAATCACATCCGTTGACCCGCGTTATCGGTCACAAGTGCCGGCGTTTTTTGCCGGAACAAAGGTGGCACCGCGTTCAATCGTCCTTATTCGTAAGGACGATTTTTGTTTATTTAAACTATTTTAAGGAGGAATTGATCATGAAACGTGTCGTATCAGGAATCAAACCAAGCGGTACATTAACCCTTGGCAATTACATCGGAGCGATAAAACAATTCGTTAATCTTCAAAGTACACTATCTGATTACGAATTCTTTTTGTTTGTCGCGGATTTGCATGCCATTACCGTCCCTCAGGAAGCGGCAGTACTCAGAAAACGCAGTCGTGATGTCGCGGCGATGTATTTAGCGGCCGGTGTTGATCCCAACCGAACGGTTCTCTTTTTACAATCCGAGGTGAAAGAACACGCCGAGTTGGGTTATCTTTTACAATGCAGCACTTATATGGGTGAACTCGAGCGGATGACTCAGTATAAAGACAAAGTTCGAGTAAAAAAAGAGACTGGCATTACTGCCGCATTATTTACATATCCGGTTTTGATGGCCGCAGATATCATCATGTATGATCCCGAATTTGTCCCTGTCGGTGATGATCAAAAACAACATTTAGAACTCACTAGAGATATCGCAATTCGTTTTAATAATAAGTATGGTGATTTCTTTACCATTCCCGAACCGTTAATTCCCACCATTGGATCTAGGATTATGGATTTGCAGGATGTATCGAAAAAAATGAGTAAATCTGACGAATCTGACAAAGGGGCGATTACACTCTATGATGACTTTGAAACGATTCACCGCAAAATTCGCAGTGCTGTGACTGACAGTATCGGCATCATGAAATATGATCCCATTAAACAGCCGGGTTTAGCTAATTTAATAACAATTTATGCGGTCATTGGTCACATGGATCCCGAAGAAGTCGTCACCAAGTATCAAGGCCAAGGTTATGCCCAGTTTAAAGATGATCTTGCAGTTTTAGTGGCCAATGAGCTTGGTACTCTTCAAAACCGCTATCACGAAATCATCGATTCTGGGACTCTCGATGTGATTCTCGATTCCGGTCGAGAAAAAGCTCATGAATATGCATTCCGGAAAGTCGAAAAATGCAAACGGAAAATCGGTTTAGGACGAATCAAAAAATAAAAAAAGGAAATCCGCAAATGCTGATTCCCAAAAGTTTTTTTTCTATTTTATCGGCAGTCGGTTAATATCGCCAATAATTTTGTCGATAGCCTGATATGCTTGCCCTTCATCGTCACCATCAAAAGTTAGTTTAAAAACAACATTAGCGGGAATTCCGAGGGATAACACTCCCATAATCGATTTCAAAGTGACCCTTATGTCTTGATATTCTAAAACCATCTTGGATGAAAAACTGTTGGCCACAGCCACCAACATTGTTGCCGGCCGAGCATTAAGTCCTTCTGGGAAAGTAATCCGAAAATTTGCTTCTATCATCAGTTACTCCTCCTTCTTGTTTTGATTGATGCGTGCAATCAAACAATCTGCGTTGATTGGAACCATCATTTTAATAATATTTTCTGAAACAAAGATTCCCATTGCCCCGAGGTTACGAATCGCTTCTAGGTTACACTTATCAATATCGATAACGGTAAATTTTAGCCGCGCTCCATCTTGAGAGGCCAACTGAATATTGGCAATCCCCCCCAAGTTACAAATGAATCCGGTGATGATTTCCTCGTCAAGCGGTTTATTAATAATCTGTCTCCTTTGCTTTCGGAGAACAAAAAACAAAATTAATCCCCCGATTAAGAAGACACCGATTGAAACCCAAAGTACCCACAATATCCACGGTTCATTGGAAACCCATAACATCCTGCTCATCAACGTCATCACCTCTTGTATTTATTATTTTATCACAATTCTCAAAATCGCAACCATCCTTTACGAAAAATCGTTCCGAGACAGCTTATATCGGTCAGAATGTTCTGACAAATTGCCCAAATGTCAATCAGAAAAGAGATAATTATGAATCAAATTATTGAAGCCATTATCGAAATACCAATGGGAACGCAAAACAAGTATGAAGTCGACAAAACCAAAAACCGCATTAAACTTTCCCGAGTCTTGTATTCCAAAATGACGTATCCTGCCGAATACGGTTTTATTGAAAACACTTATGCGGAAGATGGTGACCCGCTCGATATCTTGGTCCTTGCGACAACACAAACATTTCCAGGATGCATCGTTGATGCTCGTGTCGTCGGATATTTGGATATGATTGATTCAGGTGCTCGCGATGCCAAGGTAATCGCTGTGGTTAATGCCGATCCCCGATTTGACACAATCCAAGATATCACTGACATCCCCCAATTACAACTTCGAGAAATCAAACTCTTTTTTCGGACATATAAAGAATTATTGCCAAACCACGAGGTTGAAGTTCGTGACTATCACAATTGTGAAGAAGCGCTTATCTTAATTGATAAATGCTTGCGAAATTATCAGAAACGACAAAATAAATAGCGCATCGGTCAAGAGTAATGACCATGCGCTATTTTTATGCTTTTTTATATGCAATTTCCCCGTTGATAAAAACAAATTCGGTTTTTGTCAGATAATGAAGCGGATGACCATCCCAAATTACTAAATCAGCATCTTTTCCTGGGGTAATACTTCCAAGTCGATTATCAATTCCTAATATTTTAGCGGCATTTATGGTAACAGCTTTAAAAGCATCGAGTTCGGGAAGGCCTTCGCGAACAAAAATTCCCACCTGGGTCAAAGCATTAGCCAAGTGAATAACTGGATGATCCGTCATAATGGCAAACTCAATCCCATTATCAAAAAGAATCTTTCCGGCTTTAAAGGTTTTATTACGCAACTCATATTTGGTTTTGGATCCAAGTGTCGGTCCGATGATAACGCGTTGGTGATGGGCTTTTAAAAAATCAACAATCATATAACCTTCAGTCGCATGGTCAATTGTAGCATTTAATCCAAACTCCTCGATAATCCGAACTGCCGTAGCGATATCGTCTTGCTGGTGAGCATGAATTTTTACGGGTAATCCGTCAAACACGCGAGCTAAAGATGCCCACTTCATATTAAATTCCGGTGGATTTACTTCTTTTCCCGCAAGCAAATCAGCTTGATATTTTAATGTTTTAGTTCGATAATCTTTAGCCTTTGTTAAAGCATCGCGAATTAAAGCCGCCGAAGCCATCCTCGTGTTCGGCTCTTGATTTTTGCTGGAATATACCCGTTTGGGATTCTCTCCTAAGGCCATCTTCATTGCCGATTCAGCTTTGATAATCATTTCATCGATTATTTTGCCCTTGGTCTTCATGATGCAAAAAGTACCACCAATTACATTTCCACTTCCGGGGCCAGTCGAAACCGTCGTAACTCCCGATTCCAAAGCTTCGGTAAACGCCACATCTTGGGGCTTAATTGCATCAATTGCTCGCAATTCCGGATAGACTGGGTTTGTCATTTCGTTGCCATCCTCGCCCTCAAAACCGATAGCTTCTTCAAAGATACCGATATGGCAATGAGCATCAACAATCCCCGGAGTCACAAAGTGTTTTTTAGCATTGATTATTTGTGCATCAGGATAATCTTTTGCGTCAAATTTGCCGACCGCTTTGATGGTTTTACCATCAATTAGAATATCAGCTGTTTCGTAATTAATTGTGTCCATGCTGAGTAAATACGCGTTTTTAATTAATATCATTTTTGGTTTTCCTTTCCGTAGTTTCGAACTATATTTATGAAACTTAACATCCCATATTTCATAATACTCTCATCGATATTGAATCGCGGATGATGCAAACTATACCCAGTATCGTCATCTTTTCTACTGCCAATCCAAGCAATGCAACCTTTTTTCATCGCAGTATACCGCGAAAAATCTTCCGCACCCAGCGTCGGTTTATCAAGTTCGATGAAGGCTTTTGATCCAAAAGTATCTTCGATAATTCTTTTAAAAAATCGAGCTTCGGAAACGGTGTTGATTGTCGGATCGTATTCGCGGATATATTGATATTCATATGCACCGCCATGCATGGTGATGACTCCTTTTAATACATCTTCAATCGCGACTTGAATTTTCTGTCTAGTAGTTTCGTTGAAACAACGAACCGTTCCTTCCATTAACGCAAACTCGGGAATGACGTTATGAGTAGTCCCCGATGTAACTTTAGCGATGGTAATCACACCACTTTCAGTCGGGTCAAGTTGCCTGGTAATAATCGACTGTAAGGCAACAACTACCTCGGCTTGCATTAAAATAGGGTCAATACCCAAGTGCGGAAAAGCCGCATGCGCGCCTTTACCAATCAACTTAATTTTAATCGTGTCTGCCGATGCCATAGCTTCCCCGGCTTTAATCGCAATTGTTCCACTAGGGAAAGCCGGGCTGACATGAAAGGCAAAAAAGCTGTCTACATCGGTCAACAGTTCCGATTGGCACATACCATAGGCTCCTCCTGGATTTGGACCTTCTTCCGCCTCTTGGAAAATCAATTTGACGGTTCCACTCCAGCCATGGCGATGATCAATTAAGTACTTAGCAGCCCCTAAAAGCATAGCCGTATGCGCATCATGTCCACAAGCATGCATCTTGCCTTCAATTTGAGAATGATAGGGAAGATTAACATTTACTTCATTAATTGGCAATGCATCCATATCCGCTCGCAATCCGATTACAGGGCCAATGCCATTTCGAATAATTCCTAAAAGAGAATTTTTTCCCACATGGGGAACATAATCAATTCCCATCATTTGTAATTCGTCAGCGACAAAATCATGGGTTTTACTAAGATCGAATCCAACTTCAGGATACTGATGAAGATGGCGACGAACTTGAATTAGATACGATTCCCAAGACAATATTTCTTCGATTTTAATCATTTAAATCACCGGCTTTCAGGAAACACGATTCGTAAATCAAGATTAAATGTATTAGCATATTCGCGGATAAGGACTGCTAAATTACGGAAATATGAATAATCCCTTTTTTCAAAGATGTTCTGATATA
>Ga0172377_10008692_pt1 | contig 10423 bp, 13 predicted proteins | sample Pumphouse3metaG_FD_119749 | JGI IMG/M metagenome (GOLD analysis project Ga0172377, IMG submission 119749) | Leachate microbial communities from a municipal landfill in Southern Ontario, Canada - Pumphouse #3 metaG | ecosystem: Engineered > Solid waste > Landfill > Unclassified | place: Canada... | reverse complement strand
TTCAATTAAACATCGTTCATACCTTAAACTAAGCATTTCAGCATTACGTAACCAAACAAGATTCCAAAGCATAAAGAATTTATTTACATGGTTATCTAAAGGTCTAATATGTTGATTTTTGTTATTAGCAGGTTGTAAAGCGTTAACATAATGTATATCTTCATATGGTAAAATATTTATTCTTCTACCCATATCAAAATATGTGTTTTCTACATCATATTTTTCTTTGTAACCTTTCCATTCATCTCCTTCATAATGAATTGGGCTTTCACTTGGATATGTACTTTTAACCCAAACCCAATGAGCTTTATATGCTCCACTATCCTTACCTATTTTACGTAAATAATCAAATCCACCTTTAACATTATCAGTTAACATTTCATCTCCATCTAACCATAAAAGCCAATCTCCAGCTTTACCTAACTTAAAAAATTCTTTACAGTAAGCAGTACGTTTCTCTGCTTCATCAACCCAAAATCTATTAGGTGGATTAATAATAGATAATTTATTTTGTGGAATTAAAGATTTAACTATTTCTATAGTATTGTCTGTACTTAAAATTTTATTTTCTTTAACAGCTTTTAAATTACTTTGAAATGCACCATCAACTACAATAAAATAATCAACGTAATCTTTAACACTTTCTATACTTTTACGTATTAATTGAGCTTCATTCCAAACTAACCATGCACAAAAAATCATATGTTTTTTTTCTCCCAATTTTCTCTTTCAATTTTGTTAACTTCGCCAAGTTTTCTAATTATTTCAGCTTTACCGTTATCAAACCAAAAATTGTAATTGTTATATTTAAAGCCACAAGAATTACATTTAGAGAGAATACCATAATATCTTTCTGTTTCGTTTTTTTCAACTGAAAAAACACAGTCTACATCTATATTTTCACATTCTGGACACATTATTTTCAAAAGTATTACTCTCCAAAATCTTCTCCTTCAATAACTAATTCTACAAGTTTCATTTTATTTTTTTCAAGTTTTACTTCAAGTTCAAGCCCACAACATGGGCAACTAATTATTTCCCCAATTTGAAATGAATCATCAACGTAAATTTCTTTTTCACAATCTGGACATTTAAATACTTTAATCATTAAATCACCATAAGAATATAAATATATAGGGAATATATTATTTAAATATTATGGTTATTCTTTTAGTTCCCATATTCTATAAAATTCAACTAAATCTTTAACGTTGTTTCCTATACGTAAATCAGAATTTTCAAAGATTTCATTAAGTTTTTTATTACATTTTTCACATGGATAATATGAAATTCCATATTTATCATAATAACATATCTGAAATTTCCATATATTCCAATTTTCAACTTCAGCTATAACTGTGGTTTTTTCATCAAACCTAAATTGTTTTATATCCATTAACATTTTTTTAATTTTATCTTGACATTCTTCACATGGAACAAAACGACTATTTAAAAATCTTAAATAGAATCCGAATGTTTCTATTTCTTCATGAATATATTCTTCAGTTAAATCTTCTTTTTGAAATACATAACCGCAATTATAACACATTATTTTTTTTGTTGAAGCATTATAATATATTTTCTTTAATTGCATTCCTTCATTTAAATCTTTACCTAATTCTTTGGTTTTTTTGCCGCATTTAGGACATTCAAAATTTTCTTCTTTATGATATTCACTTTTTAACATTTTTATTTTTCTAATACTCATATACATTCAATCCTTCATTCAATAAGTATTAGTAAAAATATATATTTAAATGTTATGGTTAATAAAAAAATTCACATGCATCTGTTCTATAATTAACTTCAAATTTATGGAGTTTACATTTATTTACTCCATCAAAAAATTTACATGTTTCACATTTATTCATTATTCTTCAAAACCTAAAAGTTTACATATATCACAAATAAATATTTTTACATTATCTTTAGTAGTTTTCAATAAACGCATTTCAACATCTGGATGATTTCTACATTTCATTTTCTTTTCCCAACGGAATCATTATATTTTACACATGCTAATTTAGCCCAACAGTTTTCACAATTTTTTATTCCTTGTTCTTTTCCTAAATAACATGCTTCCATAATTTTATCACTAAATAATGAGTAAAGAATATACTATATAAACATTTTTACCATATTAAACATTTTATATGTGAATGACGTATTACAAAAACCAAAATCTTTATATATAAATTTAACCATATAATTATTATGTGATAGTTTTATGCTGAAAATAATTGGTTACACCGTTAAAGACGATGAAGTATATATTAAAGTTATTGACACAGAAAAAACAACTATTGAACCTGAATTAGTTCCATTAGTAAAAGAACATTATATTGGATTAATACAGGACGGACCGCCAACTACAATGAAATTTTATAAAGATTTAAACAGGAAAATAGAAAGCATTATAGAATCAAGAGTAATGAAAATAGAAAAAGCAGATGAAGACTTAGCTAAATTAAATACTATTGTTCAGAAAGTAAGAGAAGACATTTTAAATGGAACAACAAATGATGATTTCGGAATTGAAAAAGCAAAATTAATTTTAGCTACAGTAAAAGATGAAAAAATAGCTATAAAAGAACGAAGGCATTTAATTAAAGCGTTATATCAAGAAGAAGCAAAAGTGAAAAGTAAACTTATTGAATTAGGTAACAAGTAATGGGTAATGCTTTTGATGAAGTAATTAAATTACAATTAAAATGGAAAAAGAAAGGTAACGAAGTTCATAAAGCTTTTCTTGAATGGCGTGAAATATGGAAAGCTAAAGGTCCTGTAGAATTCGCTGAACAAATTCTTCGACTTGACCCTGAAACAGGAAACGAATTAAAATTATCTAATGAACAGAAAGTTTTTCTTAACGATTTAGCTTTTAATGGAGTAAAATTTGCTATAGCTATAGCAGGTAGAGGCGGTGGAAAAACTTTTGTTATAGCCTGTTATGTTGCTTGGAGAATATATACACATGAATATTGGGGAATAGCTACTATAGGTGGTTCAAAAGAGCAGACATCTAAAATTCGTAAATATATGGCTTATTGGATAACTAAACATGATGAAATAGCTAAATACACTTTAACTTGTACTAAAGATACAATTGAAACACATTGTAATTCTTATGCAACATTTAATCCATGTTTTACTGGTGACACTGTAGTATATGGAGATTATAATGCAAAGTTTAGTGATTTAGATGTTAATAATTCTATTTGTAGTGAAGGAGAAAAAATAAATCCTAATATATTAATTATTACACAATATTCAGGTGAATTAATTAAAATTAAACCTATGGGATTATTACCCATTAAATGTACTCCTGAACACCCAATATATGTTACTAATTTTAAAAAATATAAAAAATGGATACATATTGATGGACATAAACATTATGGTGAAGGTAAATGGACTATTGAAAAAATAGGTAGTGAAATGAAAATTGCAAAAGAATTAAATACTAAAGATTATTTAATGATTCCAAGAAAACAGTCATTTAACACATTTAATAATGAAGAATTAGCTTGGCTACTTGGTGCATATTTAGCTGAAGGTTGGATAGAAAAAAAGTTTAATCCTAAAGTTAAAAAATATTATGAATCAGTAAAATTTGGACTTGGAAAACACGAAACAGATTTTATTAATAAAATATATGAATTAAGCAATAAATATTTTAAAACAGGTTCAATTGATAATAAATATTGTGAAACAGCTACGAAAATATCTTTATATAAAAAAGGTGCAGTAAACTTTTTTAAGACATGTGGTACTTCATCAAAAAATAAACATATTGCATTATTTATAAAAGATGCTAATCCTAAAATTGTTAGGGCATTTATAGAAGGGTATTTAGAGGGAGATGGAAATACTACACATAAAGATTCATTGAGGATTTCAACAACAACTGAACAAATAATTTATGATTTAATTGAAATATTTACTATGAATTTAGGAATATTACCAAATGTTTATGTTGGAAAAAATCGTGAAAATACCATTATTTGTGGAAGAACTGTTAATTGTAAACAAGCATATGAATTGTTATGGAGTAAAAATGAATGGTATAATAATTGTAGAAAAATAAATGTATGGTATAAAGATGAACAATACGTTTATGTTCCAATAAAAAATATAGAAAAAGAATATGTTGATAATATTAAAGTTTATAATTTAAATGTTCCAAAAACTAACACTTATTGTGTACCATTTATAGTACATAATTGTTCTGAAGGTGGTAGTCGTGGTGCTCATGTAACTGAATTAATTATTGATGAAGCCGCAAGTGCCGATAAAGTTGGAAAAACAGATATTATTTTATCTGCTAAAGCACAAGTTTCAACTTCACCTGATATAAGAATATTGGAAACTTGTTATGATGAACAAACTGAAGTTTTAACTATAGATGGATGGAAATATTTTAAAGATTTAACTTATAATGATAAAATAGCTACATTAAATTCTGTAACGTTTGAATTAGAATATCAAAATCCAACTAATATAGTTAATTATAATCATAATGGAAAAATGTATTATTTAGATACTTCACAAGTAAACTTAATGGTTACTCCAAAACATAAAATGTTTGTTAAAAAACTTAATTCAGAATATTCATTAATTGAAGCAGAAAAAATTGCCTCTAAATGTCATTATAAATATAAAAAAGATGCTAAATGGGTTGGAGAAGAAAAAGAATATTTCATTTTTCCAACAATAAAAAGTGATAAAAGAAATAATATAATTGAAAAAGTTAAAATGGATGATTGGTTATGTTTCTTTGGTTTTTGGTTAGCTGAAGGTTGGACTACAGGAACAAAACATAAAGTAATTGGTGTAAGACAGAAAAATAATAAAATACTTTATGATTTACAAAAGAGATTATTAAATAATGGAATTAAATCATCATTTCATGGTAATGATATATTAGAAATTTATAATACACAAATTTGGAGTTATCTTAAACAATTTGGTCATGCTGAAAATAAATTTATTCCAAAAGAAATAAAGAAATTATCTTCAAGACAATTGAAAATATTATTAGCTTATTATTTAATGGGTGATGGTAGTTTACATAAACGAACAAATCATATTTCTGCAACAACAGTTTCATCTAAATTAAAAGATGATTTGCAAGAATTAGCGTTAAAAACAGGTTATAGTGCAAATTTTTACATAAAAGAAAATACTACACCTAAATTTATTGAAGGAAGAGAAATATTTCAAAGACATACAGCATATAATATTTCATTTATAAAAAAATATAATGAACCATCTGTTCATCAAACAAAAAACTTTGATAAATATGTTGATTATATAGGAAAAACGTATTGTGTAGAAGTGCCTAATCATATTATATATGTTAGACGTAATGGCAAATCTGTATGGTCTGGAAATAGTACAGCCCAAACAATTTCAGGAGATTTCTATGATACATGGCGTAACGCTGAAGCTAAAGGATATAAACGTTACACTTGGAGTTTAGCTAAACATATAAGTGGAAACAAAAATATTTATGAAGTATACAAAGACCGTAACCCAAAAAACTGGAGAAGTAATGTACCTTGGGTTAAAGACCAAAACATAGAATATTTTAGAAGAGAATATAATGATGATAAATTTCTTGTTGAAATCTTAGGTGGAATAGGTAAAAGTTCAGGTTTAGTTTTTGCTCCTGAAGATATAGAAGCATGTGTATGTAAACGTTGTATAGAGGAAAAAATAGGTGATTGTAAACCTTATGAAGAAGGATATTGTCCTTTAATACAATATTATATGAATCTTACTGGAGAAAAAAATATTCCTAAATCAAATGAAGATGCTTTAAGAGCAATACAAACACGTGTAGAAGGAATAGATTGGGGAAGAAACGCACCGTCAACTTATGTAGCTGTTGGTAAATATAAAAGTATTATTTTTGTTTTAGATGCACAGGAAGTTGTTGGTGTAAGTGATTCAGCTAAAATACAAAAAGCAATTAACGTAGCTAAAGAATGGAAAATAAATGTACTTAGACCTGACCCAAGAGAATGGGCTTATAATAATACTTTACGTAATAAAGGATTCACTGTTCATGAACTTTGGACAGATAAAGGTGGAGAAGACAAATATGTTTATTTATATACTTTACAAAGATTCATTGAACATCATAGTTTAATTATTCCATGTAAATTTAAAGGTTTAATTAATAGCTTAAAAAATCTAACTTATACTGATGATGGAAAAATAGTTAAGAAAAACGACCATTATGCAGATGGATGCTTATATGCTGTTAGTTATTATGGAGATTTTGAAGGTGAAAGTTTAAGTTGGGTTGAAGATTTAGAGAAGGAAAAATTAATAAGTAACGAATCTAATATAGATAATGAAGAAAATAAGGAAAAAACTGGTAGAATAGAAAACTTTGAAGAATGGTATCTTAAGCAGAAAAAGAAATATTATAATCCAAATAATGATTCTGAAAGTGATTTCCCTTGGGGAATAGGTTCTTCTGTTTGGTAACAGGTAAAAAAAATGATTATTACAGAAAATTTTGAAATAGCACAGAAATTTACAGATTTAATGTTAACTGCTTATTCTTCAGAAAATATTAAAGGAAGAAGTGGAGTTCATAGAAGTTCCATTATTGATTGTCCATTAACTTTATATTACGCTGAAACTGGCGAAGCAGAACAACACTTTGACGAAAATAATGTTGGTATATGGCTTTTAGGAGAATTATGTCATATTGCTTTCACTAAATATTTTGATGCAAGAGAAAAAGTTTTTAATTTAGCTGGAATAAAAGTTACTATAGATGCAATTTATAATAATAAATTTCCTGTAGAACTTAAAACTACAAGGAAAAAGATTTATAAACGTGAAGATTTACTTGACGATTGGATTCATCAATTAAGTATAGGTATGGCTGTTATGGAAAGTGATGTTGGATATTTAATTGTTATGAATATTATAACTTTTAAATTACAAGTGTATGAATTTCATACTACTAAAGAAGAAAGAGAAAAAATTCTTGAACATTCACTTTGGACTATAATAGATATTTCTAATGCAATAAAAAAACGCAATCCTAATTTACTTGAACCTAAATATGAAAAATGTAAAACTTGTAGTTTTAGACCAATAAAAGGTGTAGATAAAAAAAATTGTTTATTTTATAGAAGACCTAACTAATTTTTCGTGTTCTTCATCAATATTTTTCATTATAAGTTGAACGTCTGTATCTGGACTAATATATTTTATTACTAAAATTAAATCTCTAAGCCTTGAATTTTTATTTGGTTTACCTTTTTCATTTAGCCATGTTTTACCTAAAAGTATATCTGGATGTTCCTTAGCAAGAATTAAAAGGTTATGTAATTCTCGGTCTATTCTTTTTTGTATCCTGTTTAAACGTAAATTATCAGTGTTTGATTTGTTTTCTTTATTTAAAGAATTTAAAAACTTTAACATTTTTTTTGTAATCATAAACAAAACCATACATTTTTTGTATAGATACATTTATATATTGGTTATTAACATATATAAACTTTATGGTAAAAATAATTATTGATAATTATCAAATGATATTTTATGATATAGAAATATATAAATATTAAAATGCCTATATATATTATAGATGATAATTATGAGTGCTAAAAATAACAAACTCGAAAAATTAATTACTAAACATAAACCTTTAACTAAAGAACAGATTAAACAAACATTCCAAAAAATCGCTGAAACAAAAAAGGAAATTACTCTTGATGCTGAAATTTTAGAGCAAAACCTAAAGAATTTTAATAAAATAACTGACCCATTAATTGACCCTGAAACAGAAACTCCTTTATGTTGGATTAAAAGACCAACAAATGCAGAGTTAGAATCATTTTTTCCACCTGAATTGTTAGAATATAAAAACTGTAATTTAGAAGATATACCTATAGATGTATTAAAAAGAAATAATGATTTACAATTTGAAATTATGGCTAATTTAATTACTGTTCCAAAACATGATGCTAAATGGTGGAAAGCAAATGCAAATCAAGTTTTCCAAAGATTATTTAATTTACATATAGAAAAACTATTGGAAAACTTGGGGGTAGATACTAACTCCTTTCGTTGAAAGCAACTATGGATTTACACGTATGAGTGTATGTGAATTTCTTGGCTGTACATTAACTGAATTAAGTGAACGATGTAATAATATAGCTGATTACTATACTATTGTTGCATATATGATTAAAAAAGAAGAAAAAATAAATAAATCAATGCCTAAAAGGTAAAAAAATGGCTAAAGGTTTAGAAATAAAGAAAACTGGAAAAACTAATGTTCCAGTTATTCAAAAAGATATAGTAAATCAAGATGAAACCGTAGAGGCATTGGATAATATGCGTAAACAAATAGCTGACCCTGCTAATTATCAACAAAATTTTCTTTCAGTATTAAAAGATATTAAAGAAACAGCTAAATATTATTGTCCAAAAGATACACATGCTTTAGCTAATTCAATTAGGTTAATTAAAAATGATTCAGAACAAAAATTAGATAAATCTTTAGCTAAATCTAAAAGTATACTTAATTATACTTTTATAGCTGGAAATCCAAATAAGAAAAATTCTAAAGGTAAACCTATTAACTATGGAGCTTTTATACATGACGGACATTTTATGCCTTCAGGAAGAAGGTATAGTGGTGTACCATTCTTCAAGTTAGCTTTAGAAGTTCATAGAGAAGAGTTAGATGAAGCAATAGATAAAGTATGGAAAAAGTTAGGTAAAAAGTTTAGTAATGAAAATAATAAGAAAAAATAGGAATATAAATATATAGGAGTATGAATGTAAATGGGATTTAGTGGTGGCGGTTTTGGAATGCGAACCATTTGGATTAATCTTAGAGCTATGAATTACACTGACCAAGCTTTTAGACAATCTATTTTAAATGTAAAAGACTTATCAAAAGCAGAAAAGGAAGAATATGAGAAAGCTAATAAACGTTTAAATATGTCACGTTTAGAAACACAGGCAGGTATGTTAAATGTAGCTATGGGTGCTATGTTTGTTAAACAATTATTTAATATTATGAGTGCTACACGTGAAGGCAGTCAATATATGGCTATGTTTAATTATGAATTAAATGAAATGAAAGTTATGTTTGCAGATAGTTTATTTGAATCTTTAAGACCGTTTATGGATATTTTAAGAGATTTCTTTGGTTTAATACGTGCTAACCCTGTTATTGCAAAGATGGCATCTACATTAGCTTTACTTACAGGTATAGTAACTACTGGTGCAGGTGCAATTAAAACTTTAAATTGGACTTTAGAACAATATGCGGCTAAACAAGCATTTAGTAAATTAGTTGATGAAAGTGCTACTCTTTCAAAATTAAAGTTAACACTTGCTAATCATGGATTAAACTTATCATTAAAAGCAGTAGTTGGAACTTTAACTGCTGGAATAGCTGGATTTGCAATTGCATACACAATATTTAAAGATTTACCACCTGTTATAGGTGTAGTTACAGGTGCAGTTTTAGCTTTAGCAACAGCAGTAATTCTTTTAAGTGCGGCTTTAACACCTGCAAGGGCGGCTTTATCAGTTGGTTTAGGTGCGGCTTCTGCTGGAGCATTACTTGGAGCATACACTTCAGCTACTAAAGATTTAAATAAAGGGTTTGCTAATGGAACAATAAGTGTACCTTCAACTGGTTTATATATGTTACATAAAGGTGAAGCAGTTTATAATCCACAAACTAATAGACCTTCAGGTTCTTCAAATATGAATGGAGTAAATAATATAAATCAGAAAATAGAGATAAATATGAGTGGAATGACTATACAAACAAAAATGGATAAAGAAGAATTTATTCCGTTTCTAAGAAAAGAACTTAGAAATATTTCTTTATCTAAATAGGTGAATTATGATGCATGTTTACACATTAGAAATAAATGGTGTTTCTGTTCCATACAAGAAACTTAGTTATAGTAGAGAGTTAAGTTTAACTGTAACTGAATTAACTGCTACAGTTAAATATGATAGTTCATATGCTGAAGCTGGATTTAAAACGTTAGCTGTAAAAAATAATGGTGTACTTGAATGGTTTGGTTACCTTGAAAAATCTAATCCTGTTTGGACAGAAAACGGTTTATTTCTTGAAATTTGGGGTAGAGATGTAACTGTTCTTTTATGGAAAAAATGGAATGAACGTTACAGTGATTCAAGAACACAAGGATTTTTCGGTGCAGTTGACCCAAAGAAACTTATTCAATTTCTTCTTAGATGTCCAGTAAGTGAAAGTGTAGTTTTAGATTATGTTAGTAGTGATGAATGTACAGAAAATTATGGCTTATGGGATGAAGAAACACAGACATGTTTTAGAAGTCAAACACACAAAATAGGTTACGGTATTGATTCAACTAATTGGGTATGTAGTTCTAATAGGGAT
>Ga0172377_10008688_pt1 | contig 10425 bp, 10 predicted proteins | sample Pumphouse3metaG_FD_119749 | JGI IMG/M metagenome (GOLD analysis project Ga0172377, IMG submission 119749) | Leachate microbial communities from a municipal landfill in Southern Ontario, Canada - Pumphouse #3 metaG | ecosystem: Engineered > Solid waste > Landfill > Unclassified | place: Canada... | reverse complement strand
GGATTAGCGATGCCCTTCAGGACGTTGCAGTAGGAGATTTGGCAGACCGTCCGTATACCGATCTCTCCGGCGGCCAACGCCGGCGTGTGTTGGTAGCACGCGCATTAATCTCTCATCCTTCGTTCCTCATCCTCGACGAACCGACAGCAAACATGGACTCGGAAAGCGAGAGTCTGTTGTTTTCGGTTTTAGGAACGCTAAAGGGAAAAACAACTATTTTGATTGTGACCCACGATACAGAGTTTGTCTCGTCGCTGACCGACCGTGTTTTATGTCTCGGCAAGCGCGGCAGCTGCGCAGGAGGAGCCACGATAGTCCAGCACCTAACCGAACCGGTCGACTACGCGCACGCTACGTTAACCGGACAAGAAAAGCTGAAAGTCCTGCATGATGTTCAGATTCCGGGAGATGCTTGCAACCAGGAGGGAACTCTTCATGAGTGATTTTTTTTCGACACTCGCCAATCCGGCGATGCCGTTTCTCAGAAATGCGTTGGTAGCGGCACTGCTCTCTTCAGTATTATTCGGAGTCATAGGGGCAATTGTCACAGTACGACGTATCGCCACACTCGCGGGAGCTGTCTCGCATGCGGTACTGGGAGGCATCGGGCTCGTATTATACTTGTCGGCTACGAAAGCGATTCCCGCCATTCCTCCGATCATAGGAGCTTTCGTGTTTGCATTACTCGCTGCCATGATTATCGGAGTGGTCTCAAAAAGAGCGAAGCAACGAGAAGATACGGTAATTAATGCAATTTGGGCTATCGGTATGAGTATCGGCGTCCTGACAATGGCGAAGACACCTGGATATGTAGATCCGAGTAGTTATCTGTTCGGCAATATTTTGCTGATATCGACTACTGACCTTATCTTTTTGGCTGTACTCGATGTGATCGTAGTGGCTCTTGCATGGCGTTTTTATCCGCAAATCGAAGCATCGGCATTCGATGAAGAGTATGCGAAAGTACGGGGGGTGCGGGTCAATCTTGTCTATTTCGTCATTCTGGGGATTGTTGCTATCGCTGTCGTTTTGTTACAGACTTTCGTCGGAATCGTCATGGTTATCGCGATGCTCACGCTTCCCGCGGGAACTGCCGGTTATACTGCAAGAAATCTTGTAGGGATGATGGTGCTCGGCTGGTTGTATGCTTCGATTTTCTCAGTTGGGGGCTTGGTTGTCGGCTGGACATTCGATGTTCCCGCAGGTGCAATGGTGGTCATCATCGCAGGTATGGTTTTCCTCGCATTCGCGCTGGCAGGGATGATTAAGAAACATTTTAAACGCTCGGTAAAGAACAAGGAGGACATCGCATGACGAAGGCTCGCATGGCAGCATTGGAAATCCTTCGGTCTGCCGACCATCCGCTTACCGCTGGGGAAATTCATGCAGTTGCAAACCCTCCCTGCGACCAGGCGACCGTGTATCGGACGCTTCATTATTTGGAATCGCGTGGTTTTATAGATTCGTTCGCGCTTCGCTGCAGTGCCCACGGTACCGAACGGTATTATACGTACTATGACGGTCCGAATAAACATCATCGCCATTGGTTTCATTGCGAATGCTGCCATCGGTTTATCGATTTGGGATCGTGTTCGATCGAATCTCTTCTCTACGACTATTCCAAGACACACGATTTTGAAATCCGAAGCCATACATTGACATTGATGGGTGTCTGTCAAGAATGCCTTGCCAATGAAAACAACGGAGAATAATCGCTGGAGGACCGTATGAATATCGTCGTTACGGGAGCGGCCGGAGGACTGGGTAATGCAGTATGCTCAGCGCTTGTAGAAAAAGGCCATACGGTCTTTGCGTGTGATGTATGCAAAGACCGTACTTGCTATACTCCGGGAACAACGGTCTGCCACATGGATGTAACTGATGAAGAATCCGTCGCCGAAGCTATACGGGACATTGCCTTGAGCGGTAATGTAGATGCTGTCGTTCACTTGGCGGGATTATTTAGAACCGGAGCGTTGCTGGAAATCGATCTCGGTATGCTTCTATCCTTGCTGCAGGTTCAGGTTATCGGCACGGCCCGGGTTAACAAAGCTTTGTCAGAAATGCTCATACAACAGAAAGGAAAAATCATCATTGTCAGCAGCGAACTTGGAATTTTCTCACCGGCACCGTTTACAGGGCCCTATGCGATTGCAAAACATGCGCTGGAAGCCTATGCAACGACGTTGAGAAGGGAGCTGACTCACCAGGGGATATCCGTAACGACGGTACGCCCCGGCTCGTATTCAACCGATTTACACCAACATGCGATTGATGCATACGAAAAAATTATGACCGAGTCTCCTCGTTATCACCGAACGATCAGCAATGCGATGCCCTATATCAAATGGGAAATGAAGCACGCTCATCATCCACGTAAACTGGCATTGGCAATTGTGCGAACAGTCGAATTGAAACATCCGCCCAAGATTGTTTCTATTGGACAGAGTATTCCTCTCAGACTGATGAACATGCTTCCTGTCGGTCTACAGGATCGAATCTATGCTCTGGTATTTAAATAATAGAATGCATCCCTACGGTTTCAAATCTCCTCGTAAAACAGGAGCGTCTTCAAGATCAAGTTCATCGCAGATTAATGCGAATAAATAGTCTCGTGCGTTTTCCAATGAGAGCACATCTTCAACCATACCGTATTCGCGTCGTTCTTGAGCTGTGTATAAAATTGCGCGGACTTCGGAAAACCATGATTTTGTCTTGTCGGTAAAATCTTTTACCCGTTCTTTCGTCAATCGGGCAAGCTCGCGATAATCGGTTTGTTCAAAGACCGCGCTTAACACATGGTTGTCGTGATGATCAAATACGCTTACCACATACGGATACACGATGTAGCTCTCTCCGTGAAGACTCATCGGATCTATCTGTAAGTGGCAACGATAGGGAGGCCATATCCATACCTGTCCGCCCCTGCGCCCGTAATCGCGAGGATCCGGAATTGCCTGCCAGCGTCTCGAATCGATCGGCTGCAACGCTCTTGTATCGCTGTTGGATTTCGTCTGCCTCATCAGGATCCTTCCTTGTAGATGACTACTATAGCATTATCGCAGGGGTCTTCCAATATGGGTGTATTTCTCGATTGACCGTTGTACAAAGTACCAATATGATAAATCAAGCACGCAACGGGAGGGACGAACGATGAAGGCGTTGGTTGAACAACCTGTTTTGATGGCACTGTTAGCTACATTGGGCACCTGGGGTCTTACGGCACTCGGAGCAGCTTTGGTCTTTTTCTTTAAGACAATCAAACAACATGTTCTCAACGCGATGCTGGGCTTTGCCTCGGGCGTCATGATAGCCGCAAGTTACTGGTCGCTGCTCGCTCCTGCAATCGAAATGGCCGAACATAATTCAGCTCTGCCGGCATGGGTAGTTGCATCGATAGGATTTTTACTTGGTGCAGGATTCTTATGGCTGGCGGACCAACTGATTCCCCACATGCATTTCGGATCTGAAAAGGAAAGTGAAGCCGAAGGAATACCGACACACCTTCGTCGCAGCATCCTGCTGGTACTCTCCATTACACTGCACAATTTCCCCGAAGGCTTGGCCGTCGGCGTTGCCTTTGGTGCTGCAGCGTCAGGCAACATGGAAGTATCGGTCATGTCTGCGGTAGCAGTCGCAATCGGTATCGGAATTCAAAACTTCCCCGAAGGAGCTGCCGTATCGATTCCTTTACGCAGAGAAGGCCTTTCGCGTAAGCGTAGCTTCATGTACGGTCAGGCCAGCGGCATGGTTGAACCAATCGCGGGAGTACTCGGGGCTTTGCTTGTCTCTAGTATGCAGGCAATTCTTCCCTATGCACTGGCCTTTGCCGCAGGAGCGATGATTTATGTTGTGGTTGAAGAATTGATTCCCGAAGCCCAGACTGGAAAAGACCATGTAGGAACGCATCTGGCAACATTCGGAACGATTCTCGGATTCGCGGCCATGATGATTCTCGATGTGGCACTCGGTTAATCAGATTCTTTCAAGTAGATTATAGAGACTCACATTTCCAAGTGTCTTGATACCCCGGTCGTTGATTTGCGTTACGATTGCGTCGCCTATCGTCTCGAGGTTTTGTTCGAGATATACTTCTCCGTACAAAACCTCAACTAATTCGACAATCTTGATATCTTCCAACGGTCGAGCTGGTACGTAGGTTGTTTTTCTCGGATTTGTAGCGATGATAAAGCGTTTTTCAATCAGAAGGTCCAATACGGAGAAAAGCTCGCGGTCGTTCATCAGTAATTTTTCGGATACATCCTTTACTCTGGTATCGCCGGTTCCGTTACGGAAATTATTACCGATAACCATCATCACGTTAATCCCGTTAGCCAGCTGTTCGGCGGGAGAAATCGGACGCTTGAGCGTGATTTTATCAGGTCTGTATTGGTGGATGTAACTCACTTCTACAGCGGCGAGCAACACGACCCACATGAAGAATACCCATAACAGAAATAAGAAGATTGCTGCAAACGATCCATAGATTACCGAATAATTAAATCCAGCTGCAATGAGCGCTGTCAGAGCCCAGTTGACCATGGTAAAGGCAATCGTACCGATAGCAGCTCCGATAGCTGCACTCGAACCGGCTACCTTGGTATTCGGTGCCACCTTGATGATAAGAAAAAAGATTACCCATACGATGAGCCATGGGGCGATTACCCTAATCACTCCTACAACGGCATTTTCCTGAAACATCAGGCCAAGAGCACTGGCAATCCTTTGGCTCAGCAATGATTTTACACCAATGTATGCTCCAATGAGCAGTGCCCCGACAAGCAGAATCAATACATACCCGATTATCCTCTTCCAAAATGAAGTGCGGCTTTGGCTGGTGCGATACAGATGGTTTACGATGGTCCAGACCTTATCGATGAGCATCATCGATGTAATGAGGAAAGAAACGAATCCCACAACTCCCAGCCCGCTCGCTTTGGTGCTGTATTCCTTAATCCAGTTAGCCAGTTCGACACCGGCTTGTTCGCCGAAGATAGAAACCGAAAATTCGGTAATCAGATTGAAAAACGGCTGGATGATTCCCAAGAGAGTTGAAAATGTAACAAGGAGTGTAGCGAGGGGAATTACCGATATCAACGTCGAATAGACAGCCCCCGAGGCCATAATCGAAATTCGGTCTCTCGAGCACTTGCCGACCCATACGCGAAAGAAATCGAGTAACCGATTGTCCCGACTACTCTGCTTTCTGCTCTGCTGGCCGTTTGCCAGGCGTTCTCCCATATGTCGAATCACTCCCTTATAAAACAATCGTAGCAGGAAGACTTCCGACTGGCAACCGGTACACGACTAGCTGGTATCTGCTCTTATCGGTTCTTTCTCGATATTCTCGCTTCAATCCACTTACCGATTAGCGTATGGATTTCATCGCGGTTGAGTTCATTAAGCAGTTCGTGACGCGCATCGGGAATCAGATGGATGCTCAAGTCGGTAATTCCGGCCGACTTATAAGCCTCATAGACTTTTTTAGGTCCTTTGGCGAACTCTCCGACCGGATCCATCATACCGCTGATTAGGCAGATTGGAAGAGCTTTTGGAATCTTCGCAATCTGCTGAGGATCGTTTGCAAAAGCAATTCCGTCCAAGAGGTCGACAAAAAACTGCGAAGAGCAGACAAATCCACACATCGGATCGTCGATGTATTTCTTTACCTCGTCTGCGTCTCTGGACAGCCAGTCGAAATTGGTTTGCTGGGGCTGGAAGTGTTTTGCAAACGCCCCAAAGCTCATCTTATCGAGCAACGAATCGGGAGTTCGTGACCCATACCGTCTGGAGCGTGCTTTTGCCAGCATTTTACCAATATTTCCGACCAAACCCTTACCGGAAGCCGTTCCGGAAATAATCATGCCGCGATATAGATCGGGATGAGTTACGGCAAGTGTTCTTACTAAAAACGATCCCATGCTATGACCGAACAAGAACAAATCTTTACCTGGATGGTTGCGGACTATCTCGAGGTCCATCTCATAGCCGTCTTCGGCAACCCGGGACCAGCCGTCCACATCTGCGAACCAGCCTCGCTCGTCGTCGCTCGCGGTATACCCGTGGCCGCGATGATCTTGGGCATACACGACAATACCGAGACTATTTAGATATTTGGCAAACCGATCGTATCGCTCGCTGTGCTCAGCCATACCGTGGTATATATGAACGACAGCGCGCTGGTTTTGGTTTGCCGGTTTCCAGCATCGATAGACCAGTGCCTTGCCGTCGCTGCATTCAAACCGTTTGGTTTCCATCATATGCGACTCCTAAGGGAATTCGATTCAAAACGTCATGTAATTGTAAGACACGATATTCTCAAGGGTCAATCGAAAAAGAGCTTTACGAGAAGACTTGTTGTCACTACTATCATTTCATGAACCGTTTTGTCGTTTGTTCCGATATACATGGAAATGTTGAAAGCATGAAGATGATTACCGCCCATGCGGTAGCAGAAAAAGCAGATGCAATAATCTTTGCAGGAGACCTGGGTACACACCATGGATTGGCCATGTTCGATATCATTCGATTATCTCCCGTTCCTTGGCTCATGGTCAGGGGGAATTGCGATCCGCCATGGCTTTTCAGTGAATATTTATTTCCGATTCCCCCGAGATATAGGACGATCCAATGTGATAAGAACTTGGTTTTCGTGACTCATGGCGACGTCATCTATGGCTGGGAGGAAGCTCCGGTAAAACTTTCCGAACATGATATATACATTCAAGGACATACGCATATACCGTATCTCTCGCAAATTCCGGATGGACCGGTAGTGCTCAATCCAGGATCTGCTTCCAGACAACGAAGCGAGCACGATCCAAGTATTGCGGTCATCCGCGATGGCTTTATACGGATCGAGTCCCTGTCAAGCGGTAGGCTTCTTACCGGATTTTCCGTTTCGATGAGATAGCGCAACGTGTATACGCCGTACGCAATTCTTTCCAGGGTAGCGTTACGCGTTCTTTGTGATTTGTCTTAGGATCGACAAGAAACCTCAAAGGTATTGATGTCGGTGATAAAGATGTACGCATCACCGAATTCATGCTTTGTAATAACGCTGAAGCATTCCTACCGATCTTTAACAATCCTTCGGTAGGGCACGCCTTACCTGTGATGCCGAGATACATGCGTTCTAAGATTCTAGGTTCGGCATAACGAACCCCTAGTGAAGGAAGAGAATAAAGAGTTCTGGCGACCGGCCGGTATTTCAGATATCCGTGCCTACCATATTCGAATACCGCTGCAACAGCTGCGTGAGGGCACAACCCGAGCGTACGGACAGCCATCATCAGTTCTCTTTGGAAAACTATCCACTTGGCCTTAGTCCGTATTGCATTTTTTCTTACATTCGGTAGCAAGACTTCTGGAATAAGAGGAAACGGTTCGGCGATTGCCATTAAAACCGCCGTTCCCCATGCCCCTCTTACATCATACGGTGCCATTTCCAATCCATCGATATGACACGAAGCTTCTTTTAAGCCGAATTGGCTCGAAAGCTGGCGGACTCCAAGAGAAAGTTGAGCACCGATTCCCTTGCGGATTGCCGTCTGCTCGATTACCGTTGCAATAGAATCGGTTTTCCCCCAGGCCAGCATCGGAGCCCAATCGATGATTTTCCGTTCTTGGGCTTCGATTGCCCACCCCAGCACATTACCGACAGAAACCGGGTCGAGCCCTACGTTAAGCGATAACGTATTCCAAGCTGAAGCTAGACTTATATCATAATTACCGATATTCGAACCTAAGGCAATCGCTTGTTCGAATCCTGCGAGCGTAAGCGATTTCCCATCGCCGAGCACGAGCCTCTTTCTGCAATCGAAGGGACACTCGTCGCATCCGATACCTTCTAACGAATACTTACGAACACATTCCTGTGTACCCAGGTGTAATAGTCTTGGATCGGTTCTATTGGCAAAATTGTTGACTGCTGCATACCCACTCTTCATTGCACGTTCGACCAGATCTAACGAACCGGCTTCCTGTAAAGAACGGATATAGGGGCTTTTTGCAAGACGGGCCCTCAGCGTCGAGTCAGCATCATTCATCGCTTCGAAATCAACAGGTAATATTTCGTAATCGCCTAATGAAACGACAATCGCCTTAATCCGTTTTGCTCCCATCACCGCTCCGATTCCGCTTCTCCCTAGCGAGAGTCCGTCGTCGGAGCATATCGTAGCAAAAGGAACCAGATTTTCTCCAGCTGGACCTATGCACATGATCCTTTCTTCTGAAGTCGGTTGCAGACTTTCGATAGTCTGGGTACAGGTAAGCCCGTTTAGCCGTTCAGATGTCGTAAATTCGACGTTGAGCGTGCCGATTTTTATTACCGTAGGACGACGAGCACTATTAAGCAATACGATTGCATCCCAACCTGTTCTTTTTAGGGACAATCCGATAAAAGAGCGGCTCGATTCAACTGCTACAAGACCGGTAGCGGGAGATTTGGTTGCAACCGATAATGATGTGGAACAAACAACTTTAGCTCCGGTAAGCGCCCCGGCTGCAAAACACAACGGATTTGCTTCCGAAAGGGGTACGATAGAAGCTAGGTTTTCTGCATACAGCGACCATAGGTAAAGTGCAAGCGCCTCCCCGCCCGGATACTCCAGATATTGGTCGTACGGTATCTGCCTGACTTCCCATTTCTCTACGGCTAAGTCGATTACTAGATATTTTCTTCCGTTTCCATGTGATGTCGTCATGTATATCCTTACAAGATTCAACTCTACTGTCGGACCACCGGTGTGTCAAGGCGAATCAAAAATCCCTAGTTACTTCAGACCCTTGCGTAAGAGCCGTAGTGACAGTAATATGCATACGAGGAGTTTGAGATGTCCTACCGTCGAATCTGGCACAATCTGAGGTGCATGAAGATACGTCTATTACTCAACGTAATCGGGAGGCAGGTCCAGGGAGCCTCAAAAATCGACGGTCGCATGATGCGTCAGGTAAGTGAAATTCCAGAAGGAACGCTGTTTACGTTTGTCGTGGAGCCCAATGTGGTCCAGCTCTCCCTTTATAAACACGCAAACCGCATCGAACGACTTTCGTTAGACGATTACGAGAGCTTGATGAAATCGGATGCTCCTCCGTCGAATGTCACAGTCTGTAGGATGCGCTCGTTCAACGAGTTTACCGTACTGTCGCACGGCCACGAGTCGATTCCGCAATGCATAGCCAACCAAAGAGTATTCCTTGAAGGTCCTGCGAATATTACACTTCGCTTTATTCAACTGATTTCGGTTTCGCTGCTATATCTGTATCCCAGAATCGTTGCAATGCGTACGGTAAAACGTTACCAGATGCCCGTTAAGTCATGTGGAAGACGTCTGAACATGTATGCCGCACTACCGTTTCAAAAGCGAGGAAGCATCCATGGCGTTGATTAAACAAACAAAGCAATTGATCGACTATACGGTAGATTGTAACCTCTTTTACGGATTGCTTTCAGCAGATGCTTTTTACGGTTCGCTTCGCGAAGAAGGCGTAACCCACCCCCTCGTCGTACTCTCGACTGAGAAGAAACGAGCGAAGATACGTTCACTCTTAAAACGTATCGCACCCTTTGATATCTCGATTATCGAATACGGCAAAGACGATTGTTCGTTGGAAAACCTGCAGCTCGTGTATAGTAACGGTAAGTGTGATGCAATAATCGCATGCGGAAACCAGTAGGCATACGAAATTTCTTCTGCGTTGTGCCGCACCTTATCGGGTGCCGAACCATATACGCTTCCGGCAGGATGGATTTTATTTGGCCATCATTCGATATCATGTCATCAGGTACAGGCGCTGGTTATCGACGCGCGATTCGCAATCTTTACCGATGCACACGAATTGGCATCGATTGCATGCGCTTCCTTTTTCGACCTAACTACGAGTATCATCGAAGCGGGACATGTCTTCATGGAAAGCATGGTATCAGTCGGCTTATCATTGCTTTCACAAGTATATACGACAACTAAGGCAAATCGTGTCGCTACACAAAACGGACAGACCGCAACGAATATTCTATACGCCGAATATTGTGCAGGTCTCTGTGCACAAAACAGACGCACTACAGCGCTCGTTCATTTAGCCGAAACGCTGGTCGTATCCGGCTGGACAAATCTTCACGAGGTAAAGGCTGCATTGTCACTCTCTAATCTTTCTTTTCTTCGTCAAGAGCAGATGCAAACCTATGAAGCGTTGACACTACTCAGCGACGGTACGGATCCTATCGAACTTGCCTTTGCGCTAATCTCGGCAGCCGACTTTACCTCTATCGTGCCAAAGATCGAACAGTTATGTCGAAAAGGCATCGTCTTCATGAAAAATCTTCATGCAAAAGAGGGCGTCACGCCTTTACTGCAGTTCATGGCCGACCATCCGAATCTAAAGATACAGAATGGCGAACTGCCATCTAAATCAGACAGCCTGCGG
>Ga0172377_10008685_pt1 | contig 10427 bp, 8 predicted proteins | sample Pumphouse3metaG_FD_119749 | JGI IMG/M metagenome (GOLD analysis project Ga0172377, IMG submission 119749) | Leachate microbial communities from a municipal landfill in Southern Ontario, Canada - Pumphouse #3 metaG | ecosystem: Engineered > Solid waste > Landfill > Unclassified | place: Canada... | reverse complement strand
GTGTCCGCGCAGCATATCGTTTTTCATTATTTTCTCGTTAAAAAGGTAAATGTCTCAAAATGACTGGTGCGAGGAAACATATTTATCATCCGCGCAAATTTCAAGTCAAAACCGTTATTATGGAACATATTTAAGTCCCGCCCCAAGGTATCAGGACTGCAAGAAATATATATCAAATGCCTGACGCCGCTTTCGACGATGCTTTTTACAGTACTTTTATTCAGGCCGCCCCTTGGCGGATCGACGATGAGGACGCTTGAGCCGGGCAGCTTTCCGGCCAGTTTTTTTAACGCTCTGCCGGCGTCGGAAGCAATGACTTCGGAATTCCCCGCGCCGGGCAGCCGCAGGTTGTAGCGCGCCGATTCAACAGCCTGGGCGTCAATCTCAATTGCAAAAATCTTTTTTATTCCCGCCAGCGCCGCGGTTACTCCGAACAAACCGGAACCGCAATACAGATCAACTACGGCTTCGGGATTTTCCCGACGCAGGACTACCGTAACATTTTCGATCAACGCGGCGGCTCCGAAGGCGTTTACCTGGTGAAAGCTTCCGGCGGGGACGGAAAATTTGCCGAAAGGCATATCCTCTTTCAGCCAGCTCAAACCGGAAGCGGGAGCGTTGCGCCAGCAAACAACCCCGTCGTTCGCGGTATACCGCAAAGTAAAAGTCTGCCCGTTATGCAAAGTATGGAAAAAGCCTTTGTCACTCCGCAACTCCGCGAGTTTCGTATTTATTTCATCACATGCCAGAGGACATTGTTCCACATCCAGGACTTTCTGTCTGTCCTCATACATGTAGCCCAGAAACGTTTCGGGACCGTCTTTTTTTACATGTAAAACCAGTTTGTTGCGGTACCCGAACGCTTTTCCCGGAGCCTGCCAGGAACCGAATTCACAACTGTCCAACGGAAGGCTGCGCTCCAGAAAATCCCGCATTTGGCGGTCTTTGGTCTCGTTTTCCCAGCGGTAATCAGCATGTTGAAAGGCGCAGCCGGGGCAGAATTTGCCGTAAGGACACTGTTCTTCAATTCGCGACGAAGACGGTTTCAGGACTTTGAGCAGTTTTGCGGTGCAATAATCGGCTTTTTCCTTTTTTACTTCAACTTCAACGGTTTCACCCGGCAAAACTCTCGGCACAAAGCAGATTTTTCCGTCAATCCGCCCCAGTCCGGCGCCGCCGAAACTTAGTTTTTCTATTTCCATATTCAGCTTCAAAGGAAGCCTCCGTTAAGGTATCTTATCCAGTAGCGCCGAGTGCGGTCACGGTGCGAGGCCGCACTCGTGACTACTTAAAAAATATTCTATTCAGCATGTTTTTTGAAATACGCGTTTATGCGCTTTTTCACGTTTTCTTTCAGATTGTTGAACCAGAAGGCGTAATCATAACGATGATAAACTCCAGCCGGATAACGTCCGAGATGAACAAGGTCTATTTGGGGCGAAGCCGGCTTTTTCATATCGGTTATAACCAGAACGCCTTTTTGGGTATCGACATACGCGCCGGAAAAATTGTCCACTTCCTCAATAAGTCTGCCTTTGGCGTCATTGAAGAAAAGTGCGCCGAGATGTTCCCGGCGTCCGGCGGGAGTGGAATCATTTTTCCAGTTTAACGGATTAATGGCGACCGCGCCTTCCAGATAAACCGGCGAACCGGTGGAGCCCGGCCCTTCCGTGTTATACGTGATTACTACGCCGGTATCTTCCGCGCCCTGCGCCCTTTTCATCCAGGGATATTTTTTGAAATCGTCTTTTGTGACGGAATAACCGATCAGATAAGCGGCAACCAGAAGTTTCCGGAGCTTGGGATCGTTAAATCTTTTCCGCATCAGGTTGATCAAAGTCATGGTTCCCTGGCTGTGTCCGGCCAGTATAAACGGGCGACCGTTGTTAAAATGCTTCAGGTAATAATCGAAAGCGGCTTCAACATCCCGCGCTCCAAGTTGGAAAGACGGGTCGATAAACATATTGACGCCGCCCCTGGCGGTGAAGTCGTCCTGAACCGCCGCCGACTGCTGGCGGTAGAAAGGTGCGAAAAGATTGGCGTTTCCGGAATATACGCCGGCCTGGGCTATGCTGAGTCCTTTGGCAAAGGCCCGCAGTTCAACATTGGAAACATCCATATTGTTTGGCGACTTGCCGATATAAATTGTCGGATGGACATAAAATACGTCTGCCTTTTTATCAATTTTTGCCGGTTTGACAACCCAGTTAAAATCATTCGAATAGTCCAACGCGGCGGTTTTGTCCGGTCCTTTCGATGCTGCCGCAATAAGGACTCCTCCGGTAAGAAGAATGACAATTCCGGAAAACAGTTTTTTCATGTTTACGGCTCCTGCTTAACAGTGATTTTTCATTAATTTTAAAATTTTTGTTTTAACCAAATATAGCATAACCCGGCTTTTTTTGTATAATTCCGGAGATTTAATCAAGAAATTTTATAAAAAAATATCTATTTAACATGACATAAACGTTAAGAGGGTCTATCTTAAGGAGTTTGATTTTTATTTATTACCCCAAAAAAATACGGGAGTACTCTTATGCAGGTACCATTACTTGATTTAAAAGAACAATACCGCGGCCTGAAAAAGGAAATTTTACAGGAAATAAGCAATATTTGCGATTCTCAGCATTTTATTCTTGGCGAAAAAGTACAGAAACTGGAAAAGGAAATTTCGGAATACTGCGGCACTCAATTCGCCTGCGGTGTAACTTCGGGTTCGGACGCCCTGATAATTTCACTGATGGTTGAAGACATCGGCGCCGGCGATGAAGTCATTACTTCCCCGTTTACCTTTTTCGCCACTGTCGGCGCTATCTGCCGGGTCGGCGCCACTCCGGTATTTGCGGACATCGAGCCGGGTACCTTTAATATCGATCCTGCTAAAATCGAAGCTAAAATAACTCCGAAAACCAAAGCGATAATTCCGGTTCACCTCTTTGGGCAATGCTGCGATATGGACGCCGTAAACGCTATTGCCGCCAAACATAATCTCATCGTTATCGAAGACGCCTGCCAGGCTATCGGCGCCGAATACAAAGGCAGACGCGCCGGAAGCATGGGAAATTACGGCTGTTTTTCTTTCTTTCCGAGCAAAAACCTGGGCTGTTTCGGGGACGGCGGCATTGTAACTACCAGTGACGAGGAAAAAATCGAGTTGCTGCGTATTTTCCGCAACCATGGACAGGGTTCGACTTACATACACAAGTATGTGGGCGGCAATTTCCGTCTTGACGCCTTGCAGGCGGCAGTACTTTCCATTAAACTGCGAGAACTCGATTCCTGGAGTTCGGCGCGGGAAAGCAACGCCGCGGAATACCGCCGGTTTTTCGCCGCATCAAAACTCGGCGACAAAGTAAGGCTGCCCGTAGTAGCGGATTATGTCAGCAGGCATATCTATAACCAGTTCAGCATTCTTGTTGCGGATGGAAGACGCAATGAACTATGTGACAAACTGCGTGAAGCCGGAGTCGGTTGCGCGGTTTATTACCCTTTGCCCCTGCACTTGCAGGAATGCTTCAAGTCTCTCGGATATAAAGAAGGCGACATGCCGGTAAGCGAAAAAACGTCCAGGGAAATTCTCGCTTTGCCGATATTCCCGGAATCGACTTCCGAGGAACGTAAATTCGTTGTTGAAACAATTGAAAAAATTCTTTGCGGGTGATTGATGGGGAAAAGACGGGAAAACGAAAAAACCTTTAATTCTCAAAGTTATTTCAGGCTGCTTCGCTATACCAGGCCTTACTGGTTAAGGCTCACTGTGGGAATTCTTGCCGGTTTCCTGGTAGGCGGTTCCCTGTTCGGCAGTTTGATGATCGTTCCGGAATTGCTTAACGCCGTTGAGCACTCGACCAGCAGCGGCAGCCGGAAAGTGAATATCAGCCGCAAAACCGTGGAAATCGTTGATGAAATTGAAAAGCCTGAGGTTAAACGGCTTTCCCGCGAGGAAAAACTCAATGAGATCGAGAAAATATTGAATCCTTCCGATCCCGACCCTAAATTGACTTCTTCTCTGGAAAAACTGAAAAAATATTCCGCCAAGCTCGGCCTGCCGGTAAGGGTTGAAGGAAAAAGCAACGTCATTATTACCTGGCCGACGGAGATTGTTTTTCCCGTCAGTACGGCTTCCGGCCGCATGACCTGGCAGTTTTTTGCCGTTTACGTCGTCGCTTTCGTTATCGGTTGGACGATAAAAAACCTTGCTACTTACATAAACCGTTATTATACCCGCTGGGTGGGCGCTAAAGTCATCGCCGATTTGCGTAACGAGGCTTTCGATAAACTGCTTGGCCAGTCGCTCAAGTATTACGGGAAAATGGACGTCGGACATTTGATAAGCCGTTGCACCAACGATACGTCCACGATAGAAAGTTCCGTTGCCAACGTTATCGCTGACGCCACCCGCTGCCCGATAGAAATCCTCGCATGTGTGGCGGCGATTTTCGTTTTAAGCATGCAAAGCGGTAATTTCATATTGATTTTGATTCTTCTGATCGGTACTCCCCTGATCGTTATTCCGGTCGCGGTGCTCGGTCGCAAAATCAGGCACATTTACAAATCGGCGCTTGCCGCGATTGCGGAAGTGATTTCCCGGATGCATGAGGTATTTACCGGCATCATGATCGTAAAAGCGTACAATACCGAGGACATTGAAAGACAGCGTTTCCGGAAGATCAACCGCAAGTATTTCCGTACCGTTATCCACGCTCTCAAATTCCAGCTCCTGATGAGTCCCCTGATGGAAGTTGTCGCCGTCGCGTCAACTCTGGTATTTCTGGTTTATTCTTACAGCCGGGACGTCAACTTTACCGTTCTTGTCGCCCTGCTGGCTCCCGCCTTCATGGCTTACCGCCCGATTAAAAGTTTGGCGAAAGTCACTACTTATCTGCAACGGAGCATGGCGGCGGCGGACCGTTATTTCGACCTGATCGACACCGATACCGGAATAAAGGAGAAAGCGAATCCGGTCGTTCTCAAGGACTTTAAAAAGGGAATATCCTTTGACAAAGTGGTTTTTTCCTATGAAGATCACAATATCCTTAACGGCATAAGCTTCAAAATTCCCAAAGGCTCTCTGGTTGCTGTTGTCGGCGAGACCGGTTCGGGTAAAACCACTATCGCTAATTTGATCGCGCGTTTTTACGACGTGAATTCAGGATCGGTCACTATTGACGACATTGATGTTCGCGACTTGTCAATAGCTTCTCTGCGCAAAAATATCGGGATAGTTACCCAGGATCCCATACTTTTCAATGAAACCATCGCCGAAAATATTGCCTACGGCAACCCCGACGCTACCCAGGAAGAAATCGAGGCGGCCGCTAAAAAAGCCAATGCGCATAAATTCATAGTTGACGGACGCCATACGGACGCTTACGAAACGGAAGTCGGCGAAAAAGGTTCAAAACTCTCCGGCGGCGAAAAACAGCGCGTTGCCATTGCCCGGGCGATACTCAAGAATCCTCCGATCCTGATTCTCGATGAAGCCACCAGCGCCCTTGATACGGTTACTGAAAGGCTGGTTCAGGAAGCCTTGAACCACGCGATGGAAAACCGGACGGTCTTTGCTATTGCCCACCGCCTGAGCACGATTCGGCATGCCGATATGATCATTGTTCTCGCGGGCGGAAAAATTACCGAAAGGGGCACCCATGAAGAATTACTGGCGGCAGGCGGAATCTACAAAAAATTATACGAAACCCAGTTTCAAACCCAACAGTAAAATGAATACCGGCAAAGAAACTTTTGCTGAATTGAAACATATTCATTTCATCGGTATCGGCGGCGCCGGCACTGCACCGCTTGCCGGGATAATGCTGCAAAAAGGCTGTAAAATAAGCGGTTCCGACCTCGTAAGCAATAAACAAACCGAACAACTGCGGCGGGCAGGCGGACAGATATTCGAAGGCCATGCCGCCGCCAATTTACCGCCGGAAACCCAACTTTTGGTTTATTCCTCCGCTGCCGCCGGAGATAATCCCGAACTGCTCAAAGCCGCTGAACTCAATATTCCCTGTATGCGGCGCGGCGAATTTCTGGCGAAGCTGGCTTCCCTGTATCCGCGTGCGGTCGCGGTATGCGGTTCCCATGGCAAGACCACCATTACCGCCATGCTGGTCTGGATCATGCGGGAATGCGCAATTCCCTGTACGTATCTTATTGGCGGTAAAGTTAACTCTTTCCCGGCATACGGGACGGCCGACAGCGATATTTTTATCAGCGAAGCGGACGAAAGCGACGGCACCAATGCCCTGTTTTTTCCGTTTATCGGGGTAGTCAGCAACGTTGAGGATGATCACAGTTGGAGTGTCGGCGGAACCGAAGCCCTGATGGCGAATTTCGCCCGGTTCGCGCGACAGTCCGAAAACCTGATCTACTATCCGGACGATAGATCCTTCGAACTTTTCCGAAACCACCCCGGAGCTTGCCCGTTCAGTAACGGCAGTTTTGCTGAATATAGAGAAATAAAATTCAACGGTTTTATGAAAACCGATGCCGTATTCGCCTGTTTCGCGGCGGAAAAACTTGGTATTGTCCGAACCGCGGCAGTTCGGGCTGTTAACAAGTTTCCCGGAGTCGCCCGGCGCATGACCGTACATTTTGAATCGCCGAACTTGACTCTGATTGAGGATTATGCTCATCATCCGACCGAAGTCGCCCGTTCCATAGAACTGCTCCGGCAGAATTACCCTAAACACCACCTGCGGGTGGTTTTCCAGCCGCACCGCTATGCCAGGCTGGAAAAATATCTCGATGCTTTTGCTCATGAGCTTGGTCGCGCCGACTCGGTTTTCACTGTCCCGGTATTTGCCGCCTGGACGGAAAAAAGCCAGGTCAATTCCCGGATGCTGGCGGAAAGAACCGGAGCTCAAGCTGTTGATCTTGACTTGAACTGGACGGAAATGCCTGCTATAATTTTAAAGGACCGGCCGCCAAAACTGCTGATCGCGGTATTAGGGGCCGGCGATGTTGAAAAACTTATTCCTGAACTAAAAACGCAGATACCGGGAGGCTGACTCATGCCGGAAAATAAATTATTTATGTATTTCCGCAAATTCGTTATCGCTCTAATTCTGCTGTTTACTTTCCTGATGCCGTTGAAACTCGGCGGTATTATCGGCATTCCGGAAACCGCAAGCTTTTTCCCGAAGGAAGCTGGAGCTTATTTTTTCATTACCTGGTCGCCATTCATTTTCCCGATTGCCTCTGGAGTCTTACTTTTGCTTAGCCTGGCGGCATTTCCTTTTCGCGCTTTCTGTTTCAGGAAAGATAAACTTTTAGTATGCGCCTCTTTGTGGACGCTCATGGCTTTTTCCGCGCTTTTGGGTATTATCAACGCGAGCGTATGGGATTTCGTAATTATGGAGATAACCCATCTGTTCGGACTTGCCGCTTATGCGCTTACTGTTTATTTATTCCTTAAAAACGTTTCCCGCGCCAAAACGATGTTTACGGCAACAATTCTTGCCAGTCTCGCGATAACGGTTTATCTGGGGTTTGAACAGTATTTTTCCGGTTTTGATGAAATGCGCGAATATCTTGCCAAACAGAAAAAAATTCCCGGTTTGGAGATAAACGGAGTGATAAAGGCAAAGGTTCTCGATCGCCGTTTAAATACGCCTTTTACCAGTTGCAATTCGCTTGCCGGATACCTGATCCTGACCATGCCTTTGTGCCTGGTTACTTTATGGAAACTTTGCGCTAAAGTCGAACCGCCCAAAATTGCCCGCCTGATCTTTGTTCCCATTGTTGCGGCCGCTTTAATTTTCGTTCTGGCGGCCACCAGGGCTCGCAGCGCTTTTTTGGCCTTGATCCTGACTGCCGGGGTATTTATTTTGCTTTTCCCGGTAAAGAAATGGCTTCGCTGGACTATTATCATTCTGGCTCCACTGATTGTTATCGGCGGTGCGTTTTATATTTATAAATTCGGGCGCGGCTTTCAATCAATGCAGGTCAGGGTTGATTATTTTATTGTTTCCATGAAACTGTTGTTAAAACATCCTTTTTGTGGAGTCGGCTGGGGTGATTTTTTTTACGATTATATGAAATTAAAAGCTTTTTATGCACGGGAAGCGCCTCATTCGCCGCATAATTTATTTACAGCAATGGGACAGGGCGGGATATTGGCGCTGCTGGTTTCTGTCGGTGCAATCTTCTACCCGTTCATTCAGGGAATAAAAAAAGTAAGGAAACTGATAGCCGAACATTTTTATATGGAAGAAGACGTGGCGCTCATTTTCGGTTTTACAGCTTTTTTCTTTCACGCGATGATGGATATTGATTTGCAGGTGCCTGCCCTGATGGGGACGGCCATATTGATTTCCCTGTTGATGGTCATGCCGGGGCAGGAAGAAGAAGCCGGCGGCAAAGACAAGGCAAAAATGGTTCCCCGAATAATTGCCTGCCTGACAGCACTGCTTATTGCGGCGACAGCCACAGTAGGAGGCCGGCATCTGCTTAGCTCTGAATATTTGTTCTCTCAACTTGAGGATATCTGTAAACTTCAAGGGAAAAGCAGAGAGGAAATAGTCAATATCAGCGTTTATGAGGTAAATGAAAAGCTCGAAGCCGTAACTAAGGCGCGTCCTTATTCTCCTTTTCCGTACAGCAAGGCCGGAGAATTTTATATGTCGACGAGTCGTTTCAGGCCTGCGGAGTCATGTTATGAAAAAGCCCTGAAGCTGGCGCCGAAAGGCGGCGCATACCATTTCCGGCTGTTTTATCTGTTGAATCTCCAGGGGCGCCGGGAAGAAGCCATAAAGCATCTTATCAAAGCCAATGAACTTTTTCCGAACCATCCCAAATACAAAGAGGCCTACGACGCGCTCATAAAACCGTAAGTGTAATTTCGCGAAGAACGAAAAATTGGGGACGGCTATGAAAATAAGTAGTATATTGTTTTGAGGTTTCGGATTATGCAAATGTAGCTTAAGCGCTTGAGTACACAACCGGGACGGTTGTGCTACATTAAATGCAAATGTTTAAGCTGTATAATGTAGTAGGTTTAAAAGCATTAGATAAATTCAAGAGAAACCACAGTAATTGCCGTCGGCAAATAGATGAATGGATTAATGATGTCAGTAACTCCAACTGGCAATCGTTCAGTGATATTAAAAAAGTTTATCCGTCCGCCAGTATACTTAATGGAAATACTGTTGAAGAATATAACAGGGAAAATTTTAAAATCGTTGAGGTAGACCCGGTTAATGTTATAAAATTCAGGATGGAACAGCAGGGTTTGCGTCCTATTGACATGAAAGAGTATTTTGGTTCGACTGGCAGATTCTACGATATCATGAATAAAAAAAGAAGTCTCAGTTTAAATATGATCCGCAAACTGCACTCCGGCTTGGGAATAGCTTATGACAGTCTCATAGCATAAAACATGAAAATCTTGTTATTCCACCTTTGAAAGCGGGCAAATCAAGACTAATTTTATAAGCAATGAAAAATTCACTTTCACATTTGCCGAAACATAAAAGAGAAGAACTGGAAAGAGCTGTTTCCGTTATTCGCGAAATGTGCGACGACGTTGAAATGATCATTCTCTTTGGTTCCCATGCGCGCGGCAATTACAAGGATGAGGAGGACTTGGCTCCCGACCGCAAATCCGGAGCTGTTTCCGATTATGACATTCTGGTGGTCTGCCGCCTTAATGCGACCGCTATTCACTACAGTCTCTGGCGCAGCATATCCGAACACTGCAACGGTCTCAGCACACTTATGCCTTTCCGGCTTATCGTGCATGACGTCAAGTTCGTTAAAAAACGGCTCAAGGAAAGGCATTTCTTTTACGGTGATATTGTCAAGGAAGGCTGCTTGCTCTATGATTCCGGCAGATACCAGTTGAACATCGGAAAAGAACTTACGCCCGAACAGCAAATCGAAATCGCCAAAGAACATTTCGAGCATTGGATTAAAAGAGCGAACGATTTTATGTTTGGTTTCAATAATTTTTTTGAAAGTAAAAGATATGAGATAGCTGCTTTCGATCTTCACCAAACGGCAGAATCTGCTTACAAAGCTATTGAATTGGTTTTTACTAATTACATTCCGCCCGGACATTTTTTGGGCGCCGCGGACCGGCGGATTCGCGAAGTCCTTCCTGACTTGGAGGTTATTTTTCCCTGTGAAACCGATGCTGACAAGGAGCGCTTTGATTTGTTCGAATACGCCTATATTGGAGCCCGTTATGACAAGGATTTCAAAATCTCGAAGAACGACTTGGAATATTTCGCGGAACGAGTGAAATTACTGCTGAAAATAACCGAAAAACGTTGCAAAGAAAAAATTGAAGAACTCAAAGAACAATCTTTAAGATTTTAATCAGTTTACTCTTCTTTACGCAATAATTTTTTAATTCTTTCCTCGACAAGCGGACTTGTCAGCATTCCCTTAAGGATTTTTTTTGATAATTCTTCAGGCAGTCT
>Ga0172377_10008683_pt1 | contig 10428 bp, 11 predicted proteins | sample Pumphouse3metaG_FD_119749 | JGI IMG/M metagenome (GOLD analysis project Ga0172377, IMG submission 119749) | Leachate microbial communities from a municipal landfill in Southern Ontario, Canada - Pumphouse #3 metaG | ecosystem: Engineered > Solid waste > Landfill > Unclassified | place: Canada... | reverse complement strand
CGTCATTGAAGAGGACAATCCCTACCGCGTGAACAAATCCATTCTCAAGGGCTCCCTCAAATGGATGAATCTCGCCCTGTACAAAAAGCGCATCGAATGCCTGGAAGCGCTCCGCGCCAAAGGATACCGGATCGCCGTCGCGAGCACGAACACAACGAATTCGGTGCTGGACCTTGACCTGAGCATTCCCACGGCCTTTTACCTCGGAAGCGAATTCCGCGGGAACCACCCGGACACGCTCAAAGCTGCAGACTGCGAATTCATCCTCCCCCAGTACGGCATAACGGAATCCATGAACGTATCCGTAGCCGCAGGGGCGCTGATGACCTACCTCGACGTGTTCATGCAGCGCAAAGGCCGCGCCGCATACGCTTTGCCGCAGGCCGAACAGGAAAGACTTTTGCTGGAATGGCTCGAGCGCCACGTGGACGGCGGGGAGGAAAACAGTCCCGTGACCCGTTATGAAGGCTGAAATTCAAGGTCCATCCCCACGGCATTCCCTCTCATTATATTAAATTTCCCTCCGAGATGAAGAAGAATTCAAGTTTATACTTCGCTGTCGGTCTTGTCGTCCTTCTGGCCATAATCATCCTCGTTTTCGGCCTGTTCTTCCTGAACGACAAGGACCCCCGGGAAGCGTTCAATACATTTTACCTGCGGTTCCCGCAAGTGAGCACGCTTACGCTGGATGATCCTGTCAAAGTGAACGGCGTGAAACTTGGAAAAGTCGAGGATATCTACCTGAGCGGACACCGCGTGCTCGTAAAAATCCGCCTACGCACCGATGTGAAAATTTCGCGCGGTTCCGAAATCCGCGTGCAGAACATCGGCATCATGGGGGAGCGGCAGATCGGCATCATCCTCAGCGATTCCAGCGATTATTTTGCGCCGAATGATACGATAGACGGACACTTCGACGCGGGCATCGCGGAAGCGCTCGGACTCGCCGGCGAACTTTTCGACAGCACCAAGGTTCTTATCCAGACGGTTCAGACCGTGATGGACAGCACCGTCGCGGACCCGCAGTTCCGCACGCAGTTCAAGGGACTCGTCAACAAGACGGAACACATTGAAGACCGCCTGATCGTCATGATCAACGAGACGGATCCGCAGCTCAAAAAAAGTCTGAAGAGCCTGAACTCCGCGACCACAAAGGTAAATGCGCTTCTTGACACGACAGGCGCGCCGCTGGGTTCCCTCATCACGCAGTCGCACGGCGTCCTCAACAACGCGGATTCCGTCATCGGCCAGCTCAACACCGTGACAAAGCGTCTCGACGGCCTCACGAAGAAGTTGCAGTCCAAAGACAATACGGCAGGGCTTCTTCTCAACGACCGCGCACTGCACGACGATCTCGTAAAAACAGTTCATTCGGCGGACAGCCTGTTCCAGATCATCCTCAAGGACGGCCTGGATGTGAACGTGGACTTCTTCTAATATGATACGTAAAGAAATTCAAGTAGTGAATAGACTCGGCATCCACGCCCGGCCCGCCGGACTTATCGTGGATATCACCGGACGTGCCAAAAGCGACGTGTTCATCGAATACGACGGCACGCGCGCGAACGCCAAAAGCATTTTGAACATCATGATGCTCGCCGTGACTCCGGATTCCAAAGTGACCTTTGAAATTTCCGGCGAAGACGAAGCATCGGTAATGCAGCAACTGGTGCAGCTCTTCAATGACAAATTCAACGAAGAATAAGGCACGCACCGAACTCATCGGAGTTCCCGCATCCCCCGGTTACGCCCTGGGCCCCGTGCAGGTCATCGCGAACCGCACGGTCACGATCAATCAGGAAAAGCTTCCGAAAGAACGCCTCGCCAACGAAGAGCAGCTGTTCCTCCGCGCGCTGAACAGCACCGTCCGCGATATCACGAACCTCAAGGCGTCCATCACGGAACGCGTCGGCGTGAACGAAGCCCGGATCTTCGACACGCACCTCATGATTCTCAAGGACCCGACCCTCGTGGACGCCATCCTCGGGCGCATCAAGGACGAAGGGCAGAATGCGCGGTGGGCCGTGCACAGCAGGCTCAAGGAACTCATCGACGAATTTGAAAAAAGCAAATCAGCGATGATGCGCGAACGCGCGATGGACCTCCGCGATCTGTACAACCGCCTCCTCGCGGCGCTCGACGATTCCGGTCCGGTCATCACAGGCAAAGTGAAGGGACAGGGGCAGGACGAAGGCGCGATTCTCATCGCGCACGAACTCAGTCCGAGCACACTCATCTCGCTCAAGAAAGAAGAAGTCGTCGGGTTCGCGACGGACTCCGGCGGACGCACGAGCCACATCGCGATTCTCGCGCGCTCCATGCAGATTCCGGCCGTGTCCGGCCTGCGCAACATTTCCGTGCTCGCAGAGCAAGGCGACACGATCATCATCGACGGTACGGGCGGAAAAGTAATCCTGAACCCGGACGAAGCCGACCTGCGCCGCTTCCAGGAAAAGCACTCCATGTTTCTCAAGCAGAAACAGGAGCTTTTCACAATGCGCCAGCTGGAGCCGATGACGCGCGACGGCAAATACGTAACGCTCCATGCGAACATCGAACTTCCGCTAGAAGCCGACAACGTTCTCGACTTCGGCGCGACCGGCATCGGGCTCTACCGCTCCGAATTTTTGTTCTTCCGCAAAGGGACCCCGTCCTGCGAAGAACAGGCGGAAGCTTACGGCTACATTCTGCGCGCGATGAAACCGCACCCGGTCACCATCCGCACGCTCGATGCCGGCGGCGACAAGCTCGTCTCCGATGTTTCCGTGACGGGCGAAGCGAATCCGTTCATGGGCTGGCGTTCCATACGCGTATGCCTTGACCGGAAAGATCTTTTCAAAGAGCAGCTCAAGGCGCTCATCCTCGCCGCGCACGAAGGGAACCTCCGCATTATGTTCCCGATGATCTCCGGCATTCAGGAACTCCGCGCCGCGAAAGCGCTCTACCGCGAATGCTGCGACGAACTCGCCGCGAAGGGCGTTGAAATTCCCGAGACGAAAATCGGTTGCATGATTGAAGTCCCCGCCGCCGTAGTAATGGTGAACGACCTCGCAAAGGAAGTGGACTTCTTCAGCATCGGCACGAACGACCTCATCCAGTTCACGCTCGCCGTGGACCGCACGAATGAACTTATCGCGGATATGTTCGAGCCGCATCACCCCGCGATACTTAATATGATTGACCGGGTCGTGACTGCGGCGCACCGGCAAGGGATCACCGTCGGCGTGTGCGGGGAAATGAGCGCGGATCCGATGAGCTCGCTCGTCCTCGTGGGGCTGGACATTGATGAGCTTTCAATGACTCCCTGGAGCATCATGGAATGCAAAAAGCTCATCCGCTCTATAAACTATGAGGACGCACGCGCGACGGCAAAGGCGATTCTCAAGATGGATGACACCCGGAGCGTGAACAGATATCTCAGCGAGAAGTATCTACAGACAATCACTGACCTCGGCATTTCTAGTTTTATAAACTCCAAGGACGTTGGCACAAGTTCGGATACGGCGAAATGAAAAAAGCCGCATTCTTTATTACCCTGCTGTCCATTTTCGCACAAATTAACGCAGGGACCGTTGCCGCGCCGTTTTCAGTGGACAGCCTTGAATTCGTTCCGCAGGCGCAATTTCAAAATCTCGTCATCCGCAAGGCCCGCGTAGATCAAGTCTGCAAAGACACGACCGCAGACAAGAAACTGCAAGAATTCGCCTGTGCCGCATCTTTCTATTACGCCGCGGACTGGGGACGCGCTTACCACGCCTATGAAAAATTGCGAGGCAAAGACTCGCTCCTCGACAGAAGCATCATTATCCGCATGGCCCGCTCCCGGTTCCAGGAAGGCAAGTACACGCAGGCACGGAAAGCGCTTGCGCTCGGAAAAAAGAAATACGCCAGGGACGAAGACTGGCAGCGAGCCGCACACGGGCTTTCACTCCAGATTGTTCTCACCGATATGCACATCGGAGCGAAGACGAAGGCGGACTCTATCTCCGCGTATCTTAAAAAATACCCGGGCGCGGACAATTCAACGGAACTCCGCTACCGCAAAGCTGGTTACCTCGAGCAGAGCAAGCAACTGAAACTCGCTAAAAAAGCGTATCTCCAGCTGCTTTCCGGCCAGGAAATCTATAGTGATTCCGCCCTCGCTGCACTGCGCAGGCTACAGAAAAAGGGCCCGTTCTCCGAAACACTGGACGAACGCGTACTTTATGCGCAAAAAATATGCAGTAAGGGCTTTTCCGAAGAATGTATCGCCCGGCTGGACACAATCGCGGCGATAGATTCCACGACGGCTCCTGCCCGCGATACGGCAAAAGCGGTTGCGCCCAAAACGCATCAGGACTCCATAGCGCAAAGACTCCGCCCGAGCAATCTTTCCCTCGACACCCGCATTTCGCTCTGGGTGCGCCGGGCGCGCACGCTGCAACAGATGAACAAACCCGACGACGCCATCAAGGTTTACGAATTCCTATTGGATTCCGTAGAAATCAACGAAAGATGGCTTCAGAATATTCAAAAACTCTACCGTGCGCAGAAACGCACCGATGATGCCGCAAAAATTGATTCCATATTCATGGACCGTTATAGATACAGCAAAGCGAGCGCGAACAATCTATGGGTCCGTGGTTTCGAACTTGAACAGGGCAGTCAATACGATCAAGCCATAGACACCTATCAGGCCTTGTTAGACACTAACTTTGAAAGCAACAACAAACGCGAATGGGCCCTGTTCCGGATCGGCTTCATCTACTATAAACAGGGAAACTGGGAAAAAGCGGCGGAGGCTTTCGCCAAAGCGAAGGACGGTACATCAATCTGGAGCGGAAGCGCAAGCCGGATGTTCCTTGGAGACACCTATCTCCAGATGGGCAAAAAGGAGGCCGCGAAGGGTGCCTATCTGGACTGCATCCAAGATTTCCCCGTCGGCTACTATGCGCATCGCTCGCGCTCGAAATTACTGTATAACAGGCTGATGGATTCCGCACAAGTTCCGTACCTGTCGCCAAAAATCATTTCCGATGATTCCACGATCGCATGGATACGTTCCTTCCAGCCGAACGCCAGGCGAAATGATTCCACGGAAAATGAAACTTATTACCGCGTGTCGCATCTTCTTAACGCCGGCTTCACCGAAGAGGCTTTCGACCTTTACAACGAAGTCGCCAAAAAGAAATCCGGGCGTCTGGATTTTCTTTACCAGTACGGAATGCTGTTCTACCGGGCAAATGAAATCACAAAAAGCTACCGGCTTGCGCAGCAGTTCCAGACGATCATCGACCGCAAGCATCTAGGCGAAGCACCGCTCAACGTTCTCCGTTTCCTTTACCCGACGCCCTACAGCCGTCACGTAGTGCTCTACTCCTCTTCCGGCGTGGATCCTCTTTTCGTATACAGCGTCATGCGCCAGGAATCGACATTCAATTTCAGGATCTCTTCCGGAGCGGGCGCCCGGGGACTTTTGCAAATTATGCCGGCGACGGGTTCGATGCTCGCGCAGCAGGAGGGACTTCCCACATTTCAGGCATCTTCCCTATACAATCCCTATATGAATATCCGGCTCGGAATAAGATATCTCAAGGACCTTCTGCAACAGTATAAAATGGACCCCGTCTATGTTCTCTGCAATTACAATGCAGGACCCGCTCCGGCAAAACGCTGGCAAGCGGCGAACACCGGCATAGATCAAGACGTCGCCATCGAACAAATAAGCTACTGGGAAACCCGCGAATACGTAAAGCGGGTTCTCGGAAATTACTGGGTGTACAAGGAACTCTGGAAATAAACGGAGAAAATCGCGGGAATGCTATTCTTTATACTCACACTCGGCGCATCCGTCTGCTTCGCTTTTGGCAACATTCTTTCCAAATCCGGCATAACAAAATTCAAGATTCATCCGCAGGTCCGTCATCCGTTCAAATTTATCGCGGACATCGTCAAAAGCGGACGCTGGTGGCTGGGTGTAGCCTGTTCCGCGCTCGGAAACGCAGGCAGTTACACAGCAATGGCTCTTTTCAACCTAAGCCTCGTGAAGCCAATGTTCACGCTCAATCCTGTCCTCACCGCGATTTTCGGGCATCTCTTTTTAAAAGAAAAGATAGACCGCACGATTTCGTTCGCCATCGTCTGCATTCTCGGCGGGCTCCTCTGCGGCGCAGTCTCCCCGGATAAAATTCCGGCGACGCAGCACACGGCCGAATTGTGGGCATTCTCACTCGCGATCATTGTCCTCGCCACACTCTCCAAATGGTTCTTCAAAAGCAAGGAAGTGAGCGATTCCATCATCATGGGCGCAGGCTACGGGCTTTCCGACACCTTGTACAAAAGTCTCTCCATCACGGCCATGGCAAAAGGAATAACCCTTTCCGCAAACGAAGCCCTGCTCTGGATCACGGACCCGCGCGTGTGGGTATTCATCGTCACTTACGGGATCGCATTTCTTTATACACAGGTCGCATTCTCCCGCGGGCGGGCCTTGTTCGTGATCCCGCTCAGCGCGGCTATCGGAAGCGCCGTGCCGATCCTCGCGGCGAAGGCCGTATTCCAGGAGCCGTTCCCGATAGAAAAAGTCATCTGCGTCACACTGATTTTCGCAGGCTCCGCCCTGTTCGTTGAAAGCGCAAGGAAGACAAAAGTTCATGGAAACCGTTGATACCTGGTACAAGGCGCAGGGTTCCTGCCCCGCCGAAGATTACGAACTCGCGAGCTATCTGCTTTTTGAAGCAGGCGTAAAAACATTAGAAGAACTTGATTCCAAGGACCCGGCGCGCACGGAATTCTGCTTTTACACTGGGAACATTAAAGAGCGCAATGCCATCGTCGCCCAATTTTCGCAATACAACTTTGTTCTTTCACAGGAACCGGCGAAGGACTGGGACAAATGGTGGCACGATCAGGCGAAACCCATTTCCGTAAGTCCGCATCTCTGGGTGCGTCCGCCCTGGGTTGAATTCAAGCCCGATGACAAAGACGCGACCGTGCTGGTCCTGGAAGCGAAAAGCGCGTTCGGCACCGGCTCGCACGAAACGACCGCCTGCACGGCGACGCTCATGGAACGCCTCGACCTGAAAGGCAAAACGCTTCTTGACATCGGAACAGGCACGGGAATTCTTGCGATGTTCGCAAAGAAACGCGGCGCCCGCCTCGCCGTAGGAACAGAGATCGATCCACTCGCCATTCCCTGCCTCACGGAAAATTTTGCGAGAAACGGTCTCGGAAAGAGCAACGTCGTCCTCGGTTTTTTAAATGCCTTCCGCGAAGGCGCCACGTTTGATGTCATCGCATGCAATATGATCCGAACAGAGCTCTGGCCAATGCGAAGCGACATGGCGCGCCTCCTTTCCGATGGGGGTTCCATCATCATCTCCGGTCAGCTTTTCACTGAAAAGAAATACATCGAAGACTGGTTCTCGGAAATCGGCGTCACCATTCAGGATTCGCTCGTGCGGAACGAGTGGTGGACCGTGCGCGGAACAAGGACAAAGTAACGATATCTAAAAACAAAAAACGCCCCGGCTTGCACCGGAGCGTTTTTGAATATCCGTAAATTAGGCTACGGCTTTCACTTTCTTGACGATCTCCGCAAAAGCGGCCGGATCGGACACGGCGAGATCAGCGAGAACCTTGCGGTTGATCTTGATGTTCGCCTTGGCGAGAAGGTGGATGAACTGGCTGTAGCTGATGCCCTGTTCACGCGCAGCGGCATTGAGACGGGTGATCCACAGAGAGCGGAAATCACCCTTCTTGTCACGGCGGTGAGCGTAAGCGTATTCACCGGCATGGGCGACGGATTCAATCGCGAGGCGAAGGTTCGACTTGCGACGGCCATAGTAGCCCTTGACGGCATCGAAGATATTCTTACGGCGTTCGCGGGAAGCGACTCTATTCTTTGAGCGTGGCATATTCTTACGTCTCCTTTATGCGAGCACAAGCAGACGCTTGACTCTGTACATATCAGCTTTTTTAATGGTCCCGGCCTTGCGAAGATTGCGCTTGCGCTTGGTGGTCATCTTGGTAAGAATATGACGCATTCCTGCGTGCTTGTACTTGACGTGGCCGGAGCCAGTCACGCGAAAGCGTTTCTTGGAACCGCCATGTGTTTTCATCTTAGGCATTTTCACCTCTTGGGTTATCGTTTGAAGCCTCACCTGCTGCCTTTGGCTCGGTTGCGGGCTTTGCGGACGGGACCTTGGGAGCTCCGCCGCGCTTAGGACCGTAGATGGAAAGCATCATATTGCCTTCCATCCGCGAATCCATTTCCAGTTCGCCAACGTCCGCCAGGTCAATGCGCGCCTGGTCCATAAGACGTCTGCCATATTCCATATGGGCCATTTCACGGCCGCGGAACTGCATCACGAGGCGGACCTTCATTCCATCCTGAAGGAAATCCTTCGCCTGCTTGATCCGGTACTGATAGTCATTCGTAGCGGTCTTCGGATGCATCTTGATTTCTTTGAGCTTGACGGTGTGCTGTTTGGCCTTGGCCGCCTTGTTCTTCTTCAATTGCTCGAAGCGGTATTTGCCATAGTTGATGATGCGACAGACGGGCGGCTTTGCGTTGGGGGAAACCTCCACCAGGTCCAGTCCGGCGTCCTTCGCCATTTGCAGGGCGGAACGCGTGTCGATGACGACCTGTTCCCCGTTGTCTTTCACAAGACGGATTGGGGAAATATGAATTTCTTCGTTAATCCGGGTGCCGTCAGTGGGACGGTTCGGCATTTGGCGAATACGGGGGTTCGGATACAAGCTAAGCTACCTCTTGATTGAAGTTTGAATTTCGCGGTGAAATCTAGTAAATGCAAAAGAAAACTTCAACTTTTCAAGACTCTCCCCTTTGGAAAAAGGGCTCGTTTTTATATATTGTGCGTCACGCGCGGCGGTAGCTCAATGGTAGAGCTTTAGCCTTCCAAGCTAATGGTTGCCGGTTCGATCCCGGTCCGCCGCTCTAAAAACTCTCTCTCTGAGGGAGTTTTTTTGCATTTTTGGGGCATGACATCCGAAGTCCTCCAAGGCATCCTCATTCCGTTCGCAGGGACCTCGCTCGGCGCGGCCTGCGTGCTCTTCTTAAGGAACAATCTCCGCAAAGGCGTGGAACGCGCGCTCCTCGGGTTCGCCGCGGGCGTGATGGTCGCGGCCTCCGTATGGAGCCTGCTCATCCCGGCGATGACGGCGTCCGCGCATCTCGGGAAATGGGCATTCGTCCCCGCGGTAGGCGGGTTCTGGGCCGGCGTCCTGTTCCTCCTCCTGCTCGACAACATAATCCCGCACCTGCACCTCGGAAATTCCGTGCCGGAAGGCCCCAGGGCGCATCTCAAAAAGACGACGATGCTCGTGCTCGCGGTGACGCTTCACAATATTCCCGAAGGCATGGCGGTAGGCGTCGTGTACGCGGGCTACCTCGCCGGAAACGCGGGCATCTCCGCAATGGGTGCGCTCGCGCTTTCAATCGGTATCGCCATTCAGAATTTCCCGGAAGGCGCCATCATCTCCATGCCGCTCCGCGCGGCGGGCGCGGGCAGGGGAAGGGCTTTCCTTTACGGAGTGCTCTCCGGCGCGGTAGAACCCGCGGGCGCGGTCCTCACAATTCTCGCCGCGGGCGTGATCGTTCCCGCGATGCCGTTCCTCTTAAGTTTCGCGGCGGGCGCAATGATGTACGTCGTCGTCGAGGAACTCATCCCCGAAATGGCGGAAGGGGAACACTCCAACATCGGGGCGCTCCTGTTCGCGCTCGGTTTTACCATGATGATGGCGCTTGACGTTGCATTAAGTTAAGGGCACCTCTAAAAATTCATTTTTATGAAATTGTCAATAACACATCGCAATATTCCGACACGCTCAAAGTGATGACGAACAACATCAACGCCGAGAGCCACGGCTCTGGCTCGTATGCGGACATCGCAGAAGTCATCAACGCGGTCAATCCCGACATCAACGGGCTTCAGAAACTCGACAGCTGCAACAGCCGCAATTCGAACTAAATTTTGCAATACCTCGGCGGACAGACGGGAAGGAACTATACCTTCGCGGCCACGGTTGAAAATTATGGCGGCAGCACGGGATCCTACGGCATAGGCTTCCTTTCCGACAGTTCCGCGCTCAGCTCCCGCAGATTGCAGATAAGCGGCTCATCCGAAGGCCGCGCCGCGCTTGAAATAGGGATCACCCTGAACGGGGAAGCCGTGCGCATTATCGTCACGCACCTCGATCCGTTGAGCGCCTCGACGCGGGCCTCGGAATTAAAAGCCATCTCCGCCTGGCTCGATAGCGCCGGCGACGCTCGCATACCCGCAGTCATCATGGCGGATTTCAACGCGAAGTCTACGGAAAGTTCCATGGATGTCCTCACGGGCGAAGGCTTCGTTTTCGTAAAAGATGACGCGGGCAATGTTCTTGATACTGCGCAAAAAATCAATCATATTCTTTACAGGCCGGAAT
>Ga0172377_10008681_pt1 | contig 10429 bp, 7 predicted proteins | sample Pumphouse3metaG_FD_119749 | JGI IMG/M metagenome (GOLD analysis project Ga0172377, IMG submission 119749) | Leachate microbial communities from a municipal landfill in Southern Ontario, Canada - Pumphouse #3 metaG | ecosystem: Engineered > Solid waste > Landfill > Unclassified | place: Canada... | reverse complement strand
CTCTATACTATTTTGCCATTAATAAGGCAATTTTTCAAAAAAAATCCGATTACTCAAATAATATAGCAACCGGATAAAAATTTAAATTTGCAAAAGTCCTTTTTTAAGGGATGACTAATTAAAGATATTTTTAAAAAATTAAAGTTGAGCCCACTATGAAAAGTAGGTTTTTAAAAATTGATATATGAATAAGTTATAAAAAATCTCCTGTATATTAAATGTTTATGAATAGTGCTGTAAACTCCTGCATTATTTATTATCTAATCGGCGAAATTTATTCCGCCAAAAGCATTTATATTTTCTTTAGAATATGTAATTTTTATTGGTTATGATGTTTATTCACCTATATTGGTGAAAACATTTTAATAGACAAAGTCCTGTAGTCAGTATTTTTACAGAGTTTGTCGCTTTTATCGTTGCGGATTTAAGGAAATTTTAAAAGAACTTGTGAGAAATGAAACATCTAAATTTTTCCGTTTCGGTACTATTGACTTTGCTTATTTCATTTCATTTCATTTCATTTCATTTACTAATGAGCAATCTCCGGTTTATATAAATACTGGATAACGTAATACGGATATTAAGAGACATCAAATTTATTTTTATTTTATTTTTACTGTTGATTCTCTGATTACTAATTCATTACGGATCACAATGGTTTCTGAAACAATGTTTTTATCGTTGTTTTCAATTTGGTTAATTAATAATCGAGCTGAGGCTTGGCCCATTTCAAAAGCATGGTCTTCTATTGTTGTTAATGAAGGTTCTATAATTCTTGATGGAGGAGTGTTACTAAACCCTACAACCGCAATATCGTTAGGAATAGAAAAATTTTTCATTTTAGCTGTCTGAATAACGCTAATTGCTGTTATGTCGTTGGCACAAAATATTCCATCTGGTTTTATTTTCATTTCAAATAACTCATTAGCAAATTGCAATCCTTCTTTCTCACTGAGTATGTTTCCATAGAAAATCAAATTTTCATCGACAGTTAAGTTGTTTTTAATTAAAGCAGCTTTATAACCTGCAAGTCGAGCTTTAAATATTAAAGAATTCAGATTTCCTGCAATGTGAGCTATCCTTTTGCATCCAATTTTGGCTAGATGGTCACAAGCTTTAAAAGCAGCGTCAAAATCGTTGATTAAAACTTTACTGGAATCTAATTTATCGCATACTCGATCAAATAGCACAAGCGGGATTTTGTTGCTTATTAACTGTTTATAATGATCCGTATCTTTTGTTTCCAAAGCTAGGCAAGCTATAACACCATCTGCATTATTTGACAATAACAATTTAACACTTTCTACTTCTTTTGTATAAGAGTCTTTCGTTTGGAAAATAGAAACATAATAACCTGCTTTGTTAGCTATCTCTTCAATACCACTTATTGCCGACGAATGAAAGTAGCGATTTATTCTGGGGATTATTACTCCTATAAGATTTGTTTTTCTCCTTCTTAAATTAGAAGCCACAGAGTTGGGGATATATCCCAGTTTTGAGGCCATTTCATGAACTTTTTCGCATGTTCCCTCGCTAATGCTATGGTGATTTTTTAAAGCTCTTGATATGGTTGAAGCAGAAACATCTAAAATTACAGCTAATTCTTTTATCGTTATACGTTTATTTCCCATTCCATAAAAATAACATTAATATTTATTAATTTAATTGTGTGATTTCGTTTGCGCAAATATAGTCATTTTAGCTGAAATTATTTATTTAATAAATAAGATGCATAAAGCCATTTTTATTGAACAGATAGACATGTCCGATTAAATTTAATGCATTATTATCATAAAAAAACAGCTAAGCCAGCCGATATTGCTGCCCAATATCTTGCTATCCATGCCGATACGTTTTTCACTAACTTCGAATTCAGTACATTGGTTTGTTGTTCTTTGTGCAAAAATAGTTTCAAGGAGGTTTTCGTTGTTTTTCTTTACATATTCATGAATATGTTTTCGTAACAAATAACAGGTTGATTCAGTGGAAATTGGATTGTTTGCATCAAATAAGCTTAATGCATTACTTATAAATACATTAAAACGACAGTTCTCAAAAAATTCTTTGTCGCTTTATACCTTCGGCTTTTTTAAGTGCCATCATTGCCATAAGTATCCTATTAGAAAAATTGGCAGTGATATTCTCTTAACAATTAAAGAGTTAAAAATATTTTTATCAATTAGCATAGTAACCTATTTCCTAGATTTATTATGCCAGGCTTGCTTATCTTCGTACATTTTAAACGAATGGCTTAAAAATAGAGATTTGGGCGAGATGAAAATGTTTAGCTGACTTGATTCAGATGATTTTTTAAACATTTAATGCTTCCTTTTTGATTCAAACAAGATGCGAAAAATGCCATTAATATTTGATATATAATTATTTAAAAATGCAGAGACTTCCAGAAGTGACTCAATTCTAAATTTTTTTAATAAATAACGCTATCGTTTGCGTATATAATTTATATTGGGTAATATTGTATTGTTTTATATTTGGTTTGATGGTGTGGTTAATTATAATATCATTTAACCTTAAAAATGACAATGAAGATATACTACAGCAGTACTTAACCTTTATTAAGAATTATACAAGTAAAAAGAAGAACCAATATTAAATAAAGTCTAATAAAAATAATAAAAACCAATGAAAAGTAGCAGACGGAAATTTTTAGAATTAGGAGGGCTTACCGGAGCAGCAATGCTGACTGGTTTGAGTTCGTGTATTAATAAAGGTGAAAATGCAGAAAAAATAAAAGTTAAAGACGTTACAAAAAACGCAGTGAGCAAAAATCATACGCAGCGTTTTAACATGAGCGGATATGCAGCACCAAAACTTGATAAGGTTCATATCGGATATGTTGGACTAGGAAACAGAGGAACGCCTGCTGTAAAAACGATTACTAATTTGGAAGGCGTAGAAGTTACGGCGCTGTGTGATATAAATGAAGACCGTGTAGAGAGAAGTCAAAAGATATTAACAGACTGTGGAATTAAAAGGGCGAAGAGTTATTCCGGGAATAAAGAGGTATGGAAATCCATGTGTGAAAATCCGGACATAGATTTGATATATGTTACTACTCCGTGGGCATGGCATACACCTATGGCAGTATATGCAATGGAATGTGGGAAACATGTGGTAACGGAAGTTCCGGCAGCGAAGACTATAGATGAATGCTGGCAACTGGTAGAGACTTCAGAAAAAACACATAAACACATGATGATGCTGGAGAATTGTTGTTATGGCTTTTTCGAATTGCTGACGTTAAATATGGCAAGGGATGGATATTTTGGAGACATAGTACATGTAGCAGGGGGATATATTCATGATTTACTTGAAGGTAATTTTAGCAAGACGAAGTATTCAGAAATGTGGAGGTTAAAGGAGAATCAGGAACGTAACGGGAATTTATATCCTACACACGGATTGGGGCCATTGTGTCAGGTGCTAAATATCAACAGGGGAGACAAGATGGAATATTTGAGTTCAATGTCATCGGATGATTTTTCTATGGGGAAAATGGCATCAGAGCTGGCAGCAAAGGATGATTATTATAAACCATACAATACGAACAGTTACCGTGGAAACATGAATACTTCCTTTATAAGAACTCATAATGGGAAAACTATGCTTATCGAGCATGATGTTTCTAGTCACCGTCCGTATTCCAGGATACATCAGATTACAGGAACGGAAGGGATGGCGTTAGAGTATCCATTACCATCGAGAATAGCTAAGGGAGATCATTGGATGGATGATAAGGAGATGAAGGAATTAGAAGGAAAATATACTCCACCGATTATTAAAAAGATAGGCGCACTTGCTAAGGAAGCAGGCGGTCATGGAGGAATGGACTTTATACTTGCGTGGAGACTTATAGATCTTTTAAGAAACGGGTTGCCACTTGATCAGAATGTTTATGATGCGGCATTATGGAGTTCTATTTCTTCATTGAGCGAATGGTCTGTAGCAAACAGGTCAAATTCAATAGATGTACCTGATTTCACATGTGGTTCATGGAAGAGTAATGTTCCCGTAGATCTTAGTTTGTCTGAAGGAGGAAACACAAAAATTAAGTTGTCAGATAAAAAACAGGAATAGATAATAGATTTTTAAATAATTTACAAAACCCTATTGCAAACAGGGTAAAGAAATATTGCAGAAGTTAAATTAAAAAACATGACAGAAAACAAAAAGGATTTTCAGAAAGGTCTATTAAACGTAAGTATTTATGATAACAAAGAAGATATGGGCGAAGGAGCTGCTGCATTTGTATCAGAAGAGTTGCAGAAAGCGATACATGAAAGAGGGAAAGCGAATATAGTTTTGGCGACAGGTGCCTCACAGTTTACATTTTTGGAATCATTAAAAAAGCATAAAGAAATAGAATGGGATAAGGTAACGGCATTTCATCAGGATGAATATGTGGGAATAAGCGAGGATCATCCTGCAAGTTTTCGAAAATATTTAAAAGACAGAATATTGAATATTGTTCATCCGGCAAAGCAATACCTTATAGAAGGAGATGCTAAGAACCTTAAGGAAATGATGCGGAAATATGAAGAATTATTGAAAGCTAATCCTATAGATGTGATATGTCTGGGAATAGGAGAAAATGGACATATAGCATTTAATGATCCGTCAGTAGCAGATTTTAATGATCCATACTGGGTAAAGATAGTAAAGCTGGATGATAAGTGTCGTAATCAACAGGTAGGCGAAGGCTGGTTTAAGACAATGGACGAAGTGCCAGAGGAAGCGATATCTTTGACCATACCTGCCATCATGAAATGTAAGGCAATAAGTTGTGTAGTTCCCGATGCACGAAAGGCAATAGCGGTAAGAGATACACTCAATGATGAAATTTCTACGAAATGTCCTGCAACTATATTAAGGAAACATCCACATGTTAAATTATTTTTAGATCCGAAATCTGCTTCTAAAATTGCCGAATAGAAATAAAATAAAAAGACTGAAGTTTACATAGAAGTTTTTTATGTAGGAGTTTCAAAAGACAAAGATACTGTAAACAAAAAACAGAAAAAAATTACTTTATCCATTGGTCAACAAAGGTTTTTTTCAAATAAAGTTAGCAGTACCTCTGTCTTTTTAAATGTCAGTGTAAGATTTTGATGATCAAAATAGCAGGTGTAAATATTTTTCTCTATTGCCAGGCGTTTTATTTATAATGAATTACATGGATAAATATTTTAAGGAATATATGTATAATTAATCTGTCTTTCGCTTATAAAAAAATAAAACAAATGGAAAAAACAAAACATCATATTGAGAAAGAGAAACGACCATCTACGTGGGTAGCCATAGCCATAGTTGGTATGATATTTTTTATTTTTGGTTTTGTTTCGTGGCTCAATTCTATTTTGATTCCCTATTTTAAAACGGGTTGTGAATTAACAAATGTAGAGGCCTATCTGGTGGCCTTTTCTTTTTATATTGCCTATCTGTTTATGTCAGTTCCTTCATCCTTTATTCTGAAAAGATATGGTTTTAAAAAAGGTATGATGCTTGGCTTTTTTACAATGGCAACAGGTTGTTTCTTTTTTGTTCCTGCAGCCTTATCTCGTGCATATCCGATATTTTTACTGGGATTATTTTTGATCGGAACCGGTCTGGCATTACTACAAACAGCAGCTAATCCTTATATTACAATACTTGGGCCTATTGATCGTGCAGCACAGCGTATAAGTATAATGGGTATATGCAATAAAGTGGCAGGTATATTTGCTCCGTTGATATTTGCTGCTGTTATATTAAAGGTTTCAGACAGCATGATGATTGAATCAATAAACAGCAATTTACTGGGGGGTGTTGAAAAAGAAGCCATGCTGAGTGAGTATATCCGTCGTGTAATAGCACCGTATAGTATTTTAGGGACCTTTTTGGTTTTATTTGGAATATTTGTTTATTATTCTCCATTACCTGAAATTAACACCGAAAATTCAAATAAAGAAGAAGTCAGTGAAGATTCCTCAGCTAAGACGAGTATTTTTCAATTCCCTTATCTGATACTGGGAGCCATGGCTATTTTTTTTCATGTAGGAACTCAGGTAATTGCCATTGATACAATTATCGGTTATGCGAGATCTATGGGATTAACACTTATGGAAGCTAAAGTTTTTCCTTCATATACACTGACGGCTACGATGTGTGGATATATTATTATTGGAATCATATGTATTCCCCGGTTTATTACTCAGCGTCATGCCCTGCAATTTTGTACATTACTGGGGCTTATTCTGTCTATAGCTGTTTTGACTATACATAGTAATGTATCCTTTTTAGGTCATCATACAGATCTTTCTATCTGGTTTTTGGTTGCCCTTGGATTTCCAAATTCCTTGATTTATGCCGCAATTTGGCCATTGGCTATTAAAGGCCTGGGACGGTTTACAAAACTTGGATCTTCTATAATGATAATGGGACTTTGCGGCAATGCGCTTACTCCTGTGTTATACGGATATCTGACAGACCGTTATAATTCCAGAATTGGATATATTATTTTAATTCCATGTTTTCTGTATCTGATTTTCTTTTCTTTTTACGGTTATAAAATAAAAAGCTGGAGAAAGCCAAAGAGGCTGGCTATTAAATAAAACAAAAAAAGATAAAAAAAATTAAGATTAATCATGCCCGATTGATAAACCGTTCCGTTTAATGGAAGATGCCTGTATCCTCATATAAAGAGGAAAGATAACTAAAATACAACAACCTGAATAACAGAAATTAACAACTAATAAGCTTGAATCAGGTATTTTATTTTGTACAACACAGGAATTATAAAATATCGGGAGTCTGCGTATGGTATATCAATAAGTTAAGGAGGAATACATTATATTTTAACTATTTTTTACATTCTTTTAATATTTTAAAGATTGTTTTTCTGATGTATGACTGTTAATAAATTAACTTTGTATTTTTATCAGAATAATTGTATCCTATTTTATGGAACGTAGAAAATTTTTAAAATATAACTCTATGGCTCTGGGAGGAATGCTTTTTGCTCCTTATGTTAATAGTGCATCTGTTTTTCCCGATTCGGGTTTTGTGAGTAATCGTCCTTCTGTTTCAGATAGGAAGTTTATAAGTCCTGTTATCGAAAAGACGATAAAATTGGTTCAAGGAAAAATAACCAATCCTAAATTATCCGAAATGTTCGGAAATTGTTTCCCGAATACTCTTGATACAACTATAGACTTTTCAATGAAAGACGGGAAGCCTGATACTTTTGTTATTACAGGAGATATTAAGGCTATGTGGTTAAGGGATTCAGCAGCCCAGGTGTGGCCTTATCTTAAATTTGTAAATGAAGATAAGAAACTTGATTTATTAATTCAGGGTGTACTAAACCGTCAGGCAAAGTGCATAAATATTGATCCTTATGCCAATGCTTTTAATAAGGATGCAATTGGTAGTGAATGGGCTTCTGATAATACGGATATGAAACCTGAATTGCATGAAAGAAAATGGGAAATAGACTCGTTATGTTATCCTGTTCGTTTGTTATATCAATATTGGAAAACGACAAATAAAAATATTTGTTTTACAGAAGAATGGCATGAAGCATTTAAAATTATAGTTGAGACTTTTAAAAAGCAGCAGCGAAAAAAAGACAGAGGTGATTACTCCTTTATGAGAAAGACAGAAAAGGCTACCGATACTCTTAGTGATAACGGATACGGGAACCCCGTATTTCCTAACGGTCTGATTGTTTCTTCATTCAGACCTTCGGATGATGCTACTGTTTTGCCATTTTTAATTCCTTCTAATTATTTTGCTGCTGAAACATTGATGAGAATACAGGAAATTGCTTCTGATGTTTATCATGATCAGTCTCTTTCAAGAAAAGCACGTCTGTTTGCAGGATCGGTTCGTCTTGGTTTAAGAAATTATGCCAGGGCAGAAAAACCGGATTTGGGAGAAGTTTTGGCTTATGAAGTTGATGGTTTTGGAAATAAATTATTTATGGACGATGCTAATGTTCCTAGTTTACTTTCACTTCCTTATCTGGATTTAATGCAGAAAGATGATCCTCTATATATTAATACAAGAAAATTTATTCTTAGTGAGTATAACCCATGGTTTTTTAAGGGTAGGGATTTCGAGGGTATTGGCAGTTCTCATACAGGCGTAGGAATGATCTGGCCTATTAGTGTTATTATGAGAGCTTTAACTTCTACTGACGAAAATGAAATAAAAGATTGTGTGAATATGTTAATTAAATCACAGTCAGATACAGAATTTATGCACGAATCTTTTTCTGTTGAGAATCCTTCAAATTATACGCGTTCATGGTTTGCATGGGCAAATTCATTATTCGGAGAACTCGTTTTGAATATTGCAGAAAATCATCCGCAGTTGCTGAAGACTATATAATTAAGGTGTCGGATTAGGTAAGATAACCATAATCAGGTACTTTTATCTTTATTGTTTTATCATTTTTATTATTATAGGGTTATCTCCCGAAGATAAATTGACAGATAGCTTACCATCTTTAAGATTAGCTGTTCCGAATAAAGTTTCTTCTTCAGGTGTTGTCCATTTTGCATAAAAAATTCCATCGGAACCGGCAGGTGTCAGATTCGCAATTTTTTGATAGTTTTTGTAGCCTAATAATTTTCCATTAATAATAATCAGATCTTTACCTCCTTCGGAATTATCCAGTAAATCAATAAAATAAGTATCATTATAATAAATATTTTTTGATTTATAAATTTCTCCTGATTCCTTTGTGGCAATTATTCCAGTACCTGTTTTTAAAGAGCCTGATGTTTTATCTGCTGAATTTTCAGGATAAAGAATCATTGTTCCATCTGGTTTTTTTACGGAAAAAGAAGATTTTTTTGCTGAAGAAACATTTTTGACATAATTAATATTCTCAGGTAGTTTTTTCAATTCGGAAAGAGCATCTTTTATAGCTTCATTATATCCTTTATAATAATCTTTTGATTTTCCTACTCCTTCATTACTCCATATTATTTGTCCCTGAAAATCTTTAAGTATTACTTTTATTTTATTTGTGAATAAAGTAGATGTTTTTTCCAGATCAGCAGTCAGTGTATTTTCATAATTATCTAGATTGTTGTTTGTTTTAAATATTGTAGGGATATTCTTTTTATTAAAGACATCCTGTAATGAAGATGATACTCCGTATGGATTAAGTCCTTTACCTATATCAGAAAAATGAGTTGGTATGATTACATATTTATATGAATTTTGGGCAAATGATGACAGGGAAAATCCCAGAAGTAAAATAGTAAGGAAGAAAAAATTCTTTATGTAATTCATAGTTTAATTATTTTAGTTATATAAAAATAGACAAACAAATATTGTTCCAAAAATAAAAAGAGAAAATTTTGTTTTTTGTCGGGAATAATAAACCTCTTTTTTCGTATCCTGACATATTTGCTGACTTCTGTATTTATTATTTATATTAGCATATAGGGAGCAGTCTTTGTATCTGTCAACTTAAAATATTTGGAAATGTATTATCTAAAATCCACAAGGAACTATCTATTACGCATCCAAATAACTTCAAATCAGTTGTAATCCTCTATTACCATAGCTGATGCTATGATTCAATCGGGTTACTTCCTGCTTTATCGTTATTTGAATGCTTATTACGAAACTTCCTTGCGGAATTTAGGTGCTGCTTTATCGTTATTTGAATGCTCATTACAATACTTCCTTACGAAATTCAGGTAAGACCTAAAATCCGCAAGGAATTATCTATTACGCATCCAACTAAAACATATTTATCAATCTGTCATATTTTATGATATGGGACCTAAAATTTATTTCCTATTTTGATATTTATAATTAACTTTACGGCATTATTTATTTCAATATTTTTAATGTTTTATTTGAGATAATTACATCAAATAAAACGTTAATCTATATTACTTTTGAAATAAAAAATAGGATTACCATAAGAAAAATTGAGAATGAAAGATATTTGTATTATTGGGTTAGGTTACGTAGGATTACCAACCGCTATAATTGCTGCAAAAAAGGGTAATTTTAATATTTTCGGGGTAGACACAGATAAAGAGATAGTTGATAAAACCAATAAAGGACAACTTCATATAGAAGAATCCGGGTTAGAGTCTATACTTCAGGAAGTGATAAAAAGCGGGAAATTAAAGGCATCTACAAAACCTAAATCTTGTGATGCTTATATCATAGCTGTTCCTACTCCGTTTAAAGGTAATCACGAACCTGATATTTCGTATGTTGAATGTGCAACCCGTTCAATAATTCCTTTCTTAAAAAAGGGAGATTTACTCATTATTGAATCCACATCCCCGGTTGGGACGATGGATAAAATGTCTGAGATAATATTCAACAAATGTCCTGAGCTAAAGGAAAATATGTTTATGGCCTATTGTCCCGAAAGAATACTACCGGGTAATGT
>Ga0172377_10008678_pt1 | contig 10432 bp, 7 predicted proteins | sample Pumphouse3metaG_FD_119749 | JGI IMG/M metagenome (GOLD analysis project Ga0172377, IMG submission 119749) | Leachate microbial communities from a municipal landfill in Southern Ontario, Canada - Pumphouse #3 metaG | ecosystem: Engineered > Solid waste > Landfill > Unclassified | place: Canada... | reverse complement strand
GTAATGCAAGGCATAGGCACATCTTATCATCAACCGAACCGCCGTATACCGAACGGTACATACGGTGGTGTGAGAGGACGGGGGTTAGTCACCCCCTCCTACTCGATCGTTCGGTATGTTTACTGAGCAAATGGGTTGAAAGAGACTCTTTTATCTAACTAGCATAAAGACAACCCGAGATCAAAGGTATCACTGATAAAAGTGGGGCTTAAAGGAAGATAAGTGAAAACTGGTAACACAGCGAAAACAAATTGAGATTAGCCTATTAGGTGGGTAACCTTGCAGAACACACAAACGCCCGAAAGTTGGAAATCTGTGAAGTCAAGACGGATGGATTATTGTTAAAGCAGACAGACTTAACTGGAGAAGTCCTTTATTGTCTAGCAATAGTAGATGTGACCACTAACAGATATGCAAGGATCAGTAATGCGGTGTAAGATGGTAGATGAGTCTATAGTAGATATGAATCTCCATCCAATGAAACCAGTGATGGTCTGGAAGAAAAAACTAGGAAGACAGCCGTGAAAATACTACGGGTCCATTAATCCAAAAGCTCTATCGATTGCGAAGGGATGAAGAATAACTAAAGTGTTTAAGTAAAAGATGGATCCTAACTGAGAGTTGGTTTGTTGTTTTTATCTGTTTGTCTTCCACTATGATACGATGTAAAATAAGAAAAAGGGCCGAAGGGTAACTTTTTGAAGATGGTCTTAGAGGTTGTTTCCGCTTAGGAAATAAGATATTCTAAGAAAGATATATCTGTTTAGAAGGAGATGGAATTTTTGTTTAACAGTATGAAAACGTTTGCTATTCTAACCTTTGGTTGTCAGATGAACATGAGAGATTCAGAGACAATCAAAGGTATCTTAGAAAGCTTAGGATATCATGAAACTGAAAATCCCGATGAGGCTGATATTGTCCTCTTTAATACTTGTTCTGTTAGAGAAAATCCTGAAAGAAAAGTATATGGCAGGATCCAGCAGTATAAAGAAGACTCTGGTAAAATAATCGGAATCTGTGGTTGTATGGTGCAACAAGGCGCCGAGTTTGAGTATATTAAAAAAGAATTGCCTCAAGTTAGCCTGGTTTTTGGTACACATAATATCCATGAACTTCCAGATCTCATTGAAAGAGTAGCAATGGGAGAGAGAGTGCTTGATGTTTGGGAAGACAAAAAAGAAATCATTGAAGGTCTTCCTGCAAAGAGAGAAAAAGGTGTTAAAGCGTTCGTTAATATATCGTATGGATGCAATAATTTTTGCACGTATTGTATAGTTCCATATACCAGAGGCAGAGAAAAATCACGCCTGCCAGAGAACATTATTACAGAAGTTAAGGAACTAGCTCAAAATGGTTACAAGGAAGTTACGCTTCTTGGGCAGAATGTTAACTCATATGGTAAGGATCTAGGAGTGGATTTTGCAACTTTACTCGAAAAGGTCCATGAGGTAGATGGGATTGAGCGGATTCGCTTTACCACATCCCATCCTAAGGATCTTTCAGATAGATTAATAGATTGCTATAAGAATCTTCCAAAGCTCTGTGAGCACTTGCATCTTCCGATTCAAGCAGGGAGTGATCGCATCTTAGAGCTCATGAATCGACGCTATAGTTCAAAGCACTATTTAGAGCTTGTTGATAAGTTAAGGAAGGCTGTCCCTAGTATTTCTCTTACAACAGATCTTATTGTAGGCTTTCCTGGGGAAACAGAAGAGGACTTTTTGCAGACTTTAGAGATTGTTAAAAAGGTCCGCTATGATTCTGCATTTACATTTATCTATTCACCTAGGAAAGGTACGCCTGCAGCTAAAATGGTAGAGCAGATTAAAGATGAAGTAAAAAAAGACCGCATCTATCGTTTAATTGAGTTACAAAATCAGATTTCAGGTGAATTAAATCAGAGACTTGTAGGCACTACAGTTGAAGTTTTAGTTGAAGGAACTAGCAAAACCGATGACAGTAAGTTAACTGGTAAAACTCGAACTAATAAGACAATCAATTTTTCAGGGGATAAAAGTCTAATTGGCAGCACCATTCTGGTGGAGGTTACTGCAGGAAAACTTTCTTCACTTGAGGGAAGCTTTAAAGGAGCAGAAAATAATGGATGATGTGAGAATTGGTGATCTTCTTTTTACAAGTAAATGCGATATAGAAGGTATGGATGTTATTACTATAGATCAAAAACCCCTTGGGATGGTCTCCTTCCAAGTGGTCGATATTGCAGCTTATACAGTCAGATATATAGGTGTAGAGGCTGTCAAAAATATCTATCTCATTCCAGCTGAATTAATCTTGGATGTAGATGAAAATGGTCTTATCATGGACTTTGATGCAAATGTATCTGCAAAACTACTACCGTTACTTGAAAATTGGCAAGAGTCTTTTGCAAGAGCCTTTGAAGAAAAAATATACAGCACTCTGAATCTTACTCCTTATTGGCAGTAAATTTAGACTAGAGGTGATTTGATGAGTCTGGACAAGCTTGAGCTTATAGACATGAATGAATTAACACCGATGCTTAGGCAGTACTATCAAATTAAAATGAAATATCCAGATTGCATCTTGCTTTTTCGTTTGGGTGATTTTTACGAAATGTTCGGCGAAGATGCAGAAGTTGCATCTAAGGTCCTAGAAATAACCCTCACTAGTAGGGAAGCCGGGAATAAAGGCCGCATTCCGATGTGTGGAGTGCCATACCATGCAATTGAAGGTTATTTGTTGACTCTAGTTGAAAACGGGCTTAAAGTTGCTATCTGTGAGCAGCTTGAAGATCCCAAAAAAGCTAAGGGAGTTGTAAAAAGAGATGTAACACGAGTGGTTACTCCAGGCACTATAACTCTTCCTCAAGCTTTAGATGAAAAAAGTAATAACTATATAGCGGCAATTTTTGGGCAAGGCGACGCGTATGGCATCGCTTTTGCTGATGTCTCTACTGGCGATTTTAAAGCAACTGAAATTAGAGGGGAAAAGGCTGAGATTAAGGCAAGAGATGAATTGTTGCGTTTAAATCCAAAGGAAGTCATTTTACCCGAAAATTTCTTTGCTCAAAGCATCGTCGATACATTAGGGCATCTTAAGGTCAGCTACGAAAGAAGAGAGGAAAACACGTTTGTAGTAAGAAATGGCTACAAGGTTCTTACTCGTCACTTTGGTGTAAGCACTTTAAACGGTTTTGGAATTGAAAACCAATCTGCATTAATATCTGCAGCAGGGGCCTTACTTAACTTCTTGGAAGACACTCAAAAAATAGCTCTGGAACACATAAAAAGTATTCAAGCCTACTCCCTTAGCGATTATATGATCTTGGATGTTTCCACACAAAGGAATTTGGAAATACTTACCACGATTAGAGAAAATAAGAAACAAGGCTCGCTACTTGGAGTCTTAGATAAGACGGTTACAGCAATGGGAGGGAGAGGTTTAAAAAGATGGCTTTCTCAGCCCCTAATCGATTTATCTCAAATTGAAGACCGACAAGACAAGGTAGAGGTTTTCTTTACAGACGACTCACTCCGACTCAAACTGAGAAGCGCTCTTGAAAAAGTGTTTGATTTAGAAAGACTTAGCGGCAGACTTGCTTATAAGACTGCTAATGCTAGAGACTTAGTGGCACTTAGGGATTCGTTTAGAAAACTTCCAGAGATAAACAAGTTAGTTGTAGGTATCGATAAGTTATCTAGTTTAAAGGATTTAGATACACTAAGTGATCTTGCAGATTTGATAGGTGAGGCTATAGTAGAAGACCCGCCATTTACTCTTACAGAAGGTGGCATAATTCAAAACGGTTACAACGAGGAACTTGATAGCCTTAGAGAGATTGCAACTGGAGGAAAAGAGTGGATTGCTAATCTCCAAAAAAAAGAAAGAGAAAGAACGGGGATTAAATCCTTAAAGGTAGGTTTTAACAAGGTCTTTGGCTACTATATCGAAGTTACTAAAGCCAATCTTAGTATGGTACCAGATCAATACCAGAGAAAACAGACCCTAGCAAATGGTGAGCGTTATATTACTCCTGAGCTTAAGGAGTATGAGTCAAAGGTTTTAGGTGCTGAAGAAAAAATCAATTCGCTTGAATATGAGATTTTTACTAGTGTTCGAGATGCTTTGACAACTAACATTGAACGAATCCAAACTGTAGCAAAAATCGTTACAGATCTAGATATCTACACCGCACTTGCTGAGGTTGCAAGGCAAAAAAACTACACCAAGCCAGAGGTTAATCTAGGAGATGTGCTTGAAATCACTGAAGGTCGCCATCCTGTTGTCGAGGAATATTTGCCTCAAGGCGAATTTGTTCCCAATGACACTCTTTTATGCAGTGAGAAAAAAAGGATTGCAATTCTAACTGGACCTAATATGTCTGGGAAATCTACCTATATGAGACAGGTGGCGTTAATTAGCCTGATGGCTCAGATAGGCTCTTTTGTACCTGCATCTCATTGCAAAATTGGTCTTGTAGACCGAATCTTTACTAGAGTAGGTGCGTCTGATGATCTTGCTTCAGGACAGTCTACCTTTATGGTGGAAATGACCGAAGTGGCTAATATTTTGCACAATGCAACAGACAAAAGTCTAGTTATATTAGATGAGGTTGGCCGTGGCACAGCCACATTTGATGGACTAAGCATTGCTTGGGCTGTAACAGAGTATTTACATGATAGAATCGGTTGTAAAGCTATCTTTGCAACTCACTATCATGAATTGACACAGCTTGACGAATCCTTGCCTCAGGTTTTTAACTTGCAAGTGGCAGTGCAACACTCGGGCAAACAGGTTTTTTTCTTAAGGAAGATTATCGCAGGTGGAGCAGATAAGAGTTATGGAATTGATGTAGCAAGACTTGCAGGTCTACCTGACGAGCTTTTAGAAAGAGCTAGAGAGGTTTTGGTTGGGCTAGAAAAGGGCAATAAAAAATCAGAACCAAAGCCAAGTCAAATGTCTCTTTTTGATATGAGTGAAGATCCTATCGTAGATAAACTAAAAACGATTGATATTGATAACCTTACACCAATAGGTGCCCTAAATACTTTAGCTGGCTTGATAGATGAAGTAAGAAGGAGGTAGGCCGATGATTCGAGTACTTGATTTGGATACTGTTAATAAGATTGCAGCTGGTGAAGTGGTAGAAAGGCCCTCCTCTGTGGTTAAAGAGCTTGTAGAAAATTCGTTAGATGCTGGTGCAGATGAGATCTCTGTAGAGATTTTAAAAGGCGGCATGTCCTTTATTAGGGTAAGAGACAATGGTAGAGGCATTTCAAAAGATCAACTTCCTGTGGCCTTAGAACGACATGCAACGAGTAAGATTGCTTCGGTTTCTGATATTGAGATGATTTCATCGCTAGGCTTTAGAGGTGAGGCTTTGCCTTCCATTGCTGCTGTTTCAAATTTCCAGTTAGCAAGTGCGAAAGAAGGTCAGACAGGTTATGTACTCGAGGTTTATGGTGGAAAGCTTTGTGATGTAGTGCCTAAAGCTATGTCTAAAGGCACTATTGTTGAGGTGGAGGATCTTTTTTATAACGTACCAGCAAGAAGGAAGTTCATTAAATCAGAGAATACCGAAGCTGGTAGGATTAAAAAATATTTGGAAGCTGCTGCTATTTCTAGACCTGACGTGGCCTTTTTGTTTGTCAAAGACGGTAAAAAAATTATTCAAACTAAAAAAACCGACAATCAGTTACTTGGTATTAGCGCGGTTTTTGGTGAAAAGCTCGCCTCAGAGTTATTAGAAATAGAAGGTAGAACTGGGACATATAGTGTAAAAGGATATGTGGGGAAACCAGATATTGCAAGAGGCAGGCGGGATATGCAGATATTTATCCTTAATGGTCGCATTGTGGAATGCAAGACTATTCAAGCTGCCCTAGAAAAAGCATTCTATGACGTTATCCCTAGAGGGCGCTTTCCAATAGCGTTTTTATGTTTAGATATTCCTTCTCAAGATATCGACGTCAATGTCCATCCAGCAAAGCTTTTAGTGAGACTTTCAAGCGAGAATCAAGTTTTTTCTTTAGTTCACAGGGCTGTTAAAGATGTCATCAATGAAAGACTATTAGAACCAGCAAGTTTTGCAGAGCCATATGGAACAAAACAAAGACAGCACCACAGGGTAGATTCTAATGATCAAAAAGGCTTCGAGTGGGTGACAAAGCGAGAAAATCAAGTAGGTAACGTAGAAGAAGCTGTGAGCTTTGAACCAATAAAAATGGGAACTAGAGAGAGCGTTTGGGATAGATTTTCAACGGAGCTTACAAAAGATACAAAAGAAGATGAATTGTTCCTAGTTAGAGACAGCAGGGAGATTAGTAGATCCTATCCAAAAATACTAGGCCAAGCCAATAAGACTTACATTATAGCGGAGTGGGATGATGCGATTATTCTCTATGATCAGCATTCCGCCCACGAAAGAATACTGTACGAAAAGTACTTAGACGATAAAGCTAACTTACCTCAAACTGAGCTTTTGTTTCCTTTGCCATTAAATCTTAGTCCAGATGAATATGCTGCTTTGGACCGCATCAGACCTAATATAGAGAATCTAGGTTTTGGTATCTCTGAATTCGGACCATCGACTTTAGCAATAACTCATGTACCAAGTGATGTTCCTGGTTCTGAGGCTGAGGAGGCTGTCAAGGAATTACTTCTTGAAAAACCAGGTCCTCTGTTTAGACAAAAAGCTGCAGCAGTTTTGGCGTGCAGAGGATCGCTTAAAGCAGGTAATGCGTTAGATGAAAATCAGATGCGGTTACTGATTTTAGGGCTAAATAGTTGCAAAACTCCGGCTTTATGTCCTCATGGTAGGCCAACTATGTTAAGACTAGATTGGAACGAATTAGAAAAGCGTTTTGGTAGAAACAGATAACTTTAGTAGGGGGTGAGAAAAAGTGGCAGAGCCAATTGTAGCTGTTGTAGGTCCTACAGCATCAGGAAAGACAGAACTTGGGCTATATCTTGCAACCGAGCTAAATGGAGAGATTGTTTCAGCAGATTCGATGCAAGTCTATCAAGGATTAGACATAGGAACAGCCAAGATAGAACCTGGGAAAAGGACAGTACCCCATTATCTTATCGATGTAGTTGGTCCAAATGAAGATTTTAGTGTAGCAGACTATAAAGAATTAGCTACTTTGGCAATTGATGAGATCCGGAAAAAAGGCAAACGGCCGATTTTTGTCGGAGGCACAGGATTATACCTACAAACAGTTTTAGATGGGCTACTTTTCCCTGAACCCCAAAGAGATGAGAGATTGAGGAAGAAACTTATAGACCAAGCTAAAGAGCTTGGTAATGAGTATTTATATCGCAGACTCCTATCTTGTGATGAAGAGTCTGCAAGGAAGATTCATCCAAACGATGTGCGTAGGATCGTTAGAGCTCTTGAAGTTTATATTAAAACAGGAACTCCGCTTTCTAAATTACAAGCAAAACATAGAGAGAAAAAGCCGCGCTATGATACAATTTGGATAGGTCTTATTTCAGATCGTAAAATTTTGTATGAGAGAATTGATTGTAGAGTAGATGAGATGATTAAAATGGGCCTTATAGAGGAAGTAACTAAACTTTATCAAGGAGGTCTTGAACCTAAATCGACCGCTTATCAGGCTTTAGGGTATAAAGAAATAATTTGGTATTTAAAAGGTTTTGTGACCTTAAGTGAGGCTATTAGAATTTTAAAACGAGATACTAGGCACTATGCTAAAAGACAGTTGTCTTGGTTTCGCAGAAATGATCGTATAAAATGGTTTGACTATGGTGACTATGAAGACAAAATGGAGCTTTACAAAGACGTAGTTTTCTATGTTAAAAGCCAAAACCAATAAGAGAACCTCTCCACTTAGGTGAGGTTCTTTTTTGGTAGCATAAAAAAGCTTTAAGCCATACTTTAGACCTAGGAGGAGATGTTTATGATTTCCTGGGTAAATGGGGTTCCATATGAAGGACAGTTAATATACCTACAACCTCAAAACGAGATGCAATTGACAGCTAAAGCACAGCAAACTAATCCATGGCTTGAACTAGAATCACTAATAGGACTTGCAGCTGTTAAAACAGAATTACGTGAGATTTGTGCTTACGCATCGATTAGTCACAAAAGAAAGCTACTAGGATTAAGATCAGAAGAACTGACACTTAATATGGCTTTTGTAGGTAACCCAGGAACAGGGAAGACTACAGTAGCACGAATTGTCAGTAGGATCTTAAAACAATCTGGTGTATTGAACAGTGGGCATTTAATTGAAGTTGAGAGAGCTGATCTAGTGGGAGAGTATGTTGGTCATACAGCAAGACGAACTAGAGAGGTCATTAACAAAGCCTTAGGAGGGGTTCTCTTTATCGATGAGGCGTATTCGCTTGCTAGAGGAGGAGAAAAAGACTTTGGTAAGGAAGCACTTGATGCTCTTGTAAAAGCGATGGAAGATCACCGCCATGAACTGGTAGTTATTGCAGCTGGATATCCAGATGAAATGGCAGAGTTTCTTAAGCTAAACCCAGGACTTGTTTCGAGAATGCCTATTAACATCAAGTTTGCTGATTACTCGCAAGAGGAACTTATGCAAATAGCCCTTCTGATTTTAGCAAGCTCTGATTACCGCTTATCTCCTAAGGCTGTAGTCAAGCTCCGTCAAAAATTAACAGGGTTAGAAGGTAATGGCAGGGACGTACGTAATATTTTAGAACAAGCTATGCGTAGGCAAGCGGTAAGACTTGAGGCACTCGGTCATTTCAAAAGAGAGGACCTTATGGTAATAAGACCCGAGGATCTTTGTTAAGTAATTTGTGTTGTCTATCCTTTTAATAAAGTTTAATATGAATTAGGAATGAATTGGATTTAGGAGGATTCTTTAATGTATAAGGAGTTAGGTATTGAAGATAGTTTTTTAAAAGAGGTTGAAGACGCAGAAAATGAGCTAAAAGACCAGTTTGCAGAGTTAGAGAGTATCTGTGAATTTTGGAGTATACGTATACTTGATGCTTTTAGAAAGGCTCGGGTTAGCGAGTATAGCTTTTTTTCAAGTAGTGGTTATGGGTATAACGACGAAGGCCGCTTTCATCTAGAAGAGGTATATAGCAAAGTCTTTGGCACAGAAAGTGCTTTAGTTAGGCCCCAAATGGTATCTGGAACCCATGCTATTACTTTAGGATTAAGAGGTGTATTAAAGCCTGGTGACAGGGTCCTAATTGCGACTGGTCTTCCTTACGATACCATGCAGACAGTTATGGGTTTATCTGGGAACTCTCCCTCTGCGTTAAAAAATTATCAGATAAACTTTGATGTGTTACCTTTAATAGAAGATGACACAATCGATCTTAATCTGCTAAAAGAAAAACTGCATTTTCCTACAAAGATGGTCTATTTTCAACGATCAAGGGGCTATAGCGACAGGCATACCTTCAGTAACAGTGAATTAGAACAAGCTATGGAGGTAGTACACCAAAACAGTGATGCTATCTGCTATGTGGACAATTGCTACGGGGAATTTGTGTCTAGGAAAGAGCCTACATTCTACGGTGCTGATTTAGTGGCCGGATCCTTGATTAAAAATCCTGGGGGAGGCCTTGCTCAATCAGGTGGTTACTTAGTTGGACAAGCTGATCTTGTAGAATTAGCAGCAGAAGCTCTTACTGCACCTGGGCTTGGTTCTGAAGTTGGCGCAACATTTAACCAAACAAAGTTGGTGCTACAAGGTCTCTATCAGGCACCTATTATGGTGCTTCAGGCCACAAAATCTGCAGTATTATTTAGTAAAGTGCTAAGAAAAAGGGGATACTGGGTATCTCCACTACCACACGAAGCTCGTTTTGACACTGTCCAGTTAATAGGTTTTAACACTAAAAACGAATTGATTAATTTTTGTAGGGCGATCCAATACTGTTCACCTATAGATAGTTTTGTTACACCAGAGCCAGGACCTATGCCTGGATATGAACATGAGGTTATAATGGCAGCAGGTACTTTTGTCCAAGGAGCAACGTCTGAATTAAGTGCAGATGCCCCTCTGAAACAGCCATATCGGGCGTATTTGCAAGGAAGTCTGAACTATTTTCAGTCTAAACTCGCTTTACTGGAATATTTACGGAAAAATGCTTGACTGTCCAAGCAAACCTCAGTATAATTAGTTAAGTATCTTTTTGTTAAATCGGGTCTTTATATTTAAATAGAGACGCACCAAGGAGGGAGATATGTTGATCCAGGCTTTGGGTAGACACATCCTTTGTGAGGCATACGGGTGTGACAGAAAAGTATTAAATGATGTTCGCCGTGTGGAGAAGATTATGGTTGCTGCAGCGCTTGCTGCTGGAGCTGAGGTAAGAGAAGTAGCTTTTCACCATTTTAGTCCTCAGGGAGTAAGTGGTGTTGTGGTGATTTCGGAATCTCATCTAGCGATTCATACGTGGCCAGAATTTGGTTATGCAGCAATAGACGTTTTCACTT
>Ga0172377_10008675_pt1 | contig 10433 bp, 7 predicted proteins | sample Pumphouse3metaG_FD_119749 | JGI IMG/M metagenome (GOLD analysis project Ga0172377, IMG submission 119749) | Leachate microbial communities from a municipal landfill in Southern Ontario, Canada - Pumphouse #3 metaG | ecosystem: Engineered > Solid waste > Landfill > Unclassified | place: Canada... | reverse complement strand
GGACTTAGTGTTCCTATTAAAATAAAAGAACATTTAGATGATTATGTAATTGGTCAAATTGAAGCTAAAAAAGTTTTAGCTGTAGCTTTATATAATCACTATAAACGGATAACTTCGAATGATGAAACCCTCGAAAAAGCCAATATATTGATGATTGGACCATCGGGTTGCGGCAAAACCTTGATTGCCAAAACCTTGGCCGAGTGTTTGGAATTACCGTTTGTAATTTGCGATGCGACCGTTTATACGGAAGCCGGTTACGTAGGCGAGGATGTCGAGAATATCTTGCTGAAGTTGTTGCAAAGGGCAAACTTTGATAAGGAAAAGGCTGAACGGGGAATTGTCTTTATCGATGAAATCGATAAATTGGCACGCAAAAGTGAAAATCCATCGATTACTCGGGATGTGTCTGGCGAAGGTGTGCAAAACTCGCTTTTAAAAATCATTGAAGGCAGTGACGTCAATGTTCCTCCTCAAGGGGGAAGAAAACATCCTTACCAGGAATATATTAAATTTGACACTTCGAAAGTATTGTTTATTTGTTCCGGTGCTTTCGTTGGTCTTAAAAAAAGCCAAAACAGTAAACCAATCGGCTTTTTAAAGACCATAAACGAAGAAAGCAAACCGATAACAAACGAACAACTGCTTAAGTACGGGATTATCCCCGAACTTTTAGGTAGACTTTCCGTTATCGTGGAATTAGATCCATTGACGGAAGCAGATTTGCGAAAGATTTTAACTAAACCCCAAAAATCCATCATTTCAGAATATCAAACGCTGTTTGCGTTGGATAATATTGATTTAAAGTTCGAAGAGGAAGCCCTCGATGCGATTGCGCATTTAGCTTATCAAGACCAAAACGGGGCTAGATCGCTTCGAAGAATTATCGAAAAAACCTTGCTTGACCCGATGTTTATATTACCCGATGAAACTAATACCAATACGTTAACGATTACTAAGCAAATGATTGAAATGAACAATAATAACACTTAAAAATAGAAGGGAGTGAGGAGATGTTCAATGAAACCAACCCTATTCGGACAGAACTTCCTGGATTGGCGGTTAGAGGAGTCGTACCTTTACCTAACAATGAAATTCGTTTGGATGTCGGGCGTGGCGATAGTTTAAAAGCTTTGAAAGCCGCCGAACAATACCAAAATTACGTTGTGTTATTGGTTCAAGAAGACCCAACGGTTGAATCGCCAACCCAAGAAGATTTAAATCCGATTGGTGTCATCGCCCGCATAACTCTCAATATGACCCTCCCGAACAATATTCGCCGGGTAAAATTGCAGGCAATCATCCGCTGCAAGATTAATTCCTATGTTTCAACGAAGCCGCACTTCATGGTAGATGTGGAATCCATGCCGTCGGTTCCGGGGAATTCGGATGAGGAATACGCCTTGGTAAATATGATTACCAATGAACTCAACAGCGACAAATTGCCTCTGAACTTCGAAAACCGGGAGGCCTTAAATATCCTTAATAAAGGAGTTAGCGGCGACCAATTAACCGATATTATTGCCTATAACCTTAACCTCGAATATCGCAGTAAGATGCGTTATTTGAACACTGCTTCGGTTATAGAACGGTTGCATTTATTATTAGAAGACATAAAGAAACAAAAATATTTCGCCGATATTGAAGTGAAAATTGATTCGGAAGTTAAAAAGAATATCAGCGAAAGTCAAAAAGAATATTATTTACGCGAAAAGATGCGCGTTATCCAAGATGAATTAGGCGAACGAGTCAAAAAAGATTCCGACGTCGAAATGCTGAGGAAGAAAATCAAAGAGGCGAAGATGCCGACTTCGATGGAAGAAAAGGCTTTAAACGAACTAAATCGTTATATAAGTATCCCATCGAATTCTGCCGAATCCGGCGTTATTCGTACTTATCTTGATTTTGTCATCAGTCTTCCTTGGAGCAAAGAATCGAGCGATTGTGAAGACATCGTGAAAGCCAAACAAGAATTGGATGCCGACCACTATGGTTTGGATAAGGTAAAGGATAGAATTTTGGAATATTTGGCGGTCAAAATCATGACCAAAAAGAATCCTCAAGCCATTCTTTGCTTGGTTGGTCCACCAGGAGTCGGAAAAACGAGTTTGGCTCGGTCAATCGCGAAAGCTTTAAATCGCCAATTTGTCAAACAAGCATTAGGCGGAGTTAAAGACGAAGCTGAAATCAGGGGACATCGCAGGACTTACCTAGGAGCCCTTCCCGGCCGCATTCTTCAAGCGATGAAAAAAGCGGGGACAATTAATCCGGTATTCTTGTTGGACGAAATCGACAAAATGAGCAGCGACTTTAGGGGGGACCCGACCAGTGCGATGTTGGAAGTGCTGGATGCGGAACAAAACCGCTACTTTAGCGATCACTATCTGGAAGAACCCTATGATTTGTCCAAAGTGTTCTTTATCTGTACCGCTAACTATTTGGGAAATATTCCTGCACCGCTTCGCGATCGCTTGGAAATCGTCGAACTATCCAGTTATACCGAGTTTGAAAAATTCGAAATTGCCCGCCATCATTTGTTGGCCAAACAACTAGCCCTCCACGGCTTGAAAGAAGCGCAATTCTCAATCACCGATCAATCCATCTATACGATTATTCAAAGCTACACCCGGGAATCCGGCGTGCGGGAACTTGAACGGTTGCTTGGAACGATAATACGCCGGGCCATAAAGAAGATTCTTATGGAAAAGACGAATCGCGTGGATGTTTCGGTTGACAATTTGGAAGAATACTTGGGTAAGCCGAAGTTTGTTCATTCCAAAGCGGATGAAGACGACCAAGTGGGAGTCGTAACCGGATTAGCCTATACGCAATTTGGGGGCGATACCCTGCAAATCGAAGTTACCCATTACAAAGGCGACGGAAAACTCGTCTTAACCGGAAAACTTGGCGATGTCATGAAAGAGTCCGCTCAAGCGGCATTAAGTTATGTCAAGACCAATTCCGATAAGTTTGGCATTGATTTCAAATTATTTAAAGAAAATGACATTCATATCCATGTCCCAGAAGGCGCAATCCCTAAGGATGGACCATCCGCGGGAGTTGCGATTGCGATTGCCATCATATCCGCTTTCAGCGGTGTTCCGGTCAACCATTTGGTCGGAATGACCGGTGAGATTACGCTCAGAGGACGTGTTCTGCCCATCGGAGGCATAAGAGAAAAGTCGATTGCGGCCCATCGGTCGGGACTAACCACGATTTTAATCCCAAAAGAAAATATGCGTGACCTTGACGAAATACCAGAAAGCGTACGGGCAAGCCTGGAAATCATCCCGGTTGCGATGATTGATGATGCGGTCGAGCATGCATTGGTTAAGAATTAAATTATTAACATATTTGCTTAAAAGGCAAATTTATGCTATAATATGTACATTGTAGAGCAGTACAAAAAACATTGGAGGTACTCATGTATTATCTAGATTATATTTTATTAGTAATATCCGTTTTGCTGATTTTGATTATTGTTATGCAAAGCTCCAAAGATGATGTTACCAAAGCATTTTCCGGTGAAAAATCAGAGCTATTTGCTAACCAAAAACAACGCGGTTTAGAAAAACGCATCAATCAATTTACCGCACTCCTTTCCGTCGCATTCTTTGTTGTGGCTTTATTGATTGCTATTCTTGAACGCTAAACCTAAAATCAGGACCAAAAAAATGGCTTTCGGGCCATTTTTTATCAATTTAATGATTATTTTTCCACAATATATAAAATACTAAAAGGAGGTGAAATGCAGTGAGAGACTTTCAAGCGATAAAAGAAGAAATACTATCCCATATTCAAAGCGAAAATTATAAAAGAAAAAACGCTTCGACTTTATATAAAGTTTTGGGATTAACCGATACCATTTCTTTTTCTCAAATGACAAGAATTTTAGCAGAACTTGAACAAGAACACTTGATTGGCCGAACCAAAAAAGGGACTTATGACTTGTTTGAACGGCTGGGGTTTGCCAAAGGTACAATTGTTATCAAAGAGTCAGGTTATGGGTTTGTCATTTGCCCAAACCATGAAGAGGACTTTTTTGTTCCTCGTGATAAGACTAAAGGCGCCATGTCCGGCGACCAGGTCATAGTGAAGGTCGATAATAGTGATCCCAAGGGCCCGTCTGGAGAAGTAGTAGAAATTTTAGAAAGAGCTTATACTTATCTGTTTGGAACAGTGGTGAAAAAAGGCAAACACTATTATGTTGAACCAGATGACTACCGGGTGACAACATCGGTTTTTATAAAGGATGTCCCAGGATGGAATCTTAAACCGGGGTTAAAAGTTAAAGTGTTCCTAACCAAATATTTTCCCGATGGACGTTTGGATGGGGAAATCGTGCAAGTGTTGGGTGATGAAGATACTCCGGGTCTTGATATTACGACGGTGGTGCTCGCAAGCGGAATTAGGACGGAATTTAATGAAGAAATTAAGGCGGAATTAAAAAGGCTTCCTCAAGAAGTGGAAGAAAAGGATTTAATAAACCGACGCGATTTACGCCATAAACCGATAGTCACCATTGACGGTGCCGATGCCAAAGATTTTGATGATGCAGTATATGCGGAAAAGTTGGAAAACGGCAATTACCTTCTTGGTGTTTATATTGCTGATGTTTCTCATTACGTTCACCCCGGTCAAGCTATTGATGTTGAAGCAGAAATCAGGCAATTCAGCGTTTATTTGCCGGATCGCGTTTATCCGATGCTTCCGGAAAAACTATCCAATCATTTATGTTCGCTTCAACCTTACAAAATGCGCTTGGTATTGGCTTGCGAAATGGAAATAACCCCTCAAGGGAAAGTCGTAAGCCATGAAATATTTGAAGGTTACATTCAAAGTATTGCCCGTTTAACCTACGACCAAGTTAACCGCTTCTTTAAGACAGAGGAAGGGATTAATAATCCAGATATAGAACAAAATCTAAAGGTGATGCGTGAATTGGCAAGAATCATAGGAGGAGCTCGCGAAGGTCGTGGTTCGCTTGATTTTAATGTCAAAGAAGCAAAAGTAATCCTTAGCAAAAACGGCACGGTTTTGGATGTTGTTTTACGTAATCGCGATGAAGCTGAGCAATTGATTGAATCGTTTATGATTCAAGCCAATGAGGTGATAGCGGAAGCGATGGAATGGAGCAAAGTCCCAATGGTCTTTCGGGTTCACGATGAACCGAAAGAAGAAAAAATTGCTCAATTCAGAGCAATTTCCCGTCTTTTGGGATATAATATTCCTGAAAAAGCACCAAAGATTCATATCAAAACTTTGCAAAAAGTTTTGGTTGATTCCGAAAAAAAACCATTTGGCATCTTCCTTCATAACTTGCTTTTGCGCAGTATGGCGAAAGCACGCTATGACAGCGTAAATATCGGACATTATGGTTTGGCAAGCAGTTGCTATACGCACTTTACTTCGCCGATTCGCCGCTATCCCGATTTACTTGTTCATCGCTTGGTTAAAAAGTATTTGTTGAACCATCAAGAAGTTCAAATTCAAGATGAGCCCATGGTTGCAAATGTCAGCAGTCTTGCTTCCCAACAAGAACGGTTGATTGAACGGGTAGAGCGAGATGTCCTTGATATGAAAAAGTGCGAATACATGGAGCAATTTATCGACCGCACTTTCACGGGTATTATATCCTCGGTAGTTCCGTGGGGATTCTATGTCGAACTTCCTAACACTATTGAAGGTTTGGTTTCCATCGATAATATGGGACCTGATTATTATATATTTAACGAAGAACGCTTGGAATGGCGGGGTCAATATAGCGGGAGACGCTATCGCATCGGCGATACCGTAAATGTGGTTTTGCTGGATGCCTCGAAAAAGAAACGACAAATCTCATTTCAAATCGAACAACCTGCAAAATAAAAAAGAAAGGAGTTCTCGAAAATGAACAATCCTCAGGTCAAAGTCATTGTCCAAAATCGCCGCGCACATCACGATTATATCATTGAAGATAGTTATGAATGTGGAATTGTTCTAAAGGGAACAGAAATCAAATCGATTCGCAGTGGCAAAGTCAATTTGCAAGACGCTTATTGCATGGTGAAAAACGGCGAAATGTTAATTTACAATATGCACATTTCTCCATATGAAAAAGGCAATATTTTTAACCATGTTCCTAACCAAACCAGGAAACTTTTGTTGCACAAAAGAGAAATAGTCCGTTTATCAAGCAAGGTACAAAAAGACGGATATACTTTGATTCCGCTTTCACTTTATCTTGTAGGAGGACTTGCCAAAATCAAGTTGGGTTTGGCAAAAGGTAAAAAACTTCATGATAAACGGGAAACCTTAAAGGAGAAAGCGATGGACCAAGAGATAAAGAAACAAATAAATCCAAAATATCAAGGATAGGAGGACCAAATGGGTAGATACGTTAAAGGCTTTTCCTTTATGGAAAACGAGAATTATCAACAAGCCTATCAAGAATTCAGCCGCATCATTTCCCAAAATAAGCGCGATTATTCGGCTTATTTTTATCGTGGCATGATTGATTTCTACTTTTTGAAGCAAAATCTTATGCAAACAAAAGCGGATTTTGAAATGGTCCTTTCCAAAAAGCCCAAGTTTGCCAAACAGTTATATGGTCCCCTTGCCATCATATCCGATATGACCAACAATCATGATGATACAATTGATTATGGGACACGAGCTTTAGCATTTGAAGAAATCTATGACCAACCTGAACTGGCTTTGGGGGTCAACTTTGCGATTTCCAGGGCTTATTTTAACCGTTCTTTAACCAGAACCGATTATTATATTGCTTTGGAACATTTAAACAAATGCATGGAACTGTCCAATGATGATTTGGTTGAATTGTACTTGTGCAAATGCGATATTTATATGGCCTTGGATGAATACCAAGAATTGTTAAATACCCTCGATAAAATGATGACCATTTTTTCAATTCAACCGATTTTTTATCTAGTTCGTGCAAGAGCTTTAACCAATATGGCTCGTTCGGAACTTGATGAAGATAAACGGATTCAGTTGTTGGAACAAGCATTGGAGTTATTTCAAATTTATTTTCAATACGAAGAAAGCGATCCCGTTGCTTATTTTTATCAAGCTGATGTATATCGTTTGTTAAACCGTTTTGATGAGGCTGTCAAGGTATATGAAGCGGTAAAAGATAAGATTACCGAAGATGAGGAAAACCAATTTCAAGACGAAACTATCGTTTCCATTATGAAAACCTTGGAAATGAGCGATAAGCCCTTGGAGGCTATTTCCTATGGCGAAAACTATATTTCTACTCAACAATCATGGCGAGTAGAATATGGTATCGCGGAACTTATTTTAAATTTCCAAGAAGAAGCTTATGAAAAGGCTATAAATTTACTTCGCCATGCTTTTTCGATTTCTCGAAAGTTGCCTGTTGCCCTCTTTTTAGTTGAAACCTATCAACGGTACTACCAATATGAACAGTGCTTAAAATGGTTGTATGAAGTAATAACCGACGATCCAAATGATGGCAGATGGTATTATTATGCGGCGGATATTGCCTCAAAACTTCGGTTTTCATACGACGAAGTTGAGGACTTTTACTTAAAGGCTCATCGTTTTGGTTATTTGGATTTAATCGGTTTATGCGATATGGTTATTCCTTTGCTTAAGAACCCTTTTTCTTGGACACCAAGATTAAAGGCCTTATCCAAAAAACTGGACCGAATGTTTGAAAAAAATCCTATTTTACCCCAAATCGAACCATACATTGCCCATAAACAATCGGTACGATCGCTTCTAGGTCTTCATGGTATGAGGATAAATCAAAAAAGATCCTTTAAATATGCCAAATACTGTGTGGATATTTATCCCGAGGATTGTTGCTTTAATACGAACTTGGGCAGAGTATATGAGTTCATAGGAGATGAGGAAAAAGCATTTGAAATCTATTTCAATACATACGGGAATATATTAAATGACAATCATTCCACTTGTCAATGCGCAGCAGGATATTTGGCTCATGCTTATTATCAAGGAATCGGAACAAAACAAGATACCGAAGCAGCAGTAAAAATCATTCAAAATGCTTATCAGGTTGAAAAAGAAGTTTCAGATAGTAGTGTTTTATACCTTTATGCATACTTTGCTTTAAAAGGATATCCGGGTTTTGACCTATATCAAGCCATCAACAATTTGGAGCATCCGTCTTCATTTCAACGTTACGAAATATCCCGCTATCAATTGTTAATCGCTCTTTATGAAAAAGTGGGACGTTCAACGCAAAACCTAAAACGGCAATTGCATCGGGCTTATTACTTTGACAGCATTCTTGCCCGAAAGTATTATCAAAAGCATCGGAATGATCCGATTTATTATCCGTTTTTCAATCACTATTAAAAAACCCCAATTCAACCAAATTGGGAGTAACCGTTAAAAACCGTTTGATCTGTTTGTTCAATACCGGTTATCAGTAAAACACTGATATTGCGCAAAAGGATGGAAACAGAAATCTGTTCCCTTTTGCTTAAGCCCTCCATTAGGATTGAGGAAAGCACAAAACTTAATAAATTGATTTCAAAAGGGGTTAAGGTTACGAGCCAGGAAGCAAGTGGTGCCCAGGGATTTATCGTTTTTTGTTCTTTTGGTGTAGTTTCATTGGCCATAATCTTTCCCCCACTATTACATTATATTATATCTGAAATACAAAAGACACAAGGAAGTGGTAGAATGAAGGTAGTTAAGAAACAAAAAGTCAGCAAAATGTGTTTGATTTGTGGTGTGGAAAATGAGCGGGGACTAAAAGCAAACTTTTATGAAATGGAAAACGGTCAGTTGGTCGCTTTGTTTAATTCCCCCAACGAATTTCAAAGTTACCCCGACCGCATGCACGGCGGAATGATTTCCGCAATCCTCGACGAAACTATTGGAAGGACCATTTGGATTCACGAACCGAATTGTTGGGGAGTGACGATTGATTTGCAAATCAAATATCGTAACCCCGTTCCCGTCAATGAACCATTGCTTGCGATAGCGGAAATGACGGAATCCAAAAGTCGCATTTTCAAAGGTTCGGGTATAATAGCTAAAAAGGATGGAACCATTTTAGCCGAAGGTAAAGGAATCTTTTACAAAATTAAACTTAATCAAATTGAGGCTGAGGGAAACGAAGGCGAAGCAGTCTTTTATGTTCCAGATGATGTAAAAGAAATTGCCATTGAACATATTATTTTTAAAAAATCTTAAGACATTTGTTTGATTTTGCTGTCAACGTTTTTTGATTTTTACAAAAAAATAAATATACATAAGCATGTTATTTTTGTAAATTTCATAAAACATTAAGCAATATTATAGCTGTAATTGTTTTGCATATTAGGTCTATAGTTTTTAAGATAGTTTAAGTAACTTTGTTCTTTAAATGGATGAGATAGTGGTGGTCGATATACTTTCCGTTCTTTCTTAACGGGTAGTTCTAAAATAGAGTCTTCTCGATGAATTTGAAACTCTTCTAGAATATAGGCAAATTGATTAATTAAACATATTAGTTGCCCATCAAATTTTTTAATTATAAGACAATTGGTCTTAGGTTTTGGTACTACTTGAGAACCATCGTCTTTATAAAATTTATAGTATTTATTGTTATATTTAATACATCCACCATTATCAGTTTTACGTCTTGACACCGTGGCTAAAACTTCATTAATTTTATCATAATCTATTTGTTTTTCAAACGCATCTATGGTATGATTATAAGGTAGAGAAAATTGATCATTGAATTCTTTCTGGTATGATTTTATGAATTCGTTAGCTTGTTCAACGCTCTCTATACCTTTTAGACGCATCTCAACGATTAATCTGCTTTGGAGAGTTTGGAAAAGTCGTTCGATGCGTCCTTTTACTTCTGGAGTAGATGAAGTATGAAGAGCTATTCCAAGACGATGACACATGAATCCATATTGTGTAAAAGTATCACGTTCTAAAGATGTTTTACCGCTTTTAATATAGTTAAAAACAGTACGATTATCAGTTAAAATTTGAGCAGGAATGCCATAATTACTAAGTATTTGTTTAGTTACCTGGTAATAGCCATATAATGTCTCTTGTTTGTCAAAAAATAAACCTAATATACGACCAGTTGAATCGTCAATAGCAGCGTGTAAATGATATTTAGAATTACCAAACCAAATATGTTGTGAGGCATCCATTTGAACAAGTTCACCAAAATATTTAGAACGTTCTTTACGAGGATGGGCAATAGATGAATCTAATAAGTTATTAGATACAATTGCTTGTTCATTAGTTGTTAAAGTTTGTTTATTTAGTAACTTAAGTTTAATTAAATCATTACGTTTTTTAATAGTAGCTTTTCTTGATTTAGGGGAATAAAAATCAGCACTTCTTAAAATGTTATATACTACTGATCTAGAAACATTAATATTATAATCACGCATTAAAATATCTTTAAAGTGTGAGAAATTAATATTAAT
>Ga0172377_10008673_pt1 | contig 10434 bp, 10 predicted proteins | sample Pumphouse3metaG_FD_119749 | JGI IMG/M metagenome (GOLD analysis project Ga0172377, IMG submission 119749) | Leachate microbial communities from a municipal landfill in Southern Ontario, Canada - Pumphouse #3 metaG | ecosystem: Engineered > Solid waste > Landfill > Unclassified | place: Canada... | reverse complement strand
TTAGCTAAAGGCCCAATATTACGGACTTTCCAAAGAGATCCTTCGTCGCCTGCAGCTCCTCAGGATGGCATTTATGATACTTTTTCAGCAGTCTCGGACCGTTATGTATTACTTAATCACGAGCCTTTCTCATATCTTGATTTAAACCTCTATTATCAACCTGACAGACTGTCGACAAATTCAAGCAGCTGCCAGGTTTCTGGAGGGCTTATGATAATCGCTGCCCTATTATATTAATTCATCTATTGATGCTCGGGGTGAGAGCTCCCAAGTTCAAACTCTTCGTCTACCGGCATATGCTGGTAATCGAAGGAACCATCGTTGATAAATATCACTTCATTACAGTTGGGGCAAATTATCTCAATAACATCTTCATCATCAAGGAAATCAGTTTCCACGCGTAACTGTTCACCACAATTGGCACATTCCAATTCCATAAACTCATCTTCGACTACAATCTCCTCCAGATCTAAAAGGTCATCATCAACGCATTCCAGGTAATCGCGGATGTCTTTAGCCTCTTTTTGGATAGCCGTGATTTCCTCTGCCATTTCGTTCAAGACATTTAATATTCCCGCTATTATTCTGCCTTGTGGCCTCCCCTCAGTTATATTCAATCCCTCGCTCATGCCTTGCAGATAACTGATTTTGTCCGTAATTTCCTGCAAAGTAAAATCCCCCTTTTCTTAAATCTAAAAATGTTTTACATTATTAGTATTTGTTCAAAAAGGAGGAAATAAACTGTCTTTATTATGAATTTTTATTTTATTGTTGTGCCTTATGCTCTTTCCATATATTCCCCGGTACGGGTGTCTATTCTCAGGCGGTCGCCGGCATTAATAAAAAGAGGAACCTGTACACTGGCACCACTTTCCAGCTTGGCAGCCTTGGAGGCACCTGTGGCTGTGTCTCCTTTAACACCCGGTTCAGTATCAACCACCAGTAATTCCACGAAATTGGGCATTTCAATGCCCATTATTTCATCCTGGAACATTACCACCTGAATATTCATATTTTCAATTAACCATTTCACACCCTCGCCCATATCATCGCGGCTTATAGTCAACTGTTCATAGTTGTCATTGTCCATAAATACATATCCGTCACCATCCATATAAAGATACTGCATGCCGCGCTTATCCAGATGGGCCCGATGCAACTTCTCACCGCCTCGAAAGGTCTTCTCCACTATTCCCCCTGATTTGACGTTCTTCAGTTTGGCTCTGACAAAGGCGGCACCCTTACCCGGCTTCACATGTTGGAAATCAACTACCTGATAGACTTGTCCTTCCAACTCTACGGTTACACCGGTTTTGAAATCGTTAACTGAGATCATTCTATCCCTCCATCATAAAATTAATAGGCTTTTATCGGAACTGGTGATGATTTCACATCCCCCGTTCTTAACAATAACTGTATCCTCTATGCGGATGCCACCCCAACCTGGGATATAAACCCCTGGTTCAACTGTTACCACCATGCCCTCTTGCAGAATCGTATCAGAATGGGCCGATAGGCTGGGTAACTCATGAATCTCCAACCCCACCCCGTGTCCGGTACCATGTACAAAATAACTATCCAATTCATATTTGGCCAAGCCTTGCCTTACCTGTCGGTCAATTGCCTTGCCGGTCACACCGGCCTGTATGGCAGCAACGCCTATTTCCTGTACCCCCAGCACCTTATGGTAAATATCCCGAAGCTTCGTTGAAGGCTCACCAATCGCCACCGTCCTGGTCATATCCCCCGCGTAACCCTGGTAGAATCCTCCGAAATCCATAGTGAGCATATCCCCGGTTTGAATAAGTCGGTCCCCTGGTTGTCCATGCGGCAAGGCAGCATTCTCTCCAGCAACTGCAATGGTAGTAAAGGATTCCTGACTGCATCCCAAATCCTTGAGTAAGCAGGTAATACGATTGGCAATATATCTTTCACTAACTCCTACCCGTATTTCCGAGCAAATACTGGTAAAGACCATATCCCCAATGCGAGCCGCCTGCCTCAGCGAATCCAACTCTAGCGCATCTTTCACGGCCCGAAACTCTTCAATAACGTTGGCCCGAGGATATAATTGCGGTTTCAATCGGGCGGCTAATTGCTCGAACAACTCATAGTTGATGTGGTTACTTTCAACCACCAGGCTATTATATTTATCGCAAATACCGGCTAAGCTGTCAAGTCCAGGGCCATATTCCCTAACCAACTCCCAATCTGCACATTCCCTGTTAACCTGCTCCAGGTACCTTCCATCGGTTACAATATACTTTTCATCGGCACTTATAACCAGTCTGGCATCACTGCCACCGCTAAAAGCAGACAGATAGTATATGTTTTCCGGTTTGGTTACCAGGAAGGCATCCAGATGCTTTTCTTCCATAAATTCACGGACTTTTTTAATTCGTTCTTTTATCAGAGTACACCTGCTTTCTTTACACTAACCCCTGGGAAATAATTGACACGCGGCTTTAAGGGCAAGTTTGTAACCCATTGAGCCGAGGCCAAAGATGCCGCCCACTGACAGGGCAGAAAAAAGTGATTTGCTCCGCCAGCTTTCCCGCGCATATATATTGGACAAATGAACTTCCAGGAAGGGAATCTGCACTGCCTTCAGAGCATCATAAATGGCAATACTGTAGTGCGTATATGCCCCTGGATTTAAAATAATACAGTCCACTTTCGTGTACGCTTGCTGGATTCTATCCACCAGTTCGCCCTCATGATTAGACTGAAAAAATTCTACCTCGACACCCTCCTGGGATGCTATAGCACTAAGTTCCGTATTAATTTCCTCCAGAGTCTCTGCACCATAATATTCTTTTTCTCTAATTCCGAGCATATTTAGATTGGGCCCATTAATAAATAATATCCTGGTCATCAACACTATCTCCCTTCTAGTGTCCCCCGATGTTAATGCTCTCAAGCCTTATGGAAGCAGCAGCTTTGCCGCCATAAAAGCGCAAATCATTTCCCACTGCTTCAATATCTTGCAGTAACCTTAACAGATTACCGGCCACGGTTATTCCCCGCACAGGAAATGTCAGTTGACCCTGTTCTATCATGATACCTGCCGCCCCCACGGAAAAGTCGCCTGTAATAGGATTGGCAGTATGCATACCCATCACTTCAGTGATATAGAAACCTTGTCCTATAGCTCCTATCAGACTTTCTTGACTATGCAGACCCGGTTTAAGCATGAGGTTGGTGGTACCAACTCCCGGCAGACTTCTAAAAGATCCCCTTATACCATTTCCGGTAGATTTCAGGCCAGCTTTAAGTCCCGAGTTGGTGTCATACAGAAATCCTATTAAATCCCCATTTTCAATTATCATGTTCCTTGAGGAGGCCACCCCTTCACCATCAAAAGGAAAACTGGCAATTCCATCTTTATTAGTCGCATCATCTAACAAGGTAATCTGCCGGGAAGCTACTTGCCGCCCCATCTTATCTGCCAGCATTGATTTCCCTTTTTGCACAGCGTCAGCTTCTATCGACGAAGATAACAAACCCATGAAACGGGTGACTACATATGGATCCATAATACATTGTATCCGGGCGGATGGAATAGTCCTCCCCCCCAGACTGCGGACAGCTTTCATTGCTGCCTCCTCACCTACACTCTTGGGATTGAGGGATGCTATAGCTCTTTGCATCGTAAAGGAGAAGCCATTTTGACTATCATCGTGTTCACCTGCGACCAGTGATATCTGCAGGCCGCAATAACTGCCTTTGCCAAATGCATAAAGACCCCGGCTATTCATTACCAGGGTAGAATATTCAGAATCTTCATAACCAGCTCTCTCTACCAGTTTAATTCTGGGGTCAAATGCCCGGGCCGCTATCTCTGCTTCTCGGGCAATATCTATCTTGTCTGCTATTGTGACAGCAGAAATACCTTCATCAAATGTATTAATTACCGGGTAGGCTTGATCCCCTTCCGGAAAGCGGTTAAATTTGTCAGGTGCAGTAAATTCGGATATATGCACTGCATTTTCGACCATTTCTTCTATGGCTTTTTCAGAAAGGTCGCTGCTACAAGCAAACCCCATCCGATCACCATTGAAGACTCGCAAACCCAAACCCATTTGTTCAGCTTCCTGGAGAGTTTCCACCTGCCCACCGCACACATCTATATTCAACTCCCGATCATACATCAGGAATGCCTCACCTTCCAAACCCCTGGCATGGACTGCATGTAAAGCTATTTCTCCAGCATTTTTCAAGATCCCTTCCACGCCCTGACACCTACTTTCTTCTTATCCGCTTGATTTGAGGACCCTCAGTCATAAAAGTCCCTCCTACAGTAAGCTCCTTAATACGAATGGTTGGCTGGGCATCCCCTACTGGCACCCCCTGGTTGTCTTTTCCACACACCCCCATACCAAAACCAAGGTCTTTGCCCACCCTATCTATATTCATCAAAGCCCGCGGGCCATTACCAATCAATGTCGCACCCCGCACTGGATACTTTATCTCCCCATTTTCTATGATATATCCCTCCTGAACATCAAAGACAAAATCGCCATTGGTGGTGTTTACCTGTCCCCCACCCATCTTTTTTACCAATAGACCGCGCGCAGTATCTTTAATGATCCGGTCCGGTTCATCTCCACCGGAGGCAATGAAAGTGTTGCTCATACGTGGAATGGGTTTATCCTGATAGGACTCCCGGCGTCCATTACCGCTTGATTGCACACCATCTTTATTAGCAGTCAGGCGATCGTACAGGAATCCTTGTAAAAAGCCTTTATCTATCAGGAGGGTTCGACGTGCCGGTGAACCCTCGTCATCCCAGCGAAAGCTTCCATATTTTCCCGGTAAGGTAGCATCATCAATTACGCTCACCTCTTCATTGGCCACCTGCTGGCCCATTTTCTCTTGATAGACCGAAAGTCCCTTTTGGACCAGATCAGCTTCCAGTCCATGCCCACAAGCTTCATGAACCATGGTCCCACCTGCCTCGGCATGCATAACTACCGGCATGCGGCCTGCTGGTGCCGGGCGGGCTGACAACATCGCCAACGCTCTTGTGGCCGCCCGATTAGCCATATCTTCCAGTGATACTTGATTAAGCAGTTCCCAACCCGAAACACCACCGGCTACTTCATATCCGGTTTGAATCTGCCCAGCTCGTGAGGCAACAGCATTAACCAAGAATCTAACTCTGGCTGTTTCATCCTCTATCAACTCTCCATTGGAATTGGCAATCTGCACCTTTTTATGCATATCCCCTACCGCCACTGTAACCTGGCGTATTTCTTTATCTAAATTACGAGCTATATTATTGGCTTTGAGAACATGCTCTATTTTTTCAGCAAAATCCACCTGCTCCGGCAGGCGTAAGAACTCCATGGGGAACCCGGCCTCCTGAAGGGATAAAGTAATTGCCGGGCCTATTTCTCGAGAATGCGTTTCCATTCCGCGGTTGACCACCGCCGCGGCTTTTAGAAGGCCCGCAGCAGATAAATCATGGGTAGATACATAGAATGTCTTGCCATCCTTTATTAACCTGATGCCTGCTCCCTTTTCCCGACCACTATTTATCTTCTCTATCCGGTCGTCTTCGCACAGAACATTGCTGGTCAGCTTTTCTTCTACATAGATCTCAGCAAAATCCCCGCCTTTTTCCATAGCCTTTTCCAAAACTCTTGCCAGCAGCTCTTTCTCTACCACTTAATGACCTCCAACAGTTATATTTATATTTCATCGTTCTTCCCGGTCATACGCTAAGCCCAGTGCTGCTGGAGTGCCTGTCTCCTGCCGCAAACGGATAGTAACCAATACCAACACCAAAATGGTTAATAAATAAGGAAGCATGGCCAGGTAAAAGGAGGATATACTGATGCCTATTATCTGCAAGCGGAAGGTCAAGGCTTCCACTCCTCCAAAGAGGTAGGCTCCCATGATAGCACGCAATGGATTCCAGAGGGCGAAAATGACCAGTGCAACGGCTATCCAGCCCCGCCCCGCAGTCATGTTCTCCTGCCATGAAGGTGCATAGGCCAGAGACAGGTAGGCACCTCCCATTCCCGCAAGTATGCCACCCAATATTGTACAAAAGTAGCGTACCCGGCTGACGCTAATTCCAACTGCATCAGCAGCAGCAGGATTCTGTCCCACCGCCCGAATGGTTAACCCCCATCTGCTGCGATAAAAAACATACCAGATTATTATGGCAATTAGGATGCTGCAGTAAACCAATGCATCCTGTCTGAACAAAATGGGCCCCAATACTGGAATGTCTGCCAGGCCGGGAATATGTACGGCTTTAAAAGGGTTACTGAGCGGAACTCCCTGGTAAGCCTTGCCAACCACACCACTGATACCTGTGCCCAAAATAGTCAAGGCTAACCCGCTGACAACCTGATTCCCTCTCATGGTAACACATATAAAAGCATGGAGTGCAGCCAATAATCCTCCGGCCAGCATGGCCGCCAGCAATCCATACCAGTGATTACCGGTTTTAATTGCCATGAGGAATCCTGTTACTGCCCCTACCAGCATCATGCCCTCCACCCCCAGATTTAGTATGCCAGATCTTTCAGCAATTAACTCTCCCAGGGCAGCCAGCAGTATGGAAGTTCCAGCCACAATAGCAGCGGCCAGAAAGGCAATTAATATTGACATCTCCATTATTCCGCCGCCCTTCTGCTCAATTTTAGCCGGTATTTAAGAAATATTTCCCCGGCTAACAAGAAAAACAGGATTAATCCTTGTAATATTAGGACAATTGAAAAGGGAATTCCCGAACTTTGAGCTGCAAAACCACCCACCAGCAGTGCTCCCATCAGGAAAGCCACCACTATAATTGCAAACGGATTAAGCCTGCCCAACCAGGCCACAATAATGGCCGTATAACCATAACCAGGCGAAATACCTGATTGGAGGCGATGGGTAATGCCCGTCACTTCAATCATACCCGCTATACCAGCAATTCCGCCACTGATTAGCATTACCAACATGATATTTCGGGGCACATTGATACCTGCGTAACGGGCGGCGAGGTGACTTTCACCGATTACCTTTATTTCATAACCCCAACGGGTATAATTCAAGAGATAATAAAAAATGATGGCTATGAGCAGAGCAATAAGCAAGCCAATGTGTACCCGGCTATCTCCCAGGGTGGGTAAGTAAGCATTCATGGAAAAGCGAGGCGTCAGGGGGAACCCCAGGCTTTGCGGGTCCCTCCAGGGCCCAAAGACCAAACTGTCCACCCATAATATCGCTACATAATTTAACAACAGGGTGGTAATGGTTTCATTTACTCCCCATCTTGCCCGCAGTACTCCCGTGATCAATCCCCATAATCCTCCGGCCAGGAATCCAGCCAGGAGCATCACCGTTATTAAAAACCAGGCTGGTTGGTTCCCCCAGCTTAGAGCTATTCCACTGGCCGCAAAAGCCCCCATGTAGATCTGACCCTCAGCGCCTATGTTCCATAGTTTCATGCGGAAAGCCAATGATACTGCCAAACCAGCCAACATTAAAGGGATTGCTTTCACCAAGGTTTCTGAGAATGCATAGCTGGTACCTAAAGCTCCCTGGTACATTTTAATATATGTTTCCCCCGCCTCAGCCCCATATATAAATAGAAACAGCCCGCCAAACAGCAGAGCCATTAGCACCGATAAAACAGGTACGGTCATCCGGGCCACTGCTGATTCCTGCTCTCGTCTAATTAACCTGATTCTCAGCACCATTCACCTTCTCTCCCGCCATACCGAGCATCAGGAATCCTATTTCTTCCACGTCGGTATCTTCTACATCTAACACAGCATTAATCTGACCGTTAAACATCACGGCTATACGGTCAGCCAGGCGGAATACATCTTCTAAATCCTCTAATACCAGAAGAATAGCGGTGCCCTTCTCCCTCTCCTCCTGCAGAATCGTAAATACAGCTTCAGCCGAAGCTATATCCAGTCCTCTCACCGGATATGATGCCAGCAGAACCTGGGGAGCCTGGCTAATCTCCCGGGCCAGCAGCAGTTTTTGCAGGTTTCCACCCGACAAGTAGTTTACCGGATGATTTATATCCGCCAGTTGAACATTGTATTTCTCCACCAATTTATTTACATAATCACGCATCCTTTTATAATCAAAAAAGATACCGCGGTAAAAATCTTTGTTATGGTAATTGCGCAGTATACCATTTTCCATAATGCTTAAATTAGGAACCAGTCCCATTCCCAATCGGTTTTCCGGAACCATATTTATACCCCGCCTAAGCCGGGCCCGCACATCCAGTGCGCTTATGTCCTCAGCTGCTAATGTGATTTGCCCCGCTTCTATCGGCCTTAATCCACCTATAGCTTCAATAAGTTCACGTTGACCGTTTCCAGCCACTCCTGCAATGACCATAATCTCACCACGTTCTATAGTCAGGCTGGCATTTTGCACGGCCCGATGTCCCTGATCCCCTGTAACATCCAAGTTCTTTATCTCTAAAACCGCCTCCCGCACCTTCCTGTGGCGGTCAGTTTTTACAGGGATGATTTCCCTATCAACCATCATCCTGGTCAGGTCTTGCTCAGTTAAATCCTGGTTGGATGCACTGCCAACTACTCTGCCTCGCCTTAAAACAGTTATAGAGTCAGCGATAGCCTTCACCTCGTTCAGCTTATGGGTGATAAGGATAATTGCTTTACCCTGCTGAGCCATTAGACGCAGGACCTTAAAAAGATCTCGAGTTTCTCGGGGTGTCAGCACCGTGGTAGGCTCATCCAAAATCAGAATATCACAGCCGCGATAAAGCATCTTTAAGATTTCCACGCGCTGCTGTTCACCCAGCGACAATTGATTCACTTTGGCCCGGGGGTTAATATCCATTCCAAACTGATCAGATAGGTTCTGACTGGCCGCCTCAATCTCAACCCGGTTCAGAAAAAAACCTTGCCCTGAAACTCCCAGGGCTATATTCTCGGCTACAGTAAAATTATCCACCAGCCGTAAATGTTGGTAGATCATGCCCACTCCAACCCCCAGTGCATGGCGGGGAGAGCGAAGCTTAACAGTCTGCCCCTTAACTTTGATTATCCCGGCGTCAGGCTGATAAAGCCCTGCCAGTATACTCATCAAGGTAGATTTCCCGGCACCATTTTCACCTAAGAGGGCATGGATTTCGCCACCGTAAACCTTGAAAGTTATATCTTCATTGGCAATAACCCCCGGAAAGCTCTTGCTTATACCTGTCATCTCTATAATCGGAACGCGCAAATATATTCCCTCCAACCATAAAGGCGGCTTACGCCGCCTTTATCGGTAGTATAAGATCTTACTTAATCGCTTCAATCTTTCCATCGACACCTGCTACAAACCAATCCATACTCAACATTTCCACATCAGTCATCTTCTGCCCTTCTTTAATCTTTACAGTCCCGTCTTGAGCCTTGAGAGGTCCTTCGAATATATATAGCGAGCCGTTCTTAATAGCTTCCTGTTTATCGGTCACCAATTGTTTAACATCGGCAGGCACTTTATCTGATAGCGGCGCCAGAGCTACTATGCCCTGGTCAACCCCTCCCCAGTATGCTTCGCTCTTCCAGGTCTTATCCATTACTGATTGAACCGTCTTTACGTAGTAGGGTCCCCAGTTCCACACCGGCGATGTCAGGTTGGCATTAGGAGCAAACTGATGCATGTCGCTATTATAACCGATAGAGTATTTCTTGGCCTCTTCGGCCGCTTGCTGCGGGGTATATGTGTCCTGATGTTGGGCTATTACATCAGCACCGGCTTCCAGTAGACCCTTGGCAGCTTCCTTTTCCTTGGCAGGATCAAACCAGGTATTGGTCCATACTACTTTTACTTTAACATTAGGGTTAACCGACTGTGCTCCCAGAGCGAATGCATTGATTCCCCGGACTACCTCTGGAATCGGAAAAGCTGCCACATAACCCAAATTGTTGTTGGTGGTCATTTTGCCAGCTACGATACCACTCAGGTAACGCATTTGATAAATACGGCCAAAATATGTTCCAACGTTCTCATCCGTATTTAATCCTGAGCAGTGCATGAAAACTACATCCGGATATTTTTTGGCTATTTCCAAAACCGCATCACCAAAACCAAAACTGGTGGCGAAAACTACCTTGCAGCCGTCCTGTACCAGCTGATCAATACTCTTCTCGGCATCGGCTCCTTCAGGTACCTTCTCGAGAAATAAAGTCTCAACTTCCGGCATTTCTTTTTCCAGATACTTACGACCCTGATCCTGAGCATAGCTCCAACCTGCATCACCTGGTGAACCCACATAAATGAAACCGACTTTAAACTTTTCGGTAGTAGTGCCTTGATCTGGTGTCTTAGCCTCCTGTTTACAGCCAACCACAAAGACCGACAAGAATACTGCTACGAGCAATAGAACCCCTAGTTTTCTCCACTTCATGATTTATCCATACCTCCTATTTTTGTAGAATCCCCGCATTCTATCCC
>Ga0172377_10008672_pt1 | contig 10434 bp, 9 predicted proteins | sample Pumphouse3metaG_FD_119749 | JGI IMG/M metagenome (GOLD analysis project Ga0172377, IMG submission 119749) | Leachate microbial communities from a municipal landfill in Southern Ontario, Canada - Pumphouse #3 metaG | ecosystem: Engineered > Solid waste > Landfill > Unclassified | place: Canada... | reverse complement strand
AGCTTTGCTGGAGGATGAGCTCTCCCTGTATGGCGAGTTCTCTTGCATAGCCGATGACGGGAAACCCGGTAGGGTGCTTGATGTGCTGGATGATCTTGTCCTGGACGCAGAACAGGCCTGCTACCTGGTGGGGCCTGAGATTTTCATGGCAATCGCCTGCAGAAAGTTGCTTGGGCGTGGAATGAAAGCCGAACGCATCTTCCTTTCCATGGAGCGCAGTACGCTTTGTGGCATCGGCATGTGCGGTGAGTGCGCTTGTGGTGACCGGCTAACCTGTCGCTGGGGAACCTTTCTCAGCTATGACTACCTCCTCAAGGAGGCCCCGGAGTTGGTGACATATGATTGACGTGCATGTGCATCTGAGAGACTGGGAGCAGAGCAGCAAGGAAACGCTCGCCCATGGCATGGGTGTAGCACGTTCGTGTGGGGTGGATGAGGTGTTCGATATGCCGAACACCAATCCTCCCCTGACTGGAAGATCCGCTATCCTGAAGCGTCTTGAGGATGCACAGGCGTGCAATCTTGATGTCCGGTACCATCTGTGGGCAGGAGTGACGAGCGATCGTGACCAGCTCACACAGATGGTGGAACTGCACCGCGAGCTCTTTCCCCGAGTGATCGGACTGAAGATGTTTGCCGGGCATTCTACCGGAAATATGGGACTTACCGAAGAGGAGACCCAGAAGCAGGTGTATCACACCCTTGCCCTTGCTGATTACCGTGGCGTCCTTGCCTTGCACTGTGAGAAGGAGAGCCTGCTTCGGCCCGATTTGGAACGAAGCGAGGATTTCAGTTCCCACAGTCTGGCCCGACCGGTTGCAGCTGAGATAGCCAGTGTACGCGACCAGTTGCGTTTTGCCTCGGAAGCAGGCTTCCAAGGGCATCTTCACATTTGCCATCTCAGCTCCATCGAGGCCCTTTCCTTGGTGGAAGAGGCCAGGGCAAATGGTGTTCGGGTAAGTTGCGGTGTGACTCCTCATCATGTGTTGCTGTCGCAGGATGATGCGAAAGACCGGTCCCTCTATGCGAAGATGAACCCCCCGCTTCGCAGTGAAACCGAGCGCAGTGCCCTCTTTGCCGCCCTGCTTGCAGGAAGGATCGATTGGATTGAGACCGATCATGCCCCCCACACCCTTGCTGACAAGGAAGCGGGAGCTTCGGGGATTCCCGGATTCAGCGGATTGCTGTTGTTGCTGAAGGCATTGGTGGAGGCTGGAGCGCAAGAAGACCTGCTCAAGCAACTGGTAGGCAAGCGGGCCCTGCAGGTATTTGGGCTTGCAGACCGAACGATCACCATCCCTTCGTATGACGAGCTTGCTACCCGTTCCCTGGAATCTGCAGAAGCGTATCCCTTTGACAGCTTTGCCAACTTGCGATTGCGTTAGGGAACAACCTCCTGTATACTAGCTCTCCATGAGGAGGGAGCCTTGATAGATCTTCGGAAGCATTCGAGCAGACATTTGGAGACCAAGCTGGTCCTTCCCATACCCGAAACCCAGCGGTATGAGCGGGAGTTGCACTATTATCTGTTCTCTCCTCCCCAGCTCTATGTCAATCGCAGCACCTACACGGAGGAGCGGATCCTTCATAAGTTCCAGAGCCATGGGCGGTACTCATCACCAGAGATCACCTTGGAAGAACTCTTGGACGAGCACAACTCCCTCAGTCCCCTGACCATCCTCAGGCACTACACGGCAGACCTTGAGAAGGATGTGACCAGTGTGCCTGAGCGGAATGTCATCCATGAGCTTCAGACCATCGTCAACTCCATCCGCCATGAGAACAAGGCCTGCCTGCAGGACTGCAAGGATATGGTCAAGCTGGGCATGGGCAACGATCTCGGGTCCACCTTGGAAGCCTGGCACCTGAATATGCAGGAGCTGTGCAGGATCCTGCGTGAGTTGCTTGATGTCATCCGTGCCAAGTTCAGCCCGGACAACCGTTTGATGCTTGCCTTTCTCTGGGCGGACGAAGCGGTGAGCATTCTCTGTGAAAAACATGCCATCGACCTGTATATGACCTCCAGTGCGCTGCAAACACAACTGCCTGAAACACTTTCCGGTCTCCTGGCCTTCAGTCGTGAGGAGATGGAGTATCGTAGTGCGCAAGACTATCCCAGCGGCAGCAACAATCCCGAGACGGTACAGTATCGCAAGGCAGTTCTGAAAAAGTGGACGCAGTCGGCACTCTACCTTGTTCCTGAGATTTCGCGTTGGCCCAAGCGGGTCTCCGAAATTCTGGCAGGAACGGCTGCCGGTGTCGCCATGGCTTTTGCCACGTTGACCACGATTTTCGCAGAGGCGACGTTCATCAGAAACAGTCTGCAATGGGCCCTGATCGTCATCATCGGCTATGTCTTCAAGGATCGTATCAAGGAGTGGCTGCGCCTCTTCTTCAACGCAGTACTGCCAAGAATGATGGCTGATGAGATCTCGTCCTTTCTCTCGCCCAAGACCAACAAGAAAATCTGCTCAAGCCGGATCAAGCTCAAGTTTGAGGAACCGGACGATCTTCCTTCTCCCGTCAAGGAGATTCGCAAGGACAAGAACAACCCGTTCAGGGATATGCTGCCCAAGGAAGATATCATCCACTATACCCGTGATCTGGTGATGCACCCGCTGACCAAGCACGGCTTGGAGCGTGACAAATTCCCAAGGGAAAACAATTTCACCTTGGTTACTCGCATCCGTCTTGACGACTTTCTCAAAGAGATGGATGACCCGAATGATGTGGTGTTCAGGATGGACCCGAACGCCGATGAGCTGGATCAGCTCAACAGCGAACGGGTATACCACCTGCATTTGGTGATTCGTGAGTATGCAAAGAAAGAGGATCTGGACGTCTACAGCCACTATACGATTGTCATGAACAAGAGTGGTATCGTCCGTATCGAGCAGATGCCTCTCGCCTAGAGCCCAATCTTCTCCGAAGCTTCGGTCATTGCATCGATGGTGAGTTGGATGATGTGCGGCAACTCGATGCCCAGCATCTCTGCTCCCCCGGTGATCAGATCACGATTCACTCCGGCTGCAAACCCTTTGGAAGCCCACTTCTTTTTCACCGACTTGACACTCATGCCCTGCATCTTTTCCGGCCGCATCAGTGCGGTCGCATAGACCAGGCCTGTCAGCTCATCAATGGTGTAGAGGACCTTTTCCATGAAATGCTCTGGTTTGATGTCACTGCAGATGCCCCAACCATGACTGCACACTGCATGGACGAATGCTTCATCCACATCAATCTGGGAAAGCAGTTCGGGAGCCTTTTTGCAGTGTTCCTCGGGGAACATCCCCCAGTCGATATCATGCAAGAGCCCAACCAGAGACCAATACTGTGGATCGTGCCCATACTCCTGGGCGAAAGCGCGCATCGTCTCCTCCACACAATAGGCGTGGTGGACCAAGGCCTCATTGGGATTGTAGGTACGAAGCAACGCATCAGCTTGTTCGCGAGTTACCATGATACTCCTCCTTTGTTGGGAGTATAGGCTCTTTGCGAGGATTCGAAAAGGCGAAAAAGATGCTCTTTCCCCTTTATACTGGCACACCTATTGTGTTAGTATGGGGCCAGCGCCGCCGGTATGGCAGGCCATCTTGTTTTGGAGGAGGAACCTATGTCTAGTTTGGACGACGGGGGCAGTATAACACCCCTGCCTAGTAGCTTGACTTCCGTATCCTCCTTCTTCCTTGCGTAGGGCCGAATTGCTCGGCTTCCATGGAATGGGGAGAATGCCTCATCATCCATGGAGGAACTATGATCACCATCAGAAAGAATCTTGTGAGCCAGAATCCAGGAGATCCAATCCAGGAGGCTCCTTACACTTGGGTCGACGCCCGTGACATCAATCGGGACGATATCTCCCAGCTTGAGGAACAGTATGCGATTTCCAGTGAATTGCTCGCAGATATCATGGACCAGGACGAACAGGCCCGCATCGAGAAAGAGGATGATTACATCGCCTTGATCGTACGTCTGCCCGCCATGGCCGATGATTGCAAGGGAATCAACCAGTATGCCGTCCCCTTGGGCATTGTCCTGATCCGTGATACTGTCATCACCATCTGCCAAAGCGACAGCATCGTACTTGAGGATTTCTCCAAAAACCGCTATCGGCAATACCCCGTCCAGACCATGGAAGGGTTTGTGATCAGCATCCTTGGCCGGGCTGTGATGGTGTACATCCGCTTGCTCAAGTACATCAACCGCCAGAAATCACAGGTTGAGGAGCAGCTGCACAAGAGCATCATGAACTATGAGCTGATCCAGCTTTTGCAGATCCAGAAGTCGCTGGTCTACTTCTCCACGAGCCTGACCACAAATGAGGCACTGCTGGAACGGCTTCAGCGTACTCCCTACTTCAAGCTGGCAGGGGAGGAGGAACGTGATTTCCTCGATGACGTCATCACAGACAACAAGCAGGCCATCGAGATGGCAAACATCTACTCCTCCATTCTCACCGGTACGATGGATGCCTTTGCTTCGGTCATCAGCAACAATATGAACGTAATCATGAAGCGGCTGACCATCATATCCATCAGTCTCATGATTCCCACCTTTGTCACCGGGTTCTACGGAATGAACATTTCCTTGCCCTTCATGGGCCATCCGTTTGCTTGGATCGGCATCCTTTCGTTCTGTGGTCTGAGTGCGTTGATAGGTGGTTGGACCCTCAGCGACCGGCGCAATGCACGTCTGGTGCAGAGATCCGTGCTCGGTGCACGTGAGTCGGGGCGCGAAGTTCGGAGAAAAAAGAAGAAAAAGCGGTCCCTACCCGATTGATTCACTAGGTTATGCAATGCTACCATCGGCCAGATTCAGGAGAATACCCAAACGATGGACAGCATTGCTGATCTCTGTTTAGCCTTTGACGGCACCTACGCTGGTGATGCCATGCGTACCCTTTCAGAACTCTACACCCAGATAGAACTTGAAACATCCTCATTCTGCAAGCAACATGAAATTGCTTGTGCAGAGGGGTGTGGGACGTGTTGTGAGCATTTCATGCCGGATATCACCACTGCCGAAGCCCGCTTGGTCGCAGCCTATTTGCTGTTTGTCAAACGAGACAGGGCCCTGATGGATAGGGTTCTCGAGTTTGCAGGCAATACCAGCGGTCCCTGTCCTCTCTATCGGTTTGACTCTCCCTATCACTGCTCGGTCTATGCGGCCAGGCCTCTGATATGTCGCCTCTTCGGCGCATGTGCCAGTCAGGACAAGGAAGGGAATGCCCTCTTCCGTCGTTGTCGGTTCAACAAGGAAGAGACCATGCCCTATCTTTTGAAGTTCACCGAAGATGTGCCGGTCATGCAGGACTACTCGTATGCACTGCGAAGCCTTGATGATGGGGAAGGGGTGGTGGGCTACCTTCCTGAGAAGGTAGCTTCCATGATGGATCAACTCCAGTTTCTGGCGCGCATGCTGGAATTCGACGATTCCAATCCCGACGATACCCCCAATCCGCTGGCAAGCTAACGGATGACCCGAAGGATATAGCCTCCCAGATACTCCGACTCAGGGAAGGAGAGACGAACGGGATGGTCCTCAGCCTGGGTAAGCACCTTCAGGATCTGGATTTCCACGTTCGCATCCTTAGCACTCCAGGCCAGAATCAGACGAAGTTGCTCGAGGTTGATGGCCCCGCTGCAGCTGAACGTTGCGATGATGCCGCCGTTCCTGATTTTCTGCATTGCCAGCCGATTGAGATCCTTGTAGGCCTTCTGCGCCCCCTGTGCCTGAGCCTTGGTCTGTGCAAGCTTCGGGGGGTCGAGAATCATCAGGTCGTAATGGTCTGAGGGAATCTTTCTCATCTGTTCAAAGATGTCACAGACGGTGATGCTTACCTTCTCCCTGCTTTCGGGGGGAATGCTTCCTTGCTCCTGGTTGATGTGTACATGCACCAAGGCTTGCTTGAGTGCCTGCTCGCTGCTGTCAAAGAGATCTACTTGCTTTGCCCCTGCTCTGAGAGCGTGCAGGCTGAAGGCACCGGTATAGGAGCAGCCGTCGAGTACGACTGCGTCCTTTGCATAGGCTTCGATGGCTTTGCGATTCTCCCGCTGGTCGCAATAGAACCCGCTCTTCTGACCTTTCCCGGGGACTACTTCGTAGAGGAGGTTGTCCTCTCTGAACCGCACTGGATCGAGGCGTTTTGCCGGTGTGAAGTAGGCACCGTCCTGATAGTAGAGCAGGGTTTCGCTCAAATGCTCAATGCCGCAGAAAGCGCTGTCGGTTCCGAGGAGAATAAGGGTGGGCTTGAGCAACTGTTCAAGCGTGGACACGATCAGGTCCCGATGATCCCAGGCAATGCGTGCGCTGATGATGATCCTGAGCATGGTGCCATACACATCGACGACGAGGCCGGGAAGCATGTCGGCTTCCCCGAATATGATGCGGAATGTGGTGGTGCCGGCTTTCTTGTCCTGGAAGAACGCGCTGCGGCGGAGAACGCTCTTGGTGATGGTGTCCACCCACCAGCCTTCATCAGGGATGGTTTTTTCATCCCAACTGAGCAGGCGAAGGGCGATATGGCTTTGGCTGTCGTACCAGCCGTAGGCTATGAATTGGCCGTTTTGAGTCTCCACACGGGCGAGATCGGTAGAGAGGTCAGCTTCCTTGGTAAGCAAAGCTCCGGAAAAGACCCAGGGGTGGTGGCGGAGCAACTGTTTCTCCTTGCCTTCCTTGATGATAATTGTTTGCATGGCTACACAGTAGCCGAAGGCCTTGGTTTTGTCAAAACGTTTGTTGACTTGCCACCAGCACATAACCGATAATGGCGATATGCAGAAACCGCTTGCCAAAGCAATCCTGTTTGATATGGACGGGACACTGGTGAACACCCTGGAGGATATCCGCAGTGCCATGGGCTGTGCCCTCAGCCTGATCGGGTTCCCTCCTCCTTCCGCCGAAACTACGAAACGGGTAGTGGGGAGAGGGCTCAAAAATGCACTGAGAGGTGCAATCCAAGAGCTAGGGGTCACCCTGGATGAGGAAGAGCATCAGCGTCTCTACAATGCCATGATGGATTCCTACCGTGCGCATCCATCGGATCAGAGCACTCTGTATGCAGGCATCCACTCCTTGTTGTGCAAGCTGCAGGCGGATGGTTTTGCCCTTGGGATTCTCTCCAACAAGGAGGACGAGCTGACCAGGCGCATTGTCAGTGATGTGCTGGGCGACTTCTCGTTCGTGTGGGTGCAGGGGCTGCTTGATTCTGTTCCGCGAAAGCCTGACGCCACCGCCATTCGGCAATTTCTCATACGGCAGGGTTTTTCTGCAGACGATATTGTGTATATTGGTGATAGCGAGGTGGATTGGCAGACCGCATGCAATGTCCCTTGTTCCCCTATTCTGGTTTCCTGGGGATTCCGGCCGAAGGAAGAACTGCAATCATTGCCTGGTTCAATGGTTGTCGACACGGTACACGAGTTGGAGGATGCAATCTATGGCATACAACGAGAAGGATCTGAGAAGCAAAGCTGAAGCCTATCTGAAAGCAGAACGGGAACCCGTCTTCCGCACCGAAGTTGAAGAGGAACTGGCTCGTGGTGATTGGGAAGCATTGTTCGACCGATTCTATACAAGTCTTTCCTTCGGCACTGCCGGCATGCGGGGTGTGATCGGCGGGGGCACGAATAGGATGAACAGCTTCATGGTCCGCAAGGTGACCCAAGGTCTGAGCGAGTATCTGATGACTGCCAGTGCCAATCCTTCTGTGGTCATTGCCTATGACAGCCGCAACTACAGTGACCTCTTTGCCATGGAGGCAGCCCTGGTGTTGGCTGCCAATGGGGTCTCGGTGTATCTCTACCAGAGCTTGCATCCCGTCCCGATGCTCAGCTTCGCGGTGCGATACCTGCAGACCACTGCAGGCATTGTCATCACGGCAAGCCATAACCCGGCCAAATACAACGGCTACAAGGTCTACTGGCGCGACGGGGGGCAAGTGACTCCCCCACACGACTACTCCATTGCAGAACGTGCCAACGCAGTGAAGGTGGAGAACATCAAGGATATCAATGAGCAGAGTGCACGGTCCAAGGGCTTGTTGGTTCCCGTCCCGGAGAAGGTGGACGAGGCTTATTACCATACAGCCTTGCAGAGCTTGAGAAGACCCAGTCTGGTGCAGAACAGCCCCATCACCGTAGCGTACACTCCCTTGCACGGATCAGGAAACATCCCGGTGCAACATCTGCTGAAGCAGGTGGGGATCCGTTGCGTGGTGGTGGAGGAGCAACAGGAACCTGACGGGAACTTTCCTACCGTCGAACTGCCCAACCCTGAGCATCCCAAAGCGATGCAGATGGTCTTGGACTTGGCAAAGCGGGAGAAGGCGGACATTGTCCTGGGAACCGATCCAGATGCTGACCGCCTCGGCATTGCCATCCCTCTTTCCCCGAAGAAAGATGAGTACCGCCTGCTGACCGGCAACCAGATTGCAACCTTGCTTGCTGATTATCTGATCGAAGCGGACAAGCAGAAACTTGCAGAAAAACGTCCCTTGGTGGTCAAAAGTCTGGTGACGACCGATTTGGTTGCCCGTATTGTGGAAAGCCAAGGGGGACGTTGCAAGGATGTGCTGACCGGCTTCAAGTATATTGCCGAGCAGATAGCCGACCTTGAGGGACCGAGAGGGGAGCGTGAGTACTTCCTCTTCGGCTGCGAGGAGAGCTACGGCTTCCTTACCCTCCCTCAGGTGCGCGATAAGGATGCAGTCAGCAGCGCCTTGGCAAGTGTCGAGATGATGTGCTATTGGGCAAAACAAAACCTTACGCTCCAGCAACGTCTTGAACAGATATATGAGCGTTGGGGATACAGTACCGAAGCAGTCTTCTCCAAGGACTATGAAGGTGCCAGCGGCAAGGAGAAGATGGCGTCGATCATGGCGAACCTGAGAAAGTTGAAGATCGGCGAACTTCTTGCAGGCAAGAAAATCACCGCTTTTGAGGATCTATTGGATGGGAGACAGGACAAGTTTCCTCCTTCAGACGTGCTGATCATGCACCTGGAGGGGGGTGATAAGCTGGTGGTCCGTCCCAGTGGAACCGAGCCGAAGATCAAATACTATCTCTTTTTCACTGCTGAGGCTTCCGAACGGGCACAGCTTGAGAAAGATCTTCCCTCACGAATTGAACGCTATAAGGCGGCACTCTCGTGATTACCTGTTATTTCCTGCAACGATCAAACAAGGAAAACATCTGCCTCTCCCCCTATCTGGACACCGAGCGCGTGGACAGCTGGGAGGAGGGGGAGTCCGTCCAACTCCTTTCCAGCGGCATGTTGACCAAACCCCAACGCGACGAGGCGACTTACGCCCTCTATTCAGCCATCGACTTCTGTGTCGACCGCTGGATCCAGAACAAGCAGTATGTGCCACGTCTTCTGGTCACTGCCCTGATTTTCACTGCCTCTTACTTTTTCTTTTCGCTTGTCATCCGCGATCCGCTTCCCATGCTCGATGAGCTTGCCATCAGTTTTGGGCTGGGGATCTTCGGTTGGTCTGTACTTGCCAAACGTGACACACGCTCTTCCGTCGCCCAGCGAAGGCGCTATGAGATGAAGGTGCGCAGCAGTGAGCGTGAAGAGGTTGTCCAGGAGCATCTGTTTGCCCTTGAGACGTATCTTGATGAAGTGGCGGCTCTCGACCCTCTGGATCTTGCAAAGGCTCTTTGCCTGGTGGACAGCGGCACCTTGAAAGATCTGCCGTATGATGGGGATGATTCGATGCTTGCGGACATAACTTCCTCCATGATGCTCTACCTCTCAGTGAACAATAAACCGCTGCGCAAGCTTGCCGAGCGCATCCACCACCAGAGAGCGATGGGAAAACCCGATGAGAACCTCTCAGCACGTCTCTTTCACCAGAGCATGCAGAAACGATTGGATCTGAGCCTGCTCGCGCTTGTGGTTGTGTTGCTGGAGAGCTGAGAAAAGCAATCAAGCCTTCCTTGCTTCTTGCAAGGTATGCAGCGTCTTATCGTGGGTTCCACGCTCAGTATCCTCGTATCCCTGTACGCAGTTTGCCTGCAAAGCCCCTTGCTCAGCTATCCTGTGGCATGTGCCCTGTTGGTGGGAGGCATTGCCATGGTGCTCCTTGTGGTGTACAGAGCTCCTGTGCGCAGTACTCTCCTTTCTTTTTCGTTTCTCTTCCTGCTGTATGGTCTTGGAGGCCTTGCTGTGGCCAAGAGCCAGCCTTCCTATGGATTCGCCCCGTTCAGGCTGAGTAGGATTGAGGGGAGACTCCTCGAGGACTCCCTGCTCACCCGTTCCCACAAGCAGGTCGTCCGGCTCAAGCTCAGCGCCTCCGGGACTCAGGATGGTGATGTCTTTGGTGCAAGGGGTGTGGTCTCAGCCTTGCTGAAAACGGATGAGTTGCTCATTGCTGGAAGTGACATCCTTCTGGAAGGAAGACTTTCAGAGACAGGGGACCTGTTTCTCTGT
>Ga0172377_10008670_pt1 | contig 10435 bp, 10 predicted proteins | sample Pumphouse3metaG_FD_119749 | JGI IMG/M metagenome (GOLD analysis project Ga0172377, IMG submission 119749) | Leachate microbial communities from a municipal landfill in Southern Ontario, Canada - Pumphouse #3 metaG | ecosystem: Engineered > Solid waste > Landfill > Unclassified | place: Canada... | reverse complement strand
TCTAAACGCTGATTGTTATCGGAAAGTAATGCATGCTCATTTTTATAAGAAGGATGCGTTAAAGCAATCTTGTAAAGTTCGGGGTTTTGCGGTGTGATGTCCAACCGCTTGAACAAATCCTCAATTCGTGCTCTCATGACTCATCGCCTCTTTCATCGCAGGCACTACTCCTGCATCAATCATTTCATAGGTTAATCGCATCGCATTGAAAAAAGCATAGGGATTGGAAGACCCGTGACCTTTTACGACCACGCCATTGACCCCTAGCAACATCGCTCCCCCGTATTTGCGATAATCGAGTTGTTCTTTCATCCCTGCCAAGCCCTTTTTCGCAAAAAGATAGCCAATCTTCGTAAAAATGGATTGTTGGAACGCTTGTTTCAACAGATGATTCATCATCTGTGCGGTACCTTCCATTCCTTTTAACAAAACATTACCAGGATAACCTTCGCAAACCACGACATCGGCGTGCCCGCTTAGGACATCCCGTGCTTCCATGTTGCCACGGAATAAGGTGGGTTCTGCCTCGAGCAATAAAGCATGAGCTTCTTTTCCTACAGGGCTTCCCTTTTTGGCTTCTGCGCCATTGGATAATAGATAAATAGCTGGTTGCTCAATACGGCGAATTTTGGTAGCGAACACTGCCCCCATCTTCGCAAATTGCACCAAGTGTTCGGGACGATTTTCATTGTTGGCACCAATGTCCAAAATGATAACCCCTTTCCCATCCATGGTCGGAAATGGCGACATCAACGCTGCCCGTTGCACACCTGGAATTAATTTTAGTTTTAAGGTAGCACCCGTCAAAAATGCGCCGGTGGAACCAGCCGAAACCACTCCATCGCATTGTCCACTCGCCACTAAATCAATGGCTTTCAGCATCGATGTTTGTTTCCGGCGCATCACATCGAGCGCCCCGTCTTCCATCCCCATCACTTCGGTAGATGGCACTAATGTTGCAAGCCCTTCTAAGGGCGCGATTTCCTTGGCTTCGCCCACGACATAGAGTTGGGCATTCGGATATTTTGCATGAAATGTGCGGACAGCTTCTACGACCATGGCACTTCCTTGGTCGCTCCCCATCGCATCGATTGCAATTCGTATCATTCCAATCACCTCTTACATTGATTTATTGTATCATTTTTTATGGCGATGTTCCATCGCTTATGCGTCAAGTTGTGTGGTTTCTTGAGCGATGAAGTTCAATAATTGTTGCGTTTCTGGATCTTCCGGTTGTTGCAGCAATCGTCGAGCATCCTCACGCGCCGTTTGCAGGATGGCTTGATCGTGGAACAAATCGGCCACACGGAAGGATGGGAGTCCACTTTGACGGATGCCTGCAAGATCTCCAGGCCCACGCGAGCTTAAATCATATTCTGCGACTTCAAACCCATCTTCATGGGTTGCCAAAAAGGTCAAACGTTCCCAGACATCCTCATCAAGGCTCTCCGTGAGCAAGTAACACACACTCGCTTGTCCTGCTCGCCCAATACGTCCTCGCAACTGATGAAGTTGAGCAAGCCCAAATCGTTCGGCATCATAGATAATCATGACGCTCGCATCGGGAACATCAATGCCCACTTCAATGACGGTGGTCGCTACAAGAATCGGTGAAGTACCCGTACGAAACCCTTCCATAACCGTTTGCTTCTCTTCTTCGCTGAGTTTTCCGTGAAGCAATCCAACGGAATAATGAAGGGGCGCAAAGTATTGTTGCAGGCCAGCATACACATTTTCCGCACTACGTCTCGAATCATCATCGCCTTCAATCAGTGGACAGACCAGAAAAATGCGTTCGTTTGCGGTAAGCCGTTTGGTCAATTCGGGCAACAAGGAGCGAATACTTTTTCCTCGTTGGAGAACGGTGTGAACTTGGCGACGTTGCGCAGGAAATTCTTTTAAAGTCGACACATCCAAATCCCCATACACGGTTTGAGCGAGCGTTCGAGGAATGGGCGTGGCACTCAATAACAAGAGATCCACCGCTTCCCCTTTGGCTTTGAGTTCTTGGCGTTGTTTGACGCCAAAACGATGTTGCTCATCAATAATGGCAAGTCCTAAATCCGCAAATTCGACTTGTTCCTGGAACAAGGCATGGGTGCCGACAATCAAAGTCTTTTCTCCTCGAGCAATTTGATGACGAATCATTGCTTTCTCTTTCACCGTCATGCCCCCCACCAGCAAAGCAACTTGCTGTTGTTCTTCTTGAGTTAACACCCAAGAAAGAAAATCCATATGTTGGCGTGCCAACAAATCGGTAGGTGCCATAAAGACTGCTTGTTGACCTCGATGCCGTGCCAGCAACATGGCTAGCATCGCCACGGCGGTTTTGCCAGTTCCTACATCTCCTTGCAACAACCGTAGCATGGGATAAGAAGCTGCCATGTCGCGCGCAATCTCGTGATAGGCCAATTTTTGATCGCTTGTTAAGGGAAAGGGCAACCGTTTCGTAAGGTTTTCCCACTCGTTCGAGGGGAGTGAAACCAAAGCTTTTTGTCCTTGCATCCGAATGGCTTCGCGGTTTTGCATGGTCCGCACAAAGTAAAGCAACCATTCTTCGTATTTTAAGGTGCGTAACGCTTGTTGAAGCTCGCTGTGATGAGCGGCAAAATGCACCCAATAGAGGGCTTGTTTCCGTGACAATAAACGATAGCGTTCACGTAGGGAGGCGGGCACAACTTCGGGCCAAGAATGATGTGTATTCCAATGTTGATAAGCCAAATGAACCACAGCCTGGAAATTGCTGCGAGTCACCCCTTCGCACAACCGATACACTGGTAATAACTCGATATTTGCATGATTGGCCCCCAACACATCGACCGCTGTAATTTCTTTGCGCCAATGATTCCATTTTCCACTAATCAATAGCGTGGAATCGATCACGAGATTCTTATATAAATAGGGACGATTAAAAACGATGACTGTTATCGTTCCTTCGGGAGTGGATAAATGCAACAAAAAACGACTCAACGACCCTTTCAAACGTACAGGAGGCGATTTGGAGTCCAAAGTTCCCCGTACAACGACACGTTGATCATGATGCGCTTGGTCCAGCGGGGTGGAGGTGTAGTCGATGTAGCGACGCGGGACATACCAAAGCACCTCCCACTCAGAGTGAAGGTTCAGTTTCGTTAAAAACGTTCGTCGTTTGGGAGTTAACGTCATTTGGAATCCCATACGGCACCTCCTTTGTTATGAAAAAAAGGGCAAGGCCCTTTTTATTCGACACCAAAGATATACGAGTAGACCGGTTGGCCACCTTGGTGCAATTCGACTTCAATCATGTATTTTTCAGCCACATAATCCGCTAATTGTTTGGCTTCTTCCTCTGCCACTTTGTCGCCATAGATAATGGTAACAATGGCGGCATCTTCATCAATGAGATGATCCAGTAATTTCTTCGCCGCATGATCACAGACTTTCTCCGAGCAGATAATGGTTTTATCATTAATGCCCATATATTCATCTTTTTTAATGTTCATGCCATCAATTTTGGTATCTTTAATAGCAAAGGTTACTTGACCGGTTTTGACCCGAGTGATGGCCTCACGCATCTCTTGTTCATTGGCCTCCACATCGGCATCAGGATTAAACATCATACATGCTGTTAATCCTTGTGGGATGGATTTACTAGGAATGACGACACAATTGACATCAGGGACCACACCACATGCTTGTTCTGCGGCCATAATGATGTTTTTATTGTTTGGTAGAATAAAGATGTTGCGAGCGTTCACATGGCGGATAGCTGCCACAAAATCCTCGGTCGAAGGATTCATCGTTTGTCCCCCGGTGACCACATAGTCCACACGGAGATTTTCAAACATGTTCTTCAATCCTTCCCCTGCCGAAGCGACAATAAGAGCATATTCCTTGGTTTCTTTGCTGGCGGGTGCCACCGCTCCATTGGTCTCATGACGATGGAATCCAGTGACTTCTTGGGCAACAAGGTTGCTGTGTTGTTCTTGCATGTTTTCGATTTTCAAGGTGACAAAGTCCCCATAAATCTGGCCATAATTCAAGACGACCCCTGGGCGCAAGGTGTGAACGTGCACTTTGACGACGTCTTCATCTTGCACTACCACTAATGAGTTGCCAAGAGATTCTAATACGGTCGAAAAGCGGTTTTGGTCAAAGACTTTTTTCCCTTCTCCACCGAGTCGCATAATAAACTCCGTGCAGTAGCCAAATTCTTCGTTCTCCAAGGCCGTAGCCGCAAAGCCAGTCCCTTGATACGGTTGAGGCTTGGTCGGTTCCAAAGAAATTTGTTTGCGTTCCACGGTTTTCCCATGCAACCCTTCCAAAAATCCTTCAAAAATCTTTAATAACCCCGCGCCACCCGAATCGACCACGCCAACTTCTTTTAAGACGGGTAATAGTTCAGGGGTGTGTTGCAAAGATTTTTTGGCTTCTTCAATCAAATACACCATGGCTTGGCCAAACGAATTAAAATTGGTGATGTTATCTTTCAATGCCGTACTTGATTCCCGGATGACCGTTAAGATGGTCCCTTCGACGGGTTTCATGACAGCTTTGTAAGCAACTTCAGTGCCCGCCACCCAAGCGGCTGCAAAGTCATCCAAATCAATGATTGGCTTGCCTTCTAAACCTTGAGCAAAGCCACGGAAGATTTGCGACAAAATAACGCCCGAATTTCCGCGAGCTCCCATCAATAAGCCGCGTGAAAACGATTTAGCCACCTCATAGATGGACTCGTTGCGCACATTCATAATTTCTTTGGCGCCAGAAGTCATCGTCAGGTTCATATTGGTCCCAGTATCCCCATCAGGAACTGGAAAGACGTTTAAGGCATCCACATCGGGATACGAGTTAAACAGGTTGTTTGAACCGGATATGATCATCTGGCGAAAAACTTCGCCATTGATGGTTTTGCTATCAAATGGTTTCATGAGATTCCTCCAACTATTCAAGCGACTTGATGCCTTGAACGTAGACGTTGACCGCTTTAAAATTTAAATCCAATGTTTTTTGTAATACATAGCGAACTTTCTTTTGAACCTCGGACACGATTTCCGTGATTTTGACTCCATAGGCCACGATGATGTACATATCTACTTCGACTCCATTACGAGTCGAACGCGCAAACACACCTTTGGAGTAATTTTCGCTTTTGAGCAGTTCCGCGATGCCATCGCGTAACGGTTGCTTGGATGCCATGCCTAAAACGCCATAGCACTCCGTTGCCGCGTTCCCGGCAATGATAGCAATGGCGCGCATTGAGATATCGAGACTTCCGCGTTTGAGGCGACGTGAAATCATCATGATAGACCTCCTGTCCAAGCATAAGTATATTATATAGATTCGAAGAAATTTTTCAACTAATATCGTTGAAGGCATTCCGCGAACGTTTCTTCAGGAAAGCTTTCTCCTTTAAAATCGCCTAGTTTTACAAAAAAAGGATATTCGCATTGGTTTCTAGTTGCATTTTCTCCTAGCGTTTGGTATCATATGAAAGCATTATCAACAGCAAGCAGAGGAGGGGAACCATGGCAAGAGTATGCATCATCACCGGAAAAGGTCCCGCTAGCGGCAACGCTCGTTCGCACTCATTGATCGCCACACGTCGGCGTTGGGGTGTTAATTTACAAAAAGTTAAATTAGAAATTGACGGAAAAGTACAAACCGTTCGTATTTCTACCCGCGCACTACGGACCCTCAAAAAAGTCGGTTAATCCAAGAAGGAAGGCTAAGCCTCCTTCTTTTTTTTCGCTTCATGACTACGCATCATGAGACACTTCCCTACCAGTTCAATTTCTCCAATAGGTTCGATTAATTCGTTGGAGATTCCCAAGGTTTGCTGCACATTCATCGCTGCATCCTTTAAAGGGTAGCGAAACCCTTTCTGTAAACTAATAACAGCAGGTTCCAAGCAAAAAAAAGAAACATATTGATGCTTGGATTGTTGAATGTGATGGGTTCCCGTCGTGAGTAATTCGATGCGGTTGTTCGCATTCAGAAGCACAACACGACGATCCTCGAAGCGATGCAACACCAACAAGGCATGAAACAAATGATCCAAGCGTGGTCCATTTAAAAACCCACAGGCCATCCATGATTCCTTCGGACCAGTCACCAAACGAATGGCGGCTTCCAAGTCCGTTTCATCCTTGGATGCAGGTAAGCGAATCACCCGTTGAGCATGCGCGTTGATGCAGGCAAATTCTTCTTCATTGACCGAATCAAAATCCCCAATTGCAACCGCCATCACATGTCCATGACGGGCAAGATTCCAAGCCCCACGATCCACACCAACGAGCAGATCATCGACAGGAAAGGTTCGTTGTTTGCAAAAAGGTCCAATCAGCCAGCGTGTCATTGCCATCACCCTTGAAGCCAACCCACACGTTGGTTGAAATCATCATGACCAAACAAGTAACTTCCAGCGACCAAAACATCCGCTCCTGCTTCGCGACAAGCCGCTGCGGTGGTGGCATTGATACCGCCATCCACTTGAATCAAAAAAGACGATTGATCCGCTTGTCGCCACTGCACCAACTGGCGAATTTTATCCAAAGCATTCATTTGGAAGGCTTGACCCCCAAATCCTGGCTCTACACTCATGATTAAAACCATATCTAAAAGTGGTAACACCGAAGAAAGAACATCGACTGGCGTGTTTGGTTTAATGGATACGCCTACTTGGACTCCCAATTGATGAAGGACTTGAATGGCTTGTTTCAACTCCGATATTATGGGAAAACATTCCTGATGAAATGTGATGAAATCCGCGCCAGCCTTGACAAAATCGGCAGCATATCGCAGCGGTTCTTCGATCATCAAATGGACATCCATCGTCAAGTCAGTATGGGGCGAAAGTTTGGCCAATACGGGAGCACCAAAAGTGAGGTTCGGGACAAAATGTCCATCCATCACATCAAAATGCAGCCAGGTTGCACCACTTGTTTCCACTCGTTTGATTTCTTTCTCTAAACAGTAGAAATCAGCCGATAATAAGGAGGGGGCTATGATGGGCTTTTTCATCTTAATATCGCTCCTTTCGTGCACGTACTTCTGTTAATAACGATTGATAGATTTCGTATTGATCGGCGAGCAATGTTCCTTGCTCGACAGCAGCTTTGACGGCACACCCAGGTTCATTATCATGCATGCAATTACGGAATTGACACTTTGAAGATAACGAGGAAAATCCAGGATACAAAGCAGCAAGCTCAGTAGGAGTCAAATCAAATTCGATTTGTGAGAATCCGGGAGTATCGGCAAGCCAGGAGTTTTCATCAAAGCGCAAGAACTCAACAATACGCGTGACGTGTTTCCCTCGTCCTAGGGCTTTTGATATTTCGCCTGTTTCTTGTTGTTTAAATCCGGGAATTAAGACATTAATGAGCGTACTCTTTCCTACGCCACTTTGGCCGGTAAAAACGGTCTTTTTGCCTTGCAACCGGCAGCGAATGGCTTCAATCCCTTCGAGGGTCTTTGCCGAATAAAAGAGCAGCTCATAATCCAAATCACGCAAGGACTCCAACAAACGCCGTTCCACGCTGCTTGGCATGGAAGCTAAATCTATTTTGGAAATAGCAAGCAAAGGCTTCATACCCGCTACCGCACATAACACTAAAAAACGATTGATTAATCCCAATGAGACCGTTGGATGCACCAACGATGCAATTACGACTACCTGATCCACATTGGCAATGGGGGGGCGAATGAAGCGGTTCTTGCGGGGATGAATGGTTTGTAAATAGGCTTGATCAGGATCAAAGGTCACATAATCCCCCACTAAGGGCGATTGATCTTGAATACGAAATTTCCCGCGAGCTCGACATGCAAGAATTGAGGTTCCATCATAGACTTCATACCAGCCGGCATTGACTTTGGTGATGAATCCTTCTTTCATCGAATCACGCCCTCTTTCTTGGCGCGTAATTGACCACACGCAGCATCGATATCCACTCCGAATTCTTTTCGAATCGTACAATTCACGCCACGTTGTTTCAAGAGGTCACAAAATTGTCGAACTCGTTCGCGTCCCGAACGGCGGAAAGGGACCTCCCCCACTTCATTATAAGGAATAAGGTTGACATACGATTGAATGCCTTTGATGCGATCCGCCAATTGATGGGCATGTTCCGGCAAATCATTGACATCACGAAGCATAATGTATTCAAAAGTGACTCGACGTCCGCTATGGACTTCATAATATTTGACAGCTTCAAGCAAGGAATCCAAAGGATAGGCTTGATTGATGCGCATAAGTTTTGACCGCAAGTCATCATTCGGGGCATGTAAGGAAATGGCTAAATTGATTTGAATGCCTTCATGAGCATATTGGCGAATACGATCCACCAACCCACAGGTGGAAACGGTAATGTGACGAGCCCCAATTGCAAGCGCTTTGGGGTGATTCAAAATTCGAATAAAATCCATTAAGTTTTCATAATTATCGAATGGTTCGCCCGTCCCCATCACCACCACATGAGAAATCCGGTCATCAGGGCCCAATAATTGTTGCATCACCATGTATTGACCAATAAGTTCGTGGACTTCCAAATTGCGTTGCTTCCGCAACAACCCTGATGCACAAAACGCACAACCCATGTTGCAACCGACTTGAGAAGATACACAAAGGGCATTGCCATAGTCATAACGCATGAGCACGGTTTCCACTTTCGCTCCATCAGCCATTTCCAGCAACAACTTAATCGTTCCATCGCTAGCGATTTGTTGCGTAGCAATGGAAGGAAGATCTAACGTGAAGGTGGCGGCAAGTTCTTCCCGAAAACGTAACGAAACATCGCTCATCTCTTCGAAAGAGCGTGCTTTTTTTTCATAAAGCCATGTATAAAGTTGGATGGCACGAAATTTCTTCTGTCCCATTGACAACATCATGGTTTCCAAGGGTTGAGGGGCAAGGCCATAAAGATTAATCATCAAAGCGTCTCCTTTATTAATTTAGCGAGGTAAAAACCATCGCTATCATACTCAAACGGGAAAATTTGTCGTTCAATGTCCAAGTGCATCGATGGTGTCGTGTGACACAAATTCTGAATCTGCAATTGGTTCTCTTTCCGATTGAGGGTACATGTCGAGTATACCATGACTCCCCCTGGTTTTAGAAGTCGCACAGCGGTTTGCAACATATTTTGTTGCAAAGTCAACAATTCATCGAGTTGTTCTTGCTTGGTACGCAGCAACAAATCCGGTTTGCGACGAATCACACCAAATCCCGAACAAGGTGCATCCAAAAGGATGCGGTCATACACGCCCTCACCCACTTGGTGGATCAGTTGCAACACATCACCAGTCAAGGCTTTTACATTGGTTACGCCCAACCGTCGCATGCCCTCTTCCAAGAGTTGGATGCGATGCGGATGAATGTCCACGGCATCAATCGTTCCTTCATTGTTCATCAAGGAGGCAAGATGCGCGGTTTTAGAGCCTGGGGCGGCACACATGTCTAAGACGCGCTCACCCGGTAATGGCGCTAACAAAGGCGCCACCATTTGACTGGCTTCATCTTGAATGGCAAAGTGCCCCTCCCGATAATAAGGAGTCTGGACAAAATGATGATGGCCAAAATAATGATACCCCACTGGAGAGAGGTTTCCTGCATGAAAATCTTCGGGAGGAAGTTGATCAAGTTCCAAAGGTCGTAAAGGATTGTAACGTAGACTTAATGGTGGGGGCGTATCATGATGCTGGATGAGACGCAGGGCGACTTCTTCCCCATAGTGTTTGGCGTACATCCGCACCAACCATTCCGGATACGAATGCAACAAACTTTGATAAGCAATTTCATCTTGAAAACGTTCTCGAGTTAGGCTAGTTGGTTGGTCATTTAAATGCCGCAACACTGCATTCACAAATCGTCCTGCAGAGGCTCCTCGATGTTGTTTGGCCAGTTCGACCGCTTCATTGACTACCGCATAAGCAGGCACACGATCCATAAATCGCAATTGATACAACGACATTAATAACAAAACTAAAACAGGATAATCAAGGGTTTTCCCAGGGGTAGCTTCCTTGATCCAATAGCGAAGCAATAAGGAATTCTGCAAGGTTCCATACACCACTCGAGTAATAAATCCGCGATCGGTTTCGGGAATGGCCACACGGGCAAACAACTGATTCAAGGTCAAATTGGAATAGGCTCCTTCGCGATAGACGGCCATTAGAACTTCATAACAATGTTCACGTGCATTCATGGTTCATCCCTCTTTCTTATTCGCCCAAAGGATTGACATCAAATTGGACATCGATTCCTTTTTCCGTTTGGCTCGTTTTCTTCACATCATTCAACAAGCGTAACGCCAAAGCTTCGTCCTTGTATTTGAGAAGTAGTCGTAGTCGAAAGCGACGGTTGATTTGGGCAATATAGGGTTGGGCAGGGCCTAAGACCTCAATCGCACCTTTGGATTGCTCCATGAAAAAAGCTTTCATGCGTAAGGCATAGGCT
>Ga0172377_10008665_pt1 | contig 10436 bp, 6 predicted proteins | sample Pumphouse3metaG_FD_119749 | JGI IMG/M metagenome (GOLD analysis project Ga0172377, IMG submission 119749) | Leachate microbial communities from a municipal landfill in Southern Ontario, Canada - Pumphouse #3 metaG | ecosystem: Engineered > Solid waste > Landfill > Unclassified | place: Canada... | reverse complement strand
TGGCCTTCCGACACTGATTCGGAGGTAAATACATGCGGGGCATTGATTTTGCTCATTAGAAAAATCCTTTATATTAATGAATTAAACGACAATAATTACATTCGGCAAGGTACATCGATAATCCGGATATTTCAACTTGAAAAGCTGAAATAATTACGAATTACGGATTACGAATTGAAGAAAAATTGACAGGATAACAGGATGAACAAGATAAAAAAGCCGGGAGCGCCGGTCTTCAGACCGGCATAATCCCGAAAAGGGATTATCTGCCGTAGCCCACTGCAACACCGTAAATAGCATATCCCATTCCGACTCGTTCCCCGGGGTTTGATGACGTTCAAATAGGATATATATTTATGAACTTAACTGGCTGCGCCGGGAATTTTCAGTAGGCCAGCTTTCGATGAAAGCGGCAAAGAGCAACATCATATGGCCTGTTGGGGCTGCATGTCGCCGGTCTCATCGAGACGCGGCGCTACTTAAAACCACTTTTTATCCTGTTACCTGTTTTCAGATTTTTCGGACTTTTGATGGTATGTCGGAGTCGTTGATCAAGTTAATTTAATAAATCAATTTAGAATTATGCTATGTGTTATCCAGCATAACAACTTGCGTTTGGGATTGTGTACTAATTACCTTTATTTCTTTAAACTCTCGATTTTTGCCTTGCAGGTTTTTTCTACAAGGTCGCGGAGTTTTTCAACACGCTTGGATAGATATGTCAGCTCGTCTTTTGTGATTTTGTAGTTTTTTTTGTAACGGGCGTCTATATAGGCGTCTTTCAGGAGCTTGAAAAGACGTTTTTCTTCGTCCGTCTGCCGGGGAAAAATTTTTTTATATTCGGGACAATAACGCGCCGCGATTTTACCGAGCTTGTTTATATTATGGGTTTTGGGTTTATACTCGGAAGTTACAAGTGCGTATGCTGTGTAAAAACGTTCCGTTGCCTGATGAAGTTCAAATGCGGCTTTATTATACCTTTTTAATTTTAAATTATGGGTATAGTCATCAAAAAATTCATTTGCGCTTTCAAACCATTGTTCAAAATCCTCGACGGCGATTTCCAGCCTTCTTACGGGATCGATTCTGCGTCGTCTTTCCAGTTTGTAATTGCCCGAGTCGTAAAGCAGAATCCCCTCTTTTTTGATGTCAGAGAAAAAATAATGTCCTTCCCGGAGTTTTATATTTATTTCCTGTATGTGGTGGCTGATAATATCATCCACCGGGGTACGCCGACTGTAAAAAGCCCCGTAATATTCACTTTCGACCTGGAACCAGAGACTTTCGTTTTGGGAAGTTTTTTTATCGTCGGTTATGACCAGAATATCAAAATCGCTTTTGTAGGAATAGGTAATGTGGCCCTCGGTATATTCGTCATCGATCCAATCACCGCGCGCATGGCTGCCGAATAAAATAATAAACTGCGTGGCCGGGGCTTTTTCGAGAATAATCGACTTGAGCCTTTTGAGCTCCTGTTTTTTATAAAGCGGAAGATGCGCCAATGATTTTTTCATAAAAACCCGTACAAATTTTAAGATCAACTCTCAACAATTTCATAATATAGTATGCACACTCTTAATTTCAAGGACGGCACAAGAAAGGTTTAGGAGTTGTGAATTGAAGGGCGAATGTCCTCACGAGCCGAGACTCTCTCCATTTACGGCTCGACAGAGTTTCGCTCTTCAGTTGTAATATTAATGCGGTAATTTTTATTAATTCGTAATTCGTAATTCGTAATTATATCAAATCGCTGATCAGGGATTCGACCCGCTCAAGTTTCTGTTTCAAGTCCTCAAGATGTCCCTTGGCGGCGCTGACTACTTCTTCAGGAGCATTGTTCAGGAACTTTTCATTGGAAAGCTTCGCAACCGAGCCTTTTATCCAGCCTTCGAGCTCTTTCTTCTGCTTGTTGAGTTTGGCGAGTTCTTCATCAATATCGATCTGGCCTTTAAGCGGCAGGTAAATGGTCCCTGCGTTGGCAATCTGCGAAGGGGCGGCTCCGCGCCCGGCGACATCATAGTCTTCGAGCGAAATTTCAATATTTCCGGCTCTAAGCAGAATTTTTAGCGAATCTGTTTCGTTTTTCAGGAAATCGGCATTGACTTCATCAACGGCTTTGACAAAATAATCTATCTTTTTGCCATCCGGAATGCCGTAATTGGCGCGCAGGGCTCGCCCGGCGCGAACCAGTTGGAATTTGGCTTCAACCAGGTCAAGCAGATCATGGTCTTTTTCCATGATGGACGGAATTGCCAAATCGGTCAACGGACGCGGATAGCGTTCGTGCATAATCGTCTGTTCTTCGTTCAAAAAGCCCATCTGGTGCGCCAGTTCCTCGGTAATGAACGGCATGAAAGGATGCAGGAGGCGCAATATCTTGAACAGGACGAAATCGAGTACCTGCAAGACCTGCTGTTTTTCTTCTTCGCTGCCCTGGAGACGTACTTTTGAGGCTTCGATGAACCAGTCACAGAAAGTACTCCAGACTACCTCGTAGATCGAATGCGCCGCATAGTGGAAACGGAAGTCTTCCAGCGCCTTGTCCGTCATTATGATGGCTTCGTTGGTCCATGAGATAATCCATTTTTCGTCCGGCGTCAGCAGGTCGTGGTCGAGCCCGGATAAATCGCGGAAGCCGGCAGTTACCGGTCCCTGCATGAGGCGGAAGCGACAGGCGTTCCATAATTTATTGGCGAAATTGCGGCCGAGTTCGCATTTTTCATTGCTGTACCTGATATCCATGCCGACTGGGGCAATATAAATAATCGAGAAACGCAGCGCGTCGGCGCCGTAAATATCGATAACATCCAGCGGGTCGGGCGAATTACCCAGCGATTTGCTGAGTTTGCGGCCTTTTTCATCGCGGATAATACTGGTAAAATAAACATTCTTGAACGGAATGTCGCCCATGAATTCGCAGCCGGCCATGATCATTCTGGCAACCCAGAAAAAGATTATGTCCGGTCCGGTAACGAGGTCGGTGGTTGGGTAAAAATATTCCAGCGTATCGGTTTTTTCCGGCCAGCCCATAACTGAAAACGGCCACAGCCATGAGCTGAACCAGGTATCCAGGACATCTTCCTCCTGTCTCCATGAACCTTCCGCCGGAGCTTCCATTCCAACGTAAATTTCATCCGTATCGTTATTGTACCATGCCGGGATACGGTGTCCCCACCAGATCTGGCGGCTGATGCACCAGTCCTGAATGTTTTCCATCCAATGGTCGTAGGTTTTGCTCCAGCGGTCGGGATAAAATTTGATTTTTCCGCTTTTTACCGCTTCAATCGCCGGTTTGGCGAGTTCTTTCATGTTGCAGAACCACTGGGCGCTGACAAGGGTCTCAATCGGCACGTCGCCGCGTTCGGAATAACCGACGGCGTGTTTGATGTCCTCGATTTCTACCATCAGTCCCTGTTCCTTAAGCATTCTGACGCACTTTTTGCGTGCCTCAAAACGGTCAAGTCCCTCGAATTCCGGTCCGCATTTGGCGTTCAGCGAAGCGTCATCGTTCATAATGGAAACAACATCGAGATTATGGCGTAGCCCGACCATGAAGTCATTCGGGTCATGTCCGGGAGTTATTTTGACGCATCCGGTTCCTTTTTCGGGGTCGGCGTGTTCGTCGCCGATAACCGGGATTTTCCGGTCGGTCAAAGGCAGATCGACAGTTTTGCCGATCAAATGTTTGTAGCGTTCATCATCGGGATGTACGGCTACGGCGGTGTCGCCGAACATGGTTTCGGGGCGGGTAGTCGCGATTTGCAGCATGCCGGAGCCGTCGGAAAGGGGATAATTATAATGATAAAACTTGCCGTCGACTTCCTTATAAATGACTTCTTCATCCGAAAGCGCGGTTTTTGCTACCGGACACCAGTTGATCATTCGCTGGCCGCGATAGATATAGCCTTTGTTATAAAGGTCGACAAATACTTTGCGCACCGCATAGCTTAAGCCTTCATCCATAGTGAAGCGTTCGCGTTCCCAGTCACAGGCGGTGCCGAGTTTACGGAGCTGTTTGATGATTGTTCCGCCATATTCTTCGCGCCATTCCCATACTTTTTTGATGAATTCCTCTCTGCCGAGTTCGTCCCTGCCGGGTTTGCCTTTTTCACGCAGCGTTCTTTCCACTTTGCTTTCAGTGGCGATTCCGGCGTGGTCGGTTCCTGGGAACCAGCTGACTTCGCAACCCTGCATTTTGCGCCACCTGATCAGGATATCCTGCAACGTATTATTGAGGATATGGCCGAGATGGAGTATCCCGGTCACGTTCGGCGGCGGAATAACGATTGAATAAGGCTGTTTATCCGGGTTCGGTTTCCCGTGAAAATAGCCGCGCTGCTCCCATAAGGGATACCATTTATTTTCAATATCCTTCGGCTCGTATGCTTTCGGCATTTCAATATCGTTCATATAAAGCTCCAAAACTTAACAGTAAATTCAGCAAAGCTTTTAAGATAGCACAAGTTACGGGATTTTGAAATGTTTTTCCCGAAAAAATCCCGACTACTGTGTTCGGTATGCTCAGGCTCACTTTTGCGCGGAGCGCGTCCGCCATTTTTCGAGCAGGAATTTCGCGGCTTTGTTATCAGGTTCCAGCGCGATTGCCTTTTTGAGCATATTTACCGCTTCCTGCCCCTTGCCGTTCAAGCGGAGAGCGACGGCGAGATTCAACATCACTCCGGTTTTTCCCGGCGCCAGTTTATGGGCCGCGGCGAGGTACTTCAGCGCCTCCTTCGGCTTTTTGCTTTGAATGCAGACAACACCCAGCGTATTCATTGCCTTATCGTGCCACGGAGCCTCTTGCAGACATCTTTTCAGATATTTCGCGGCGGCCTCCAAATCTCCTTTTTTCTGCAGGAAGCAGCCGTAATTATACAATACCGCAACGTTTTGCGCACCATGGCGCAGAGCCTGGGCAAAATAATTTTCCGCCTGTTTATAATCGCCCCGGTTTGAGTACTGGATAGCCAGGTTCAAATAACCATCGGGTTCATCCGGGGTGCTTTTTATCGCCAGGCGGTAATACTGGGCGGCTTTGGCGGGCGATTCCGCCTCGTGTATGATGCCGAGCATATCGTAAGCCCGGTAATTTACCGGGTCGAAATTCAGACAGGCGTACAGATGTTTCGCCGCTTCTTTATATTTTCCCTGTTTGAAGTATGCTTCACCATAAATGGAGTCGGCTTCGGCCTGTTCTTTTTGGAGCTTTACAGGCGGGGAAGGAATACTTACCACTAGTATCCCGACCAGAATTCCGACGGCGAATTTTAACAGGTTTTTGCGTTCTTTACCATGCTCCAGCAGGTAATTCAGGGCGAAGGCGGTGAAAATAAAAAAAGCCGGATACATGGCCAGCCGGTAGCGCCCGCTCGTAACCGTAATCGTTTGCGCGGCCCAGTAAGCCAGAATAAGCAGCAGGAAATGCCGGTACCTGAAAATAGTTTCGAGCCGCGGCAAAACCAGAAGTATTCCACAAATACTCAATGATCCGAGCAGGATAAAGAGGTATTTCCCGCTTCGCACGATACCGGTAAAATACATTAACGGCGCCCCGTCGGCCCCGGCGGTAAGTTCCCGGAAATTCCAGACGTAAAAAGCTTTTTTGACTAAAAGCTTGAACTCTTCCGCGGGATTGCTCCAGATAAATTTCAAGGTCATATACGTAAAGAATTTGTCTTTGGAAATTCCCCGCTGCATACCGCCTGCGTCACCCCATTTGTGAATGTTCGTCCATTCTTTGCCCGGACGTATATAGCAGGTGCCGGTGGCGTTCGGATTGTTGCCCAGGTAAAGATTGAATCCGCTGTTCTGCTGGATAAGCACAAGTTGTCCGGACTCGCGGGAGTTTTTTACGCATACCGGCGCGATAACCAGCAAAGCCGCCGTTATGAATAAAAGCGGCGGCAGTACTTTGAACCTGGATTTTGTGTTTTTCCGGAACAATGCCGAAACTGCGAGCAGGACGGTTTCCAGCGCGATGAACAAAAGGCATGTGGGGTGAGTGAGCGCCGCCAGCCCGGAACATATTCCGGCGGCCCCGGCCAGTATAAGTCCATGTTTTATCTTGCCGGAACCCAACTGGTTTTCGGCTTGGTAAAGCAGGACAAGCGTCAGGCAGAGCAGCGGCAGCAGCAGGCTTTCGCTTATCAACTCGGAACTATAGAAGAGCAGGGGGGGATAGAACGCCGCCAGAAATAAAAATATCCACATTACCGCCGGCTGTTTCGGGGCGACGGAATTTTTGACGGTCCGGGCAAGCAGGACGAATCCGGCCAGGATCAGGATAGTCTGGAACAACCTGATCAGTAACATTTTGAAAGAAAAAACATAGTAAAGCACCGCCAGCAGGGCGGGATACAGCGGGGCGTGAATGTGCTGACGTCCTGAATTGAATCCCCAGGCAAGTATTTCCCTGGCCCATTTATCGTACTCCTCAACGTCCGGGCCGACAATGACGTCAAACAACGGGGACGCGCTGAACTGCCGTAAATAGATTAAGCGCCAAACCAGCGCCAACAGCAGAAAAACAGAAAAAATTATTGTATTGCGGGAAAATCTTTTCATTTATAATTCCGTGTTTCAGATTGAAAATTTCTGAAGTAAGATAATATTATATTACTGACTTTAACAGCTTGAAGCGTAATTTTATGACAGAAAAAAGAGTAACAATCCATAACAAGGCGGGTATTCATTGCCGTCCGGCAAGCGTTATCCTGAGTACAATCAACAACAATTTCCCGGAAAACACCTTTATCCTCACCAAAGAGGGCGAACCTCCGGTGGAGCTGAACAGCATATTGAGTCTGATCTCGCTGGGCCTGCATTGCCGTAATGAAGCTGTCCTCAAGGTCGAGGGCCCGAATGAACAGGAAGCCTGTGATAAAATAGCCGGACTGCTTGAAAATGAATTTGATTTCCCGCCCCGGGAGTAGGATTTTATAATATTATGCTGAAAACCCTGTGCCTGACAATTATAATAATTGCAGTATCCTATCTGGTCGTCATTCTTATCCTTTTTTTCAGCCAGAAAAAGATGATTTTTTTCCCGTCGGCCAATATGGCCGGAGTTCCTGCGGAAATAGGCATAGATTTTGAAGACGTTTATTTTCGCACCGCGGACGGCGTTACGCTGAACGGCTGGTTCATACCTGCTGAAAACGCTGAATATACCGTTTTATTCTGTCACGGCAACGGCGGCAATATTTCCCATCGTCTTGATTCCGTCTCATTGTTTAATCAACTGCCCGTCAATTTATATATTTTTGATTACCGGGGCTACGGAAAAAGCGGCGGAGAAGTTACGGGAGATGCGGGATTATACCGGGACGTCGAGGCTGCCTGGCGCTATCTGACTGAAACCCGCAGCATTCAGCCGGGAAAAATAATCGTTGTCGGGCGTTCGCTCGGCGGCGCTATTGCCGCATACGCGGCTGCGGAAAATCCGGCCGGGGGGCTGGTTCTGGAATCGACTTTTTCATCTTTACCGGCAATCGCAAAGAAAAAAATGCCGTGGATCCCGGCATGGCTGCTGAAATATAAACTGTCAACTGTCGACAGTCTGGCGAAAGTAAAATGTCCGGTAATGATCACCGGCAGCCCTGACGACGAAATCGTACCGTTTTGTTTCAGCAGCGAACTATTTGAGAAGGCTCCTGAACCGAAAATTTTCCTTAAGCTGACGGGTGGCCACGACGATTGTTATTTTTTGTGCCGTACGAAATATGTTTCAGCTTTGCGGAAATTCTTTGAAATGGTCGGTAAACAGTAGTATTTTAGCATTAATCGAATAAATTTATATAACCAGGTTATGAATATGAACACGGAAGAAAAAAAAGCTGAACCGATAGATTTTATCCGGGCGATAGTCGCCGAAGATATAAAAAACAATAAAAACGGTGGTCGAATAGAGACCCGTTTCCCCCCCGAACCGAACGGCTATCTCCATATCGGACACGCCAAAGCTATCTGTATTGATTTCAAAATAGCCGAAGAAAACGGCGGGGCCTGCCATTTGCGCATGGACGACACCAACCCCACCAAGGAAAATATGGAATACGTCGAATCCATAAAAAAAGACGTAAAATGGCTTGGTTTCGATTGGGGAGAACATTTCTATAACGCTTCCGACTATTTTGAACAAATGTATGAATACGCCGTCGAACTTATAAAAAAAGGCAAAGCCTACGTCTGCGACCTGTCTCCCGAAGAGTGGGCGGAGCATCGCGGCAACCTCACCGAACCCGGAAAACTTCCTCCCGGACGCAAGCGTTCAGTTGAAGAAAACCTGGAACTTTTCCGGCAGATGCGCGCCGGGCAGTTCGAAGACGGCGCCAAGGTTCTGCGCGCTAAAATCGATATGGCTTCGCCGAATATCCATATGCGGGACCCCGCTATTTACCGTATACGCCGTTATCACCACTATCTCCTCGGTGATAAATGGTGCATCTACCCCATGTATGACTTCGCGCACTGTATTGAGGATTCAATCGAAAATATCACTCACTCGTTCTGTACGCTGGAATTCGAAATTCATCGTCCGCTTTATGACTGGGTGCTTGACGCGCTTGAGCTCGAAAGCCATCCGCAGCAGATAGAGTTCGCCCGTCTCAATTTGAGCTATACCGTCATGAGTAAACGCAAACTGCTTGAACTCGTGCGGGAAAAACTGGTCAACGGCTGGGACGACCCCCGTATGCCGACGGTCAGCGGCATGCGGCGGCGCGGTTATACCGCCAAGGCAATCCGCGATTTCTGCGATGTTATCGGCGTTACCAAATTCAACAGCCTGACGGACGTGGCGCTGCTCGAACATTGCGTCCGCAATGATTTGAACAAGAAAGCTTCGCGTTACCTGGCGGTAATGAATCCGCTTAAGGTCGTTATTGAAAATTTTGCCGAAGACGCGGTTGATATGCTTGAGGCGGCGAACAATCCCGAAGGCCCGGATGCAGGCAGCCGCAAAGTGCCGTTTGCGCGGGAACTTTATATCGACCGGAATGATTTTATGGAAGATCCCCCGAAAAAGTTCTTCCGTCTGGCTCCCGGCCGCGAAGTCCGGCTGCGTTACGGTTATTTTATTACCTGCAACGAGGCCGTAAAAGACGAAAATGGTGAAATTATTGAATTGCGCTGCACTTACGACCCGGAAACCCGCGGCGGCAACGCTCCCGACGGACGCAAGGTCAAGGGCACTATTCACTGGGTATCCGTAAAACACGCGGTAAAAGCGGAAGTTCGCCTTTATGACCGTTTATTCCTCGCGGAAAATCCGGGCGCGGACGGCATAGATTTCAAAACCCAGATCAACCCTGATTCTCTGGCGGTAAGCGAGGTTTACCTGGAACCGGAATTAGCTGAAGTTGAAGCCGGAACCTGCGTCCAGTTCGAACGCCAGGGGTATTTTTGCGCAGACCTGGATTCGACGCCCGGTAAAATAGTTTTCAACCGCACTATCACGCTGAAGGATTCCTGGGCAAAAATTAATAAATGAAAAATCGCTCCTGCGGAGCTGTATCGAGTTGTGACTTCTTACATTATTCTATAGTCGCACCCGTTTTATGCGTTAAGATTTAAGGAAAACACAAACTAAAAAAATGATTTTGTCAAAAAAATAAGTTTTAGACTTGTCTAAATAACAAATTCCTGTAAAATAAATTTACGGCATTAACCAAATTAAAAGAGCGTAAAAATGAAAGTTTTTATCATAACAGACCTGGAAGGCGTCAGCGGAGTAAACGGCCGCAAAGACAACGTGGGAAATAAAATCATTAATACGGATGAGGCTTGCAGGCTTCTTACGGAAGAAGTAAATGCCGCCGTTGAAGGGCTGGTTGAAGCCGGAGCCGATGAAGTCCACGTATGGGACGGTCACGGGGGCAGCAATTCGATCCGGATTGAAAATCTGCATCCCGCCGCGGATCTTTTTATTTCCGGCGGCGACCTTGCGCCTGTAACCTATATAGATTCAAGTTATGACGCTGCATTACAGATAGGAGCCCATGCGTTTATGGGAACTCCGGACGGAGTTCTGCACCATACTTTTAACAGCCATGGGGTTGTAAACATGTGGCTTAACGGCGAACTCATTGGTGAAATCGGGATAGTCGGGTTGCAATGCGCGTATTTCGGTGTCCCGACTATACTGGTAAGCGGGGATATTGCCGCCTGCCGCGAGGCGAAAGGATTTTTCGGCGAAGTTAAGACCGTAGAGACTAAAGCCGGCATCAGCCGTTACACTGTCCGCAATTATAATCCTGTCAAAGTACGTCAAAAGCTCAAAGAGGGGGCCAAAAAAGCGTTGCTTGCAAGACTTGGTTTTTCGGTAAAAAGTACTGACGGGCCACATGAACTGAAAGTGCAGTTGATGTGTCCTAACATGGCTGACAATTACGAAAAAGCGGGCGCCGAAAGGTTGAATCAAACCACAATACTTCTCA
>Ga0172377_10008664_pt1 | contig 10436 bp, 8 predicted proteins | sample Pumphouse3metaG_FD_119749 | JGI IMG/M metagenome (GOLD analysis project Ga0172377, IMG submission 119749) | Leachate microbial communities from a municipal landfill in Southern Ontario, Canada - Pumphouse #3 metaG | ecosystem: Engineered > Solid waste > Landfill > Unclassified | place: Canada... | reverse complement strand
CACAACGTTTGAAAAAGTGTACTTACTTCGAATCTCGAGTTCTCTGGTAATATGCATTAGTCTTCTAACTAAATCATTTAACTCATCGACATTTGCAATTCTTCTTGGACCAAAACCTGTAAGTTTATTAGCCAGTTCCTCATTAATCTCAGTTAAGGTTTCTGCTATATCATCTTCAGGATCAATAAAGACATCTTGCAACCTTCTAACAATTAAAGATAATTCGCCATATTTCAGGTCGATAACCTGAGAGACATACTGTCCATCAGCTTGTAAGATGTTGCGCACTGCTCCTACAGCCTTTAATTGTTTGACTGCAGCAACAACTTTTCTGACAGTATATGCAATTTGAGTATATATTTTTGTAAGCTCAGGATAGGGTGTTTGACTAGAAGCTGCAATTATTGAGCTTGAAATCACATTACCAGCTAATACCATATCTGAGCGACTACGTACCTTCGCCTGAACTACGGTTCCGTAAATATTAATAGAGCCTCCAGAGCTTACTTCAAAATTGGGACATACATTGCCTTTGACAAGAACGTCTCCTGAAAAAGCAACATTTCCCTGTTTTAAATCAACATCGGCTTCTACTACGAAGATCGGCTCCACCGAAATCAGATTTCTTTGATAGATTGGCCGGCCGGCTTGTGTCGCATAAACATAGCGAGAGTCATGAGATAACCTAGCGCCTTTCCCGGCAATTAGGTCAATATCCTTAGGCTCTTTTACAGGGATTATCTCTCCGGTAACTTTTCTGCCAGGCTCGCCTTTTCTTCCAGCAACTTTTTCAGCCAAAAAATCATCTTTATTGACTGATGGTATAAAAAAACGTTTGCGATAATCAACTCGCAGATCATCCTGATGTGCGAGAATCTTTTCTGTTTCAAATCTAACCTTAAAATCGATTTTCGCATCAACTGCAGGTATCTGAGGCGTACCTCTAGCTATCATTACATAATTATCACTCTGAGTCTCGACAAAATAGTCTATGTTCTCTTCAATTAGACCATAGGTTATCCGATTTTTCTGAAGAAAGCTAAGGACCTCTTCTTTCGTAAAGGGTTCAGGTCTGCTACTTGTCTTTAGCTCTGATTCGAGGTTTATTTTTTGTGCAGGTGGATTATCCTTAAGCCGATATTCTAAGCCCTCTTCAACCTCTGCTCTAATAGCTGCCTCCAAACCATCTTGCGATATGTTAAGTTGCAACGACTTTCTAGGCTCTTTATGGGGAACTACAATCTCTAGCTTCTGTCCTTGCTTTGGCGAGACTGGTTCTGTTATCACCTTGTCATCAAGATACATTCTTAGAGTCTGCCCTGGTATTAAAAAGGTTGGACCACCTTTACCAAGTGGCTCTACTATATACAACTGACTATCTGAGATAAACGCACGTCCATTTTGATCTATTCCCTCTGTGTCTTCTGGTTTTAACCATTCAATATTCACAGCTAGTCTTCTTTCAATAATTCTATCTGTGTTCTGTTTTTTCACGGCTGTTCACCTCAAATCATTAACTTATTTCTTGTTGATCTTTAGTAAACCTTCTCGCCTTGATGCAACTAGGACTAAAGACGCATATTTTTAGAATTCTGTAAGTAGAGGTATTGCAAAGAATCAAGTAGAGGATTGCCTTTATACTCAGTCCCAACCACCAAGGTCTGTGGATAAAGATGATCTGTTAGTGGCACGCGAAGATGCCACGCTATACTCGCAGAAAGACCATTGTCCTCCTTATTATAGACTCCGTTTGTCTTACCACCAAGCAAATAAAAACGGCTAGCAGCAAGGCCTGGAACTAACTCAAATGGGATCTTCACCTCTTTTGTAAAAACAATAAATAAGTTGCTAGAAAGCCTTTTACAGGGAGGTAGCTTTTTAAGACAAGGTCTGCAAATGGGTAATCTTAGAAAGCCTTGCGGTTTATCGCAAAGCAAACATTTTCTTCCAGAAAGCGTTTCATTTAACATGCTTAACATAGAATTTCACCTCGTTCCTTAGCCATCGTGTTGAGAGCAACAATCTCCCTTTTGGCACATTGCATCGCCTTATTAGGTTTTTTTGCAAGAAACACGACCTCTCCCTCGGGGCAGCTTACAGTTCTGCCTGCTCTACCTGCAATCTGGACCAAAACCTCTCTGGTGTAGATAATGTCGCAGTCTGCATTTAGCACAACTACTGTTACATCATTGACAGTAATGCCTCGCTCTAGAACTGAGGTACTTACTAACGCATCTATGGATCCTTCTTTAAGACCTTGAATCAAAGCAGCTCGATCCTTAGTATCAGATGAAATGCCACAGACTTTCCACTCAGACTTGAGTTTTTTGAGCTTTTTCACATTAGAGTCCACCTCTTTTTTAAATGGTACAAATAAAAGTAGAGGTGGCTTTACATCTTTTAGAGCATCTTCTAAAGTAGCTGAACTAAACTCAGGAACAGGTAAGGCTCTTTTGTGATGTCTTGCCGGAATAAAAACAATCTCCTCTTTATCAAACTCTTTAAGCATTTCATCTGTTGGAGTCGCTGTCATATATACTACAGGTCCTGTAGTCGCTCTGTTTACTGCCTGCACAAGTAAAGGGTTCCCCTTAAACGGAAAAGCATCTCCTTCGTCTATAATTGCAAAATCAAAAGCTTTATAAAACTTTATTACCTGATGGGTAGTTGCTGAAACCATTCTTTGATTAAGATATTTTTCTGTGCTACCACCATATAAAATAACTGTCTCAATTTGCGGGAAATACTCTCTAAGTCTTTCTCCTACCTCGAGTGCCACGTCTCTGCGTGGAACAGCATAAAGAATTTTATGACCACAGTTTAGTGCATCTGCAATCAAAAGTGATGCAACTTCAGTTTTGCCTGCACCGCATGCTGCGTGGAGAAGGAGCTTTCTTTTACCTAGCTTAAGCGCTTTCCTTAACTTTTTGGCGGCGTTTTTTTGTCCAGCTGTAAGAGTAAAGGGGATATTTGGCTCTAGATCTCTTTGAAAAATTAGCGGTTTTTCTGGCTTTTGCCATAGATAAAGCTGGCAACCTCTAACTGGACCTAACATACAGCAATCCCTACAAACTAAACAATTAGATCTCCCACATAGAGCGCATTCTGCAGTATCTATATTTTGCGAACCACAGCGAACGCAGCGCCATTTTAGACCTATTATACCAGGCTTTATAAGATCACCTGGTTGAAAATCTTCTTCAGTTTTTAAGAGTCTCCACATGCCCTGTGACACTTTTTCACTTGCTTGCGTTTGTGTTACTTGATAACAAGCCGTGTTTGCTGGCAAAAAGGGAAGACGATTGTAAATTTCCTTTAAGAAACTAGCTGTCTTTAGACCATAAGGTCCAGCGATTTTATAGCTACCTTTAGGGAGCATTTCAGGTCTAATAACAAACCTCCAATCCTGACGATTGGAGGTTTTATACAAAAAGACTTGCATGAAAACTTTCATCTCCAATTCAACAAAGGCGAAAGGTCTCGTTGCATTTTTCTATCAGTTATTCACCATTTTTATTCGTTCTGCTAAATAACTATATCTATTAGCTGTTTTGTTGTTTTTAATTCCTAAAAACAAGGCTTTTTTTGTGCCAACCAAAACTACTAGACGTTTTGCTCTAGTGATCCCTGTATAGAGTAAGTTTCGTTGCAAAAGCATATAGTGCTGAGTTGTTACAGGCATGACAACTACAGGATACTCACTTCCCTGGCTCTTATGAACAGAAATTGCATAGGCTAGAGTTAACTCATCTATCTCGTCTTCTTCATATCTGACGAAGCGATCCCCATTTTCATCAGAAAAGAGGACATCTACCACCTTGTCTTCTGGGTCGATCCGGTAAATTTTACCAATATCACCATTATAGACATCCTTTTGGTAGTTATTTTTAATCTGCATGACTTTATCTTGTTCCCGAAGCAAACGATAACCCTGCTGTATCTCGTTTTTTTTGCCACTCGGATTAAGACGCTTTTGTAGTAACTTATTTAGATTATCTACACCAGTTTCACTTTTTCGCATTGGTGTTAAAACCTGAATCGTATCAAAGGTTGTGCCAAGAGCAAAACGTTTTTTTATATACTTTGGCAGCCTTCCTGCTACTAAATCAACAATTAAATTCGAAATCTCAGCAGGCTCTTTACGCTCCATGAAAACAAAATCGCCTTGGTTATCGATATATGGGAAATTACCTTCGTTAATCCTGTGTGCATTGAGAACGATCTGTGATTGGTTTTTCTGCCTAAAGACCTTAGTCAGTTTTACTACAGGAATTTTCCCTGAATCGATAATATCTCTAAGAACATTACCTGGGCCTACTGCAGGAAGCTGATCACAATCACCAATAAATAGTAGCCTAGTCTTTTCATCAACTGCTTTCAGAAGACTATCCATAAGCCTGATATCTACCATTGAAAACTCATCTAGAACCAATGCATCGGTTCTCAATTTGTTGTCTTCGTTTCTTTGAAATCCCATACCCACAGCGCCAAATCCATATTCAAGTAGCCTATGGATTGTCTTGGCAGGGCGGCCGGTGGCTTCTCCAAGTCTTTTTGCAGCTCTACCTGTAGGAGATGCTAGCATCACCTTAAAACCAGCTTTTTCCCATTGAGCTAAGATCACTTTCGTAATCGTTGTCTTTCCTGTTCCAGGCCCACCAGTTATTACCAACATCTTTTCTTGCATTGCCCTTTTTACTGCTTCATACTGCTCCTCTGCAAGCTCGAATTCTGTTTCTATAGTTAAGTCATCGAAAGGAAAAGTAGAAACCTGTTTAGCTAAAGCAACTAAGCTATTTGCTACTCTATTTTCAGCCTCATAGAGACTTGGCAGATAAATTCTTGATTCTTCTAAAATCAGCTGCTTAGCTTTAACTAGCTGATCAATCAAATTTTGTTCTATCTCAATATATAGAAGCTTTTTTGTTTCTTCTAGAAGCTCATCTTTTGGAAGGTATGTGTGTCCCTTCTCAACTGCTTGACCTAAAGCATACCGAAGACCTGCTTTTAGACGATTAGGTTCATCTTCTCTGACACCTAAATTTAGGGCGATTTTATCTGCAGTTTTAAACCCGATCCCAAAGACCTCATCTGCAAGACGATATGGATTTTCTTTAACAACAAAAATAGAGTCTTTCCCATACATCCTGTAGATCTTTACAGAAAGTGATGGTGTTACTCCGCTGCCTTGTAAAAAGACCATAACATCCTGAATATCTTTTTGCTCTTTAAATGCAGTAGTAATCGTCTCTGTTTTTTTCTCTCCGATGCCATCAACCTCGGTGAGGCGCTCTGGATTATTTTCAATAATATCTAATGTTTCTAAACCAAATGCATTAACCAGTTTTTTAGCTGTACTAGGTCCAATACCTTTGATAAGACCTGAGCCTAGGTATTTTTCAATACCAACAAGAGTCGATGGGGTTATTGGTACAGCATTTTCTACACTAAACTGTAGACCATACTGATTGTGTCTAGTCCATTCTCCTGTCAACCTTAACTCTTCGCCTGCAGTGATTTGCGCGAGGTTTCCCACACAGGTGTATATATCGTCTGTACCTACCTTGAACTTAAAAACTGTGTAAAAATTTTCCTCGTTGCGATAAGTAATTCTCTCTACAGTTCCTTCTACGTTTGTCAAAGCTATCACCCCCAACGAAAGTGAATTATAAAGTAAGGCGGCCTAAGCCGCCTCTATTTGTAGCTACTAATCTCTAATTCTCTCCTGTTGCTACAGCTCGATATAACAATTCTTCTTCTAACTCGTTTTTCCTTTTTATACTACCATCATGTTGTTTAAGCATTTCAGAATAACCATATTCTTGAGAACCTAATCTGTCACTCAATTGTTCTACTCTTTGATAGGCTATCGGATTCTTTGGTTCTAGATCCAACCAGCTTCTTGCCATATCTAAGGCTGAATCAACCTCACCCATACGTTCTAAATAATCAGTGACTATTCGATAACCATCTGGGGTATTTTGAAGCCTCGCACGTAACATAAAATGATGCCTGGCTTTATCAACTTCACCAATTCCCTCATAACATTTTGCAACTGCATTATGAGCATACGAGTCTCTAGGATTAAGTTCTAATGCTTTTAAACCAGTTTCCAAACCTTTTTTGTATTGCATTGTTTCAGCAAATTCTTGAGAAAGTAAAGACCAAGGAAGATAGTTTTCATAATCCAATTTAACTGCTATCTCACAAATATCAATGACCAAATCGTGACTCACATTAATTCGTCTTCCATTTCTAATCTGTCTAAGTCGCATTGCCGTCGATAGACAATTTCTCTTTAATTTTGCCCTTCCGTAAGTGTTATCCTCACTAGACTGGCTCAAAAGACGCAGACTATAAACTAAATGGTAAATTCCTTCACGGATCATTACTGGATCGTCATTATACTCTAATAAGGCCTCCCCTAACCAATAGTGTAAATCACCTTCATCGGTGACTTCAAGCTGACTTAGCAACGCTGTTTGCAACGCATCAACCGATTCTTGTTCGCCATATACCATATTTAGTTTCTCCCCCCTCGGGACTTCTTTATGAAATCTTATTCTAAGGCTTCTTCTGATATTTTCTCCGTTACTCTAACAATGTATGCGTAAAGTAGCAAACATGGCTATAGACTCATTAGATTTAAAAGATTGATTCAAGTATATGATTTTTTCCTTGGTTTCTTAGACTTATTAAAAATCAAACGCAAAATAAATGCCGACACTTTTGTCGGCAAAATGGGTTTCTGATTAGATTTTTGCAGGCAGTTCTCAAAGAAGTGAGCCTGTGTGGAGCTCTTGAAGCGTTACAAACTCAAAGCCTCTGTCTTTCAAACTTTGAATCAGGTTAGGCAGCATCTGCACAGTCTGCAACTTATCATGGAGCAGCACTATGCTACCGTCTTTTGCTTCCTCTAAAATCCTTTTTTGGATAACATCCGTGCCTGGGCTCTTCCAGTCCTCTGGATTAATACTCCATAAAACCATACGCAAACCAAGGTCTGATGCTGTTTTAGAGACTAAATCGTTATAGCTACCGTATGGGGGTCTTAAAAAATTAACTTTTTTACCTGAGTATTTTAAAATAGCTGCATTGGTTTTTCTTAGTTGGTCTGCTATTTCAGCTTCACTTAAATGAGTAAGGTAAGGGTGGTCATAGCTATGATTACCAATTTCATGACCGTTTTTACTCATAGTAGCAATGACGTCTTTGAATTCATATACTCTCCAACCTACAACAAAAAAGGTAGCCTTAACATTCTCGTCCTCTAAAATCCTTAAAAGTGCTGGTGTACAAGCACGATTGGGGCCATCGTCAAATGTTAAAGCTATTTTTTTAGTTGCTCTGCTGCTCTCTTTAATCGGGTTTTGTGCTATTTTTTTGTCATCAATCGCAAGAATCCTAAATCCAATTAAAACAACAAGTACGAATACAAGTAAAAACTTAAAATACCTCATTTCCTTTGTCCCCTTTTAAGGATTCACCTGACAACTAGATAATTAGGATCTTTCTTTAAGAAACCTACGATTATTTCAATCATAGGCATAGACTCGATGAGCCTACATTCGGCATTGCCGACTCTGCCAGATCTCTGAATACCTTTTTTGATAAATTCCTCTTCAAGTAGATTAAAATTGCGCTCAGTTCCCCACTTATGTAGAGCTGTTAAAACTTGCCGTTTCTTCCCACTATAGTCTATAACAGTTGCTAACGCAGGTTCTGCAAGCATATGATATGGGCACTCAGCTAGTTCTTCTGCTGTATGAAATGTGGTATTAGAATTGTGGTCTACTCCTACTAGTAAAATTTTCCCTGAAGCTTCAGCTAATTTTACAAAGGGACTTCCTTTTGCGCAAGGAGTATCTACTTTTTCATGATCTAATGTAAGTTCTTTTTTTCCTAAGCCAATTGCTGCTACAGAATGTGTTGGATGGAGGCTTCGGAGCGCATCTGCTCTCTTTCTAGCTACTTCTGGAACCTTCCCTGTCCAACAAAGAGACTCAAGAACGTTAAACTGAGGCGGGTTTTTAACGGAATCCTCTGCAGTTCCTGTAAATGTGGGAAAAACTGCTAATCCTTCTTGCCCTAACGCCAAAAGGATAGCCTCAACAAAACCCTCCGGACCATCCTCAAGCCTTCCCACTTTACTCAATGAAGTGTGTATTAAAACCTTATCTCCTTCTTTAATTCCTAGTTGATCAAGATCATCTACAATTTGTTTTTTTGTAAGCATTACTCTCTACCACCTTTAGCTAGTTGCTGCGCGAAGCGCTACACCTATTTCAAAATCTCCGTATTGAGTCTTAATTGGTATAACCAGTTGATTGATCTCTAGAGTAGATATAATAACCCCTTGTCCTGAGATAATTGTAGGTGGCGTGAGGCGACACCTGTACCCAGCCTGTTCAAGCCCCATAGAAGCTCTCCCTGTTATCACATTGCCTAGCTCGGCAATGCCTGATTCTACCATTTTATCGAAAATTGGAAGCCTTTGTCCTAACATAGCAGATGCAATCTGACAGGCTGTTTTGTTTGGCATTCCGTAAAAAACTGCTCCCATTACATCTCCTGTTACTCCCACCATAATAGTTACTTCTTGAGCCGTTGCAGCAACCTTCCGAACGTTAAGTTTACCTCTTGAAATCTGTGCTTGAACTTCAGCTTTTAAAACCTCTGTTGCTGCCACCATAAACGGGGTAACAAATTCCGTTTTCATAATAGTCTTCTCTCCTTCAAAGAATATGAACCTCGAAACGAATATTAGTTAATCGTGTCTTTTCTGTAAAAAAATGGTAATTCGGTTTTTAGACCGAGAGCCTCTGCCGCCAATATGCTTTCTGTTCCTCCCACAAAAAGAATGCCGCCTTTTCGAAGAGACTTGGCCATCTTCATAAAAACCAGATCTTTAGCTTCTTCAGTAAAGTAGATCACGACGTTTCGGCAAATAATCAAATCAAAACATTTTTTGTAAGGATCCTTCAAGAGATCCTGTTGGTAAAACTTAACGTTTCTGGCTTTTGTCGAATCAAATTGATAGGCTTTGTCACTTGCTTTTACAAAGTATTTCGCAACTAAAGCATCTGGCACCTTCTCCAGAGCTGATTTTGCGTACACTCCTACTTTGGCTTTTGCTAGCATATCGCTATTTAGGTCCGTTGCATGTATTTGATAATTGGTAAGACCCATCTCCTCAAGAATCATTACCAATGAATACGGCTCGCTTCCATCTGAACAGCCTGCGCTCCAGGCTTTAAAAGTCACACCTGGCCTAATTAGCTGAGGTAGGATCTTCTCCTGCAAAGTCTTAAACTGCTCAGAACCACGAAAAAACTCTGTTACATTAATGGTAACAAACTTACAGAACTTGTCTAGTGCCGCCTTATCCTGTTCTAGCTTTCGGCCAAGCTCTAGATAGTTATTAACCTCTAATGTATACATAAATGCATTTAATCTGCGTTTCATCTGACGATCCTTATAAAGGGCAAGGTTTAAACCAGTTAGCTGATGAACCTTATAGCAGAATAGATCGTAGTTATTTCGATTCACTGTAACAACTCCTCAATAAATGTGCTTACTAAGTTAAGTGGCGCTATTTTATCAGCTAGTCCCATATCTATAACGGCTCTAGGCATTCCGTAAATAACACTGGTTTCTTCATCTTGCGCTATGGTGCGTCCGCCGTTTTTCTTAATTATGTTCATACCTCTTGCACCATCGAAGCCCATACCAGTAAGTATTACACCTACGATGTTTTCTCCATATACCTTGACTGCGCTTTCAACAAAAACATCAATCGCTGGACGCACTCCGTGTACTGGTGAGTCAGTATTGGTTGTAACTGTTTTGTCGTTCTTCATGATCATATGAAAACCACCAGGAGCGACTAAAACCTGATTCTCAAGTACTTTATCTCCTGCCTCTGCTTCTTTGACAAATAACAAAGATGCTCTATTTAATCTATCAGCAAGGGAATTTGTAAAGCCCTTAGGCATATGTTGAACAACTACAACCCCAGCTCCTAAATCCTTAGGTAGTTTTGGGATAACCTCCATTAAAGCACTAGGACCACCTGTAGAAGTGCCAATAATCACCAGTTTTTCAGCTACTTTTGTAGGGTGGCCTTTACAAGGCTGATCTTCTTTTATAGTAAATAAGTGCCTATCACGTGCTAAATACGCTGAAGATGCTCTATTTTCTTCCACAATCTCGTTTACTCTTTCAGGAGCAAAGTGAATTCTCGCTTTGTGTGCGGCTTTAACCTTCTTACATAACTCTGAGGCGACTTTCTGCATATCTAGTGACAAAGAGCCAGAAGGTTTTGCAACAAAGTCAATGGCTCCATGAGATAGCGCCTCTAAGGTAATGGAGGCCCCTTCTCTAGTAAGACTACTTACCATAACTATCTTAACTGGTCTTAATGCCATCTGTTCTTT
>Ga0172377_10008662_pt1 | contig 10437 bp, 10 predicted proteins | sample Pumphouse3metaG_FD_119749 | JGI IMG/M metagenome (GOLD analysis project Ga0172377, IMG submission 119749) | Leachate microbial communities from a municipal landfill in Southern Ontario, Canada - Pumphouse #3 metaG | ecosystem: Engineered > Solid waste > Landfill > Unclassified | place: Canada... | reverse complement strand
TGGTCATTCCCTGATCAATGAGTTCTTGGACACTACGCATAATTTCTACATTCGAAAGCGTCACTCGTGGTTCTCGAGCCTTTCCTTCGACAATCAACACCAATTCTCCTCGTGGAGGATTGGCAAATAAGAGCAATTGCAACTGCTCGAGTGTGCCTCGATGATAGGTTTCAAATTTTTTGGTTAATTCGCGACAAACACAAGCATTACGATTCCCAAATTCAGTTTGAAGGTCGAGTAAGGTGTCTTCAATACGATGAGGAGCTTCATAAAAGATGATGGTTTCGGGACGTGAGGAAAGTTCGGCCAATGCTTTGCGACGATCGCCTTGTTTGACGGGCAAGAACCCATGAAAGTAAAAATGATCGGTATCGAGTCCCGACCCTACCAACGCATTGATTAAGGCACAAGCGCCGGAAATGACAACCACTTGAATGCCATGACGAATGCACGTATGAATAACATGCGCTCCAGGGTCAGATATTCCAGGATATCCCGCATCGCTCACAATGGCGACATCGTCTCCTTGATCCAATCGTTCCACCAACTTAAGAACAACGCTGCGTTCGTTATGTTCGTGACACGACATTAATGGAGTTGCAATATCAAAATGTGACGTCAATTTCATGGTTTCTCTGGTATCCTCACATGCAATCAACGATACTTGGCGTAAGGTATCAATGGCCCGAGGGGTCATTTCACTCAAATTCCCTATGGGGGTCGCGACGACATAAAGGATACCCTTAGGCATGGGATCCCCCTTCTTTCTTCATCTGTTCGTCAAGTTGTTCGCCATAAAGACGCATTACTTCATCCAACTTCACCATTTCCATCACACCGTGATTTTCCAAACGTACTTGACGGGTTAAGACATTCACACTGGTAATTCTGAAAAGATCATTATTGTACTTCAAGCGATACCCAATTTTAGGAAGTCCCCGTCGCAATTCGGAATAATCATCGTTCTCATATTTCAAACAACAAATCAATTTGCCACAATGACCCGATAATTTTTGAATATTCAACGCTAAAAATTGATTCTTAGCCATGTTGATGGATATTCCATCAAACTCCCCCAGAAAGGTGTTGCAACAGAGGGGTAATCCACACACACCGATGCCGCCAACAATCTTCGCTCGATCCCGTGTTCCGATTTGCCGCAAATCAATCCGGCATTTGAATTTAGAAGCCAAATCTTTGACCAACTCACGAAAATCCACTCGTTGCTCAGCAGTATACGTAATCATGACCTTGCTACCATCAAGGGTATAATCTGCCCGTAACAATTGCATATCGAGTTGCAGACGTCGTACCGCTTCTCGACTTGTCATTAATGTTTGGGTGGCCATGTCACGATACCGTTCATATGCTCGTTCATCCTCGTGGGTGGCACGTCGCAAAATCGGCTTAATTTCCAAGCCATTTTGCACCGATGCAAACGGTTTTGGTGCAACTCGTACAACACCAAGTTCCACGCCACGTACCGTTTCCACAACAACCCGTTCTCCTGCAGAAATAGTCTCATCCGTGGTCGAAAAATAATAAGCTTTAGGCCCCCCGTCAAAAACGACACTGATCACAAATTCCGGGGAGGAAGGTTGTGATTCGAGGGTGGTCATAGTTTCATCCATGGTGGATTCCTCCTTCTTGTAGCAATCGATAAGACATACGGTCGAGTAATAACGAGGTATTGACATTACTATCCAAACTTCCTCGTAATAAAAGTAAATCTTGTAGAAGAGCACCCATCTTAGGCGTTCGCTGCATCAACCGGCGATAGGCTGGCAGTAAGGATTCAAACAGTGGAATTTCTTGCGCACCGCTACGAATCATATCCTTCCAAAAGATGGCCAGTAAATCAAGATACAACGCACATTCCTGGCGGGAAGCCACGATCCCTGCGACCTCACGTTGGATCCAAAAAGGGAGTCGTTCTGGCTGCTCACTAAGCATCATGACGGTCTCAACTGCTGCATCTTTCAAACGATGGAATTGAGCATTGTCGAGGGCTTCCACCATCCGCTCCATATCCCCGTACTGTTGGGTCAGTAAAGTGGCATCGCTGCGATCATAGCCACGGGCAACGGCGGCTTCAATCAAATAGTGACGATCGTGATTTTTTAATCGAATGGTTTGGCATCGACTAATGATGGTCGGCAGCACTTTGGTCATATTTTCTGTAGTTAAAATCGCCACAGTTTGCTCGGTGGGTTCTTCCAAAAATTTAAGCAAACTATTGACTGCCGAAGGGGTCGCTTGTTCGACCAAATGCAGGATGTACACCTTATAGCCATGGACTTCTAAGGCCGTACGACTGAATTCGTGCAAGACTTGTTCAACATCTTCTTTTTTGATGCTTCCTTGACTGCCATCCAAACGAATAAAATCCGCATAGCTGCCATCCGCAACTCGAATGCAGTTCATGCAGGTTTCACATGCCAAAGGATCAGGATGTTCACACAAAACACTTTGTGCCAAAAATACAGCGGTTTCTTGAAGGGGTGCCCCTGGGGGCCCACTTAGTAAATACGCATGCGAAACTTGCCGATGCCGGAACGCTTGTTGGAGCGTTTGATGAGCGATGGGTTGTGCTTCACGTAACATCGTTTGAACACTCATGCGCCATGCTCCTTCAAGAATCTTAGAATTTCATGATAGGCAGCTTGCACCACCTGATCAATGGATAAGGAGGCATCAATCAAACGAATCCGTTGGGGGTCTCGCCGAACCAATTCAAGGTATCCTTCACGTACGCGTTGGTGAAACGCGGATGCTTCCAAATCCAAACGATTGACTTCTCGTTGGTCATTGGCACGGATCCGTGCAAGACCTGTCTCAGCATCCACATCAAAATAAAGTGTTAAATCAGGCAAACGATGTTCCGTAGCAAATAAATTAATCTCCAACACAGCTTCAATTCCAAGTCCTCTTGCATATCCCTGATACGCAAGCGAACTGTCAATGAAGCGATCACATAAGACATGACTCCCTGCTTGTAAGGCGGGCATGATGGTTTCGATCAAATGTTGACGACGGGAAGCCGCATACAACAAAGCTTCCGTCTTACGATCCATTTTGGTATTTTGACGATCCAAAAGAAGCGACCGAATTTGTTCCGCAATTTCACTGCCGCCGGGCTCGCGTGTATAAACAAAGGGATGACCCGCTTGTTGCAACAAAGGCATCAAACGCTGGGCAACGGTGGTTTTTCCACTACCGTCTGGACCTTCAATGGTGATAAAAAATGGCATAGCGACTACTCCTTACGTGGCATTTTCACGCTTTCATTATAACAAAGCAACCCGGGGATTTCTATGAAAACCACCGGGAATGTAATGGAACCGGAAAGAACAGAGAGAAGAAGGCATGGTTCCACCGCTTTTCCCATGATATTGGTGATAAAAAAGGGGAATATTCCCCTTTTTTAGTACTTCTTTTATAATTTAACGCTGCGCCGTCCTTCGATGGCTTTTAACAGGGTGAATTCATCGGCATAATCCAAATTTCCCCCCACCGGTAAGCCATAGGCTAACCTTGTCACTTGGACAGGGTAATGCGACAAGCGCTTGGCAAGATACAAGGCAGTGGTTTCCCCTTCCACATTGGGATTGGTAGCGATGATAATTTCTTCAATGTGTTCACGTTCGATGCGAGTAAATAAACTTTCAAGATTCAAATCTTCGGGACCAATACCATTCATAGGAGAAAGGACACCATGCAGAACATGATACCTCCCCTGATAATCTCGTGCCCGTTCCAAAGCAAAAGCATCTTTGGGCGATTGGACCACACAAACAATGGCACTCGTCCTTGCAGAATCGCGACAAACTTCGCAGGTGGGCTGATCCGCCCATTGGCCACAAATCTCACAAGGATGAAGCTGCTGTTTCGCTTCCACGATGGCGTCGGCAAATTGTGCAATGTCATCGGGCGAATAGGTAAGCAATTGATAGGCCATACGTTCCGCAGATTTGGTACCTACTCCAGGGAGTTTCCGTAACGCTTCCACCATTCGTTCAAAGGCTAAAGGATATTTCATAAGCTCACTCCTTTATTTCCAGCGCTTCTCCAAAAATGGAACGCATGGTCGCTTCTCCCTCAGAAATGCAAGGAGTAGCAGGGGTGGAATCACCCTCTTGCCCCGAGGAGAGGGATTCCGTCCACTCGATGGGAAACGGATTTGGAAGTTCGCCTTGACTTCGCAATTCTAGAAACCGCATGCGATAACGGCGGAACTCATCATCACTAATGGCATAAAAGACTAAGGAACGATCAAACAACTCTTGAAAAAAATCTTTGATCATCGCTTGATGGGCACAACGATTGGCGAGATTGGCTTGCGCCACTTGTTCAAAACAAAGTAGGAACCCATCCGGAGCAACCGCCATGGGGGTTCCATCCATTAAAATCTTCACTGCATCGCAATAAGCAGGATACGATAAATATTGAGTCAATAAACTCCAACGCCCACGAACAAAATCACGATCATCGTTCGTGGCTTGGACCATGACATTCAAAATTTCTTCGGGCGTCACAGCCTTCCACCCATTGACATTTTCTCTACGCTCGACGGGTTCGGATTCGATGGGGGGATCACTAGGAATTTCAAAGGTTTGAAAGGGCACTTCACTCGGCGTTTTTTTAGGGAGAGAATTTTCCTTATTTTCTACCTTCTTTTCCGCTTCTTTTAACAATTCAACGGGTTCTTTATTGCTGGACGGTAAGGGGGAAGGGGTTACGGGTTCTTTCAAGGGAGAAGGTGGGGGTGTCGTCGTCACTTTCTCCACCGGTTCCGAACGTAAGCGTTCCAACGGGGTGGGAGCTAGTTGACATAATTTTAATACTGCTAGTTCAAAAAACGAACGAGGTGTATTGACACGACGATAGTTTCCCAGGGCTTCCACCAAAATATCAATGGCTTGAAAGGCTCGCTTGGTATCAAAAGTATGGGTTAAAACTTCCACTTGATCGGGTTTCAGTAGTTGTAAGGCATCCATGCGACCCGTATTAAGATGCAAGACGACTTCTTTCATAATGTTCACCAACAAGGAGGTAAAGCGAACCAAATCGAGTCCACGCTCATCAAAATTTTCCACCGCACGCAAGGCTGCATGCACGTCTTGATGGAGGATTTGGCTAAGAAAATCGAGGGTCTCTTCCATGGTGGCAACTCCATAGATGTCGCGGATATGTTGAGTGGTCAAATGATTGCCAGCATAGGCAATGGCTTGATCCAAGATCCCCAATGCATCCCGCATGCCACCATCCGCTAAGGTCGCTACAAGGTCCAATATTTCAGGCTCATATTCAATTTTTTCTTCTTCTAAAACAATTTCAATACGCTTTTTCATATCATTGACGGAAACACGCCCAAAATCAAAACGTTGGCAACGCGAGATAATGGTAGGAGGAACCTTATGCACCTCCGTGGTGGCCAATACAAAAATCACATGCGCAGGAGGTTCTTCGAGTGTCTTTAATAAGGCATTGAATGCTCCGGTTGACATCATATGGACTTCATCAATAATGTATACTTTATATCGCCCATCAATAGGGGCGTATTTGACTTTATCAATCAGATCACGAACTTCTTCGACTCCATTGTTACTGGCAGCGTCGATTTCCACCACATCGGGATGGGATCCTTCCGCAATGGCCAAACAAGAAGCACACTCGTTGCAAGGACGTTCCCCTTCTCCTTGACAATTGACCCCTTTTGCGAGCAACTTGGCCATCGTTGTTTTTCCTGTTCCTCGTGGCCCCGTAAACAAATACGCATGCGCAATCTTTTGATCGCGAATGGCGTTACGAAGCGTTTGTAAAATATATTTTTGACCAACAACTTCGGCAAATGTTTGGGGTCGATAAATACGATAAAGTGCTTTGTATGCCACGCTGAATCACCTGCTTTCTTTTATTATACACGATGACCGCTTGAGCTTCATGCTTTTTCACGGTTTCGTTTGGACTTGAAAAAACTAGTTAACAAAGTGGCGGCTTCTTGTTCCTTGATGCCCCCGGTCCATTCGGGATGATGGTTTACGCCCGGCAGTTCCAGCAAGTGTGCGACCGAGGTGACACCTCCGCCTTTGGGATCATAGGCGCCAAAATACACATGACGGATGCGTGCTTGCAAAATTGCCCCACAACACATCACACAAGGTTCTAAGGTTACATAGAGGTCACAATCGGTTAAATACCATGACCCCAAGACTTTGGATGCGGCGGCAATGGCATTGATTTCAGCGTGAGAAAGTGCCGATTGTTCGGTTTCTTTTCGATTATAACCTCGTGCCAAAACTTGACCATCTTTCACGATGACACACCCCACAGGAACTTCATCGAGTTCGAGGGCATTTTGTGCTTCTTGCAACGCAAGTTCCATCCATTGTTCCTTCATGGGTGCGGGTCCTCCTTGGTGGAAAAAAAGGCCATTGCACATACCTGAACCACTTAAGGCTGCTACCTTCCGGTCCTGACCTGGTTCATGGCAAGATATTGCAATGGCACATTCTAGTATACGCAATCTTGCCTCATATTTCAACCGTTATGTCGTGCTTATTCCTCGCGAATCTCCGCCCAAACTTCCACAGCCAACGACCACTTGATGGCTTGCTGTCCATGGTCAAAGGAAAAGGTATGAACCGCTGTATCGCTGGCAATTTCAATGTTGGCGCCCGCCCGAAAAGGTAAAGAATCCAAACCACGCAAAGGAAAGACGAGCGAAGGTTGGTCCTTGCGATCCAAACGCAATTCCGCCTCATTCATCGTTAATAATCCTTCTTCGGGAGACATTTTTTTCATAATTCGTAAATCCGTGGCTCGATGAGTGACAACGGTTTGTAGTTGAAAGTTTGGTTCTTGAATTTTTGCCCGTAATAAGTCTTTTTGTGTGTCCATCCAGGCATGAGGTGAGACAGGGAATGACCCTTCTTGAAAGTAACCATCGGCTTGCAAAATCCAGTGACTTCCACAATGGGTACAGCGAAGGTTATCGCCTTGACTAACCAATTCATACTCATGGTGACAAACAGGACAATGATAGAGAATTTTTTCAAGTCCCTCGGCAAGGTTTTTCCCTTGATACGAGAATCGAGTAAGTGAATCCTTGTAGGCATCATATTGAGTAATCGCCTGACAAGCAGCCAAGATTTCCTCCAAGGGCTTGGTTCGAAGGTCGGCTTGGGTCAACAACCGTTGGACGTGTACATGAACAGGCCCATATCGTCGATAGCGTGCCCATTTGGGTTTGATAAAATATGTTCCAGCAAGGGTCACTCCATAAACAGGAACATCCCATTTTTTAAGAAGTTTTACTAGAGCTGGTGTTACCGAGCGACCTTCCCCTACCGTCGACAAGCGCCCCGTGGGAAAAAGAGCCAGTCTTCCTCCGCGTTGGATGACACCACTCATCGCTCGCAAAGAAGCCAAATCCGTATGATATTGAAATTTTCGAATCGCCCCTAATTGTTGAAGCAACCAGCGTAACCCCGGGATGCGAAAATAGTCGTATCCCCCAACAAAGTTTAAAGGAATGTGCTGCAAGGCATAGGCCAAGACAAGAGGATCATAGACCGCAGCATGATTCGCCAGGACGACAAATGGCCCTTGTTCTTGTTCGATGTCACCCAAATCGACCTCCAACTTCATGCGGTGACGAAGAAAGGAACCAACGAAGAATGGTCCTACACGATAGAGCCATGGAGCAGGTGGGTTCGGGGTACCTTCTGGACTACGTGTTGGCATACCATCGCCCCTTTCCTATGTGCTTATATTATAACGATTCTCAACACGAAAAAAAAGAAAGCAATCATGCTTTCTTAGAAACGTTGTAAGGTTCCTTGCCAATCGTAGACGGAACCAAAATCGATAATTTGGGTATATCCACGTTTGGTCAACCACTTGGCAGCATAGCGTGAACGGGAACCTGATAAACAATACAAGCCAATGGGCTGATCGAGGTGTGGAAACCATTGTTGATAACGAGACGCTAACTCCTCTAAGGGATAATTCGCCGCTCCAGGAAGGTGTCCTGCTTGTCGAAATTCTTGGGGAGTTCGCACATCCACTAATAAGATGGCCGGTGTGGTCTTCAATTCTTGCCATCGATTAATATCTTCGCTCCGAAACGCTGGCGTTTTTTGAAACAATCCAAACATGATTCATCCTCATTCCTTTAATGCCATTCGATTGTATCATGTCGCTGTGTGTTCTGCATGGAAAATGCTTTCAACCATGAAAAAGAGCGATTGCTCGCTCTTTCAACTTATAGATTGTACAAATCGTAGACAATGCTTAAGGCAAGTCCAAGTTCAATGTGTTCGATGGCTTTGGCGATCATTGGTGCCACGGATAAGACCTTCACTTTACCATTACGCATGTGTGCGGGTAAAGGAATGGTATTGGTGGTAATGCTTTCCACAAACGGTGAGTTTTCCAACCGTTCGTGAGCAGGGCCAGAGAAAATCCCATGACTGCATACGGCATAGACCGATTCGGCTCCACTATCAATGATCGCTTTGGCACCAGCAGCAATCGTTCCTGCTGTATCAATAATGTCATCGACCATTACTGCTGTTTTTCCTTTGACATCTCCAATAATGTTCATGACTTCAGACACATTGGGTTGCGGCCGCCGTTTGTCGATGATGGCAATGCTCGCATCCAAGAAGGTTGCTAATTTCCGAGCACGCGTAGCGCCTCCGTGATCGGGGGAAACGACAACAATACTTTTCCCTGCAAGTTTCCCTTTCAAGTAGCGGGCAAACAAGGGGATTGCCGATAAGTCATCCACAGGACAATTGAAGAATCCTTGAATTTGGGGAGCGTGAAGATCAAAAGTTACCAAGCGACTAATGCCAGCGGTTTCTAGCAAATCCGCCACCAAGCGAGCCGTGATGGGTTCGCGGGCTTTGGCTTTACGATCTTGGCGAGAATAACCATAGTAACCAATGACGACATTAATTTCTTTGGCCGATGCCCGTTTCAAAGCATCCACAAAAACCAACAACTCCATCAATCGTTCCGTAACGGGTGGGCAAGTCGATTGAATTACATACACATTTTTGCCCCGAACGGATTGTAAGATGTCGACGATAATTTCGCCATCTGCAAAATGTTTAACCTCACATTTACCGAGTTCGAGTCCAAGATTTTGGACGACTTCTTCGGCCATCTCAATGTTCGATGTTAAGGCAAACACCAGGGTTTTTTCTAACATACGATCGCCTTCCTCCCCGGGCAGTACGCCCCATTGAAGAAAATCATTCTTCCGTATGAATTCTACTACAAATCATCGAAAAAATCTACCTTTTCCCCATCAACTTGTGTTTATTTTCGAAATTGTGTTACCTGCACAAAGGGGGCATAGGATTGCAAGACATCGGCATTTTGCTTGGCCAAGGAAGCCGAATGGGTCAAGCCAGCTAGACAAGAACCACTCCCACATACAAGCAGGACATCAAAACCCATGGTTTGCATCGTTTGATGCAACGATGCCATCTCAGGCGATAAGTCTAAGGCCGCCAGTGCCAAATCGTTATGCATTGCAAGTTGGATTTGTTGGGAGTCGTTGGAGCGCAAGGCCTTGATCATCGACGGTCGTTCAATGACGGGGTCGTTGCGGGAGTCCCATTGTCGATAACAAGCCCCTGTGTCAACCCCTCCCAACGGTTTCGCAAGCACAATCCATGGGTCATATGTGGAAGTAAGAGACATTACTTGTTCTCCTGTCCCCTCCACCCAAGCAAGTTTGCCGACTAAGAAAAAAGGAACATCCGAACCAAGGGTATGCGCCAAACGCTGCAGTTGTGCCTCATGAAGGGGATATCCAAGACACGCATTGCCAAGACGTAACGCTAGGGCAGCATTGCTACTACCTCCCCCCAACCCCGCTTGCAGAGGAATGCGTTTGGTCAAGCGAACCTTCCAACCTCCCGAAGCATGAGTTTGCTTCGAGAGTGCAAGCAATGCTTGGGTCACAAGGTTGGTAGCTCCCATTTGTAAATCAGGATGGTTGCAACTCCACTGAACTCCTGGAGCATCCGTACGTTCCACCATCAAATCATCATGAACATCCAACTCCACCATCACGCCACGTAAAGGATGATATCCATCAGCGCCTTTGGGACATACATCCAAGCGTAGATTCAACTTGGCATAACTAAGTCCTTGCATGGGGAAATCCCTCCTTGGTGAGTTGTTCAATCAATCGGACCACTTCGACAAATGGCAATGCTTCCGGTCGAATTTGTGGATGGAAGCCGTGATGCATCAACCACTGAACAGTCTCCGCTTTATTAGAAAATAATGGTTCTAAATTATTGGTCAATGTTTTACGGCGTGCGCGAAAAATTTGGCGCACCATTGGCCCAAATTGTTGATGAAGTCGAGGCTCGTATCGAGTAGTATTCAAAGTAAAAGCCACAATTGTCGAAT
>Ga0172377_10008658_pt1 | contig 10439 bp, 7 predicted proteins | sample Pumphouse3metaG_FD_119749 | JGI IMG/M metagenome (GOLD analysis project Ga0172377, IMG submission 119749) | Leachate microbial communities from a municipal landfill in Southern Ontario, Canada - Pumphouse #3 metaG | ecosystem: Engineered > Solid waste > Landfill > Unclassified | place: Canada... | reverse complement strand
CGCCGAGTCTTCGGGGAAGTGGAGCAGCTCGTTTATCTGCCTGCGCGCGTCGGCGTCGGCGGATTTCAATATCCGCTTTACGACATTTGCCGGCATTTCCTCTATAATATCAACCGTGTCGTCAAAGTAGAGCTCGTCAAAAATTTGTTTTAGTTGGGTGTCGGTAAACGATCTTATAAGCAGCCGCTGCTTGTCGGGGTCCATTTCAACAAACGTTTCCGCGGCAAGCTCTTTGGGGAGCACGCGGAAAACAATGGGGAGCTGCTTCTCGTCCGTCTCCGAAAGCGAAGCGGCAATGTCCTGCGGGGTTTCTTCGGCGAGAAAAGCTTTAAGCGCGGAATAATCCTTTGCCTCAAGCAAAGCTTTGATTTTTCTTGTCACGACCTTACCTCCTTAATGAATAAAACTGTCGGGAGTATAAGGCAAGCGCGTGTTGTGGTTTTGTCTATTTGCGGTTTAAAAAGGCAAAAAGACGCCGTCGCGGTTTGCCTGTACTACTGCCGGATTCCATCCTTTTCGCCTCTTTCTTTGTTATTTTTGTGTTTAATTTTGTTATATAGCAATAATGTATTATCGCGCCAAAGCGCTTTTATATATTATTCTATTTTTTTTGTTTTGTCAAGTTTTAATTAAGCCCTCCCCGGCGCGTTTGTAAAAAAGTAAGCCATAAGAAAAAAACTGTTGATTTTTGTTGTTTTGGTGTTATAATTTATCTAAGAAATATTTTTACCGCCTTGCTTTATAAGCCGCTTTAAAAACCCGTGAACTTCATTCGGGGTAAAGCGTTTTGCTCGGCGAAAGCGGCGTAACGCCGGAAGGGAAGTATTAATGAGTAAAGTAACAGTGTTCGACCACCCGCTGATTATCCACAAACTGACGATAATGCGGAACAAAAACACCGGGTCAAAGGATTTCCGCGAACTTTTAACTGAAATTTCAATGCTTATGACATATGAAATTACCCGCGACCTGCCGCTTGAGGACGTTGAGATAGAAACTCCCATCTGCAGAACCACCCAACGAATGGTCGCGGGTAAAAAAATAGCCATTGTCCCCATTCTCCGCGCGGGTCTTGGCATGGTTGACGGTTTTCTCACGGTTTGCCCCGTCGCGAAGGTAGGGCATATGGGCGTGTACCGCGACCCTGACACCAAGCTCCCCGTGCGGTATTATTTTAAAACCCCTCAGGACATAGCCGAGCGGAAAGTCGTCATCCTTGACCCGATGCTCGCCACGGGGGGCTCAAGCAACGCCGCCATCGACGAGCTCCACCGTTTGGGGTGCGGAGATATCTCGCTTCTCAATCTTGTGGCGGCGCCGGAGGGGATAAGCGCCGTTCAAAGAGAAAACCCCGACGTGAACATTTACACCGCCTCGATTGACGAGCGCCTTAACGACCACGCCTATATCGTGCCGGGGCTGGGCGACGCGGGTGATCGAATTTTCGGAACCAAATAAAAAATGATTAAGTTTAACAACGGCTGGGACAAAATCCTCGGCAAAGAGTTCCAAAAGGACTATTATAAAAAGCTCCGATTGTTTTTAAAGGGCGAATACCTTTCTTATAATGTTTACCCAAACATGCATAACATATTCAACGCCTTTAAATATACCGACTACGACGACGTAAAAGCGGTCATAATCGGTCAGGACCCCTATCACGGGGAGGGGCAGGCGCACGGGCTTGCCTTTTCTGTGCCCGACGGGGTGACCATACCCCCGTCTTTGAAAAATATCTTTAAAGAGCTTAGCGACGACTTAGGGGTCCCGATACCCGAAACGGGGAATCTGTCGCGCTGGGCGGGCTCGGGGCTGCTGTGCCTCAACGCGGTGCTGACGGTGAGAGCGGGCATGGCGGGGAGCCACAGGGGAAAAGGCTGGGAAACTTTTACCGACAACGTCATAAAGTCGCTTGACGAGCGGGAAGTTCCCACGGTATTTTTTTTGTGGGGCAACTACGCCAAGGAGAAAGCGCGCCTCATAACAAAAAAGCGGCACCTTGTGCTTACGGCGCCGCACCCCTCGCCGCTTTCGGCGCGAACCGGTTTTTTCGGCTGCCGCCACTTTTCAAAGTGCGAGGAATTTTTAAAACAAAATAATATCGAGGGGATTCGGTGGTAAAATTAGTCCCCGCTTGGAATAATCGTATAACCTTCGGGGACGGTAAACACCCCGCTTGTTATATCTTCGCTTATAGTCAGCCCGATGACAATCGTGTCTTTTAGCTTTTCGTCATAACTGCGGTAACGCTTAAGCGCCCCGCCGCTGAAGAACACCGAAAACTCAAAGCCCGTCTCGTCTTTATAGCTCTCGTAGTCGTAGGTTTTGTCAAAGAGTTCGATTTCGCCATAGTCCGTAAGGGTTATTTTCCCCGTCCAAAGGGTTTTTTCGCTGAAGATATCGTTTGTGTAGGGGAGCACAAGCGCGGTTTTTGTAAAATCGTCAAGCGCGACGGCGCTGCCGTCCTTTATTATATACTTGCTTTTAAACCCATAGCTCTCTTCAATCTCGGCGTAAAGCGCGCCTTTTGTGTGATAGGCGGTTATGGTATAAGGCACCGCCTCGCCGCCCTCCGCCCTTGTCTCAACCGTTTTTCGCATATATTCGCCCGTCAATATAATGTCAAAATAAGGCGCGAACAGCTCCCCGAGCGACAAGTTTTCTTCCTCCGAGGTTTCGGAGGAATTTTCTTTGCTGTTGTTGTTCTCCCCTTGACTTTGGCTTTGGTTTTGGCTGCCGCTCTGAGCCGGTTGGCTTGGGCGCGAAGGAATTTCAAGGCTTGACTCGCCCTGAGTTTCACTTATTTGGGAACTTTCCCCGCCTTTTGAGGAGTTTACCGGGCTTTTACCGCTGTCGTCGTCCTCGCCGTAAAACGGCAGGCAAGAATAAAAAACAACAGAAAGCGACAGCGCGGCCGAAACGGCGAGCGCCAACAGAAAACAGGCGCGGAAAGGCCGGGCTCTGCCGCGAAAAGTCTTCCTCATGGCTTTCCCTTTTCCTCATTGTCTTTTGACTTATCTTTGTTTCGGTTTTTATCGGAGCTTTTTAGGTATTGCAAAATATCGCTCAGCTCTTTTTCAATATCCTTGCCGGGTTGATTTCCGGCGTTTTCGTCTTCCCCGTCAAGCTTTTGCCTTGACTTTTTAATAGAGCGGGAAAGCTCCGACAACAGCTCGTCAATATTCCCGCCGTCTTTTTCTTCGGATTCGGGGGGGATAAGACTTTCGGGTTGACGGGATTTTTTAACGGCGTTTTCAATTTCCTTTACGGGGAGCGGGCGCGTGGGGGCAATGTCTTCCTCCGGGGGGAACAGCACGTTTGTGTCGGTGCCGCCCACGCCTTTGAAATAAGCGGCGCGCCGCTCGCGGAGAATTTCCCTGACTTCTTCCAAGGGCAGACCGACCTCAAACGGGCGAATTACGAGTTCTGGTTTATTAAGCTCTATATGATTTACAATTTGCTTTTCAAGCGCTCTCCCCGAATTTTTTATTATCTCGTTGGCGTCAAGAATATGCACGCCGATATACGGCCTGCCCTGCCTGCCGCACATCTCAATGCTCGCCACGTTGTCCCACGGCACAAACCCCGCTCCGCTCCCGCCGTTTATCAAGTCCAGAAAGCCCTCGTCGGAGACAAGCAGTGCGTTTTTCGGCCTGAACAGCTGATAGGCGAAATTAAACGCCAAAAACGTAAAATAAACCGTCCCCGCCGCCCCCACAAGGGTAAAAACATAACCTTTATAACCGGTTATGTCTTTTAAAAGCGGCAGCGACAGCAAATAAGCCGAAAGCGCGTCCATAAAAACGCAGGCGAGAGTATAAAACGGCGTCAGCGATTTATTTTTAATAACGCGGGTGTAAGTTTTTTTGATATTCATATTCATTTAATGCTTGCCTTCTTTCTCTTTTTGACGGCGTTTGGCTTTTACGTTTTTCGTTCTCTGACAGGCTAACTTATCGGCAGCGAGTGTGTCAGCACATAATTAATATAAACCGCCCTTCCCGTGTCCGACCAGTGAATGCCGTCGCCCGTGTTATAGCGGCTTTCAAGGTTGCCGAAAGGGTCCATAAGGTCTTCGGCGACGTTGAGGTAATAAAAACCTCTTTCTTTTGCCATTTCAAGCAGATACATATTGAAATGGTTTATTTTTTGGTTGAGCACGGCTATGTCGGTGCTGGTGTAGACCCCCAGCGCCTCTGTCCCCCACGGGGGTGACGAGCATATGACAATGACGGATGACGGAGACGCCTCGCAGATTTTGTCAAGGAGCTTGTTGTAGGCGTTTATATGGGTTTCGTTCGAGGTGATGGCGATCCCGTTTGTGCCGAGCATTATGTAGATAATCTGGGGTTTCAGCTGGGCGAGCCACGTGATTGAGGTTTTTTTCTCCGATGATTTGTTATATATGGGGTTGCTTGTGTAGGTGGCGAAGTCATATACCGAAAGCCCGCCGTAGGCGAGCACGTCATAGTTTTCCAAAGGCCGCTTGGAAAGGCTCATGTGATATGTAATGGAGTCCCCCAAAAAGCAAATTTTAGGGAAGTAGTCGGCCGCGCTCACAGCCTCCCGCGCGGTGAGATAAACCCCGGCGAACTGCTGGAAGTCAGAAGTAGAGTACGACATATTTCTCGGCACTTCAAGTACAAAATTGGGTTCCTCATAGGGGAACAGTTTTTTCAGCACCCTGTCGTTGGTGTCAAAATATTTTTCAAAAAAGTCGGGCGGATAGTTGTCGACGGGGATGCGCGTCTGCGCCGGGAGATAAATATAGCTTGCCACGTTTACCGCGCAGGCAACGGTTATCGACAAGACCACATACATCATCCTTTGGAAGATATTCATAAGGTTGTCCTTTCGGCTTTAGTTTAGGTACTCACTTTTGGGAATCTGATAAGTCGTCGGGTTAATAAAAGTGCCGTCGCTGTAAACGCAGGCGGAAAACAGCAGGCTTCCGCCCTTTTTGTCATAGCAGTTGAGGTAATACTCGGTTCCTTTGCCTTTATCCGCGGGTTCGCTCTCCCCGTTCTCCGGGGTAGATTCGCCCGCTGTATTAATTATATTCTTGTCCAGCCTAAAATATAATCCCGAAAAGCAAACGCGCTCATATTCGTACTTTATGTTAAGCAGCAGCAAGTTAAGGTTCTTTGTCCTTGACTTCCGCCCCGCCTGAGGGTAAATGTTCCCGTCCGAGTCGGTAAGCGTGTAGTAAAGCTGCCTTTGCTTAAGCGACGCTCTCTCAACGGCGTGAACTTTCAAGCAGGCGGCGGGGGAATAGTTTTCGTCTTCTTTTTGCTTTTTTTTGTCTTCCTCAAGCTGTTTTTCAAGCTGTTCGGGGGTGTAAAGGCGGTCGCATTCAACGCAATACCTAAGCTGAGTCCAGGCAATCCTCACCCCAATCTCAAGTTCCCCCGCGCCGGCGGCGTAAACCGTCTCGGCGAGCTGAACAGAGCCGTCTTTTGTCATAAATATCTGCGGGTAGACGTTGTAAAACTCAAAATCGTCTTTCGCCGACGAATAAATCTCCCTCGCGCGCTCGGAGAGTATCGGGGTTTTTAATATTTTGTCGTCGCTCCGCAGGAAGATAGTTGAGATAATGGCAGCCCAAACCAAAACGACAATCGCCGTAAAGCCAATTTTAAATACCCTCCCGACAACGCTTCTCTTTGGTTTTTCATCGGTTATATCTTGATTTTCCTCAATAGCCTCTATATCTTCCGCCTCTATGCCGTTGTTGTTTTTTTCATCGTTCATATTTATGACAAACTTACCCTTTCGTTTTACATAATTTAAGCGCCGGCAGGGATTATTTTTTTAGTTTTCCACAGGGGCTTTGTTTGGCGGTAAAGGAAAAGCGTTGAAAATTATGGTTTTTATCAACATTCCCCACAGGGTTATCCACATTCGCCTGTCGAAAAATCATTGTTTTGCGTTAATTATGTAAATTGTGTTTTATTATTTCCGGTCAACGCTTAAATGTCATAAACCAAAAATAAAAACTTTTTGGCTTTTAAAAATTAAATCGTTATCTTTCCGGCTTAAAAACTTTATTTTCAACTGAAATATTTTTTATCAACCGCCCTTAGCTGAAGAGCCAGCGCGACATGGCGTTTTTTAATGGTCTCCGAGCAGTCAAAGTCCGCCGCCGTCCGCGCCACTTTTAGAATGCGGTCATAGCTCCGGGCGGAAAGCGACTGCGACACATACGCCTTTTTCATAAGCAGATCGCCGTCGTCGTCAAGGACGCAGTGCTGTTTTATCAAAGCGGGGATCATAAGGGCGTTTGACATTTCCCGGCTGTTAAATCGGAGGGCGGCAAAGTCCTTTGCCTTTATTATTCTTTCCCGTATGGCCGCGCTGGATTCGGCGGGTTTAAAACAAGACACGTCCTCATACGCGAGCGATTTAACTTCAACCTGAATATCAATTCTGTCTATAAGCGGCCCCGAAACCCGCGACATATAAGCGCGGCGGGTGGATTCCGAACAGACGCAGGGTTTTGTCGGGTGGCCGTAATAGCCGCAGCGGCAGGGGTTCATGGCGCAGACAAGCATAAACGACGCGGGGTAGGCTACGCTTCCGCTCACGCGGGTTATATGTATCGTCCTGTCCTCAAGCGGCTGTCTTAAAATTTCGGACGAGGACTTGTCAAACTCCGGGAACTCGTCAAGGAAAAGCACTCCGTTGTGGGAGAGGGAAATCTCCCCCGGCTTTGGGTTCTTCCCGCCGCCGGCAAGGCTCGCGGGCGACATCGTGTGATGAGGGGAGCGAAAAGGCCTTGTCTTCACCAGCGAAACCCCCTGCCCGAGCGCCCCCGCCACCGAATGGATTTTTGTTGTTTCAATGGCCTCTTTTAGGGTGAGCGGCGGAAGTATTGAGGGGAGCCTTGAGGCGAGCATCGACTTGCCCGACCCCGGCGGGCCAATTAAGAGTATGTTATGCCCCCCCGCCGCCGCGATCTCAATGGCTTTTTTCGCCGTCTCCTGCCCTTTCACGTCGGAATAGTCAAGTATGTGCTCCACCGACGCCTTTAAAAACGTTTCGGTGGAAAATATAACCTTATCAATGGGTTTTTCCCCTTTTAAGTGGGCGAAAAGCCCCGAAACGTCTTTTACCGGGAACACGTCGATCCCGTCCGCGGCGGAGGCCTCGGCGGCGTTTTCCGCCGGGAGATATATTTCGCGGTAACCCGCGTCCCGCGCCGCGATCGCCATTGAAAGCGCGCCGTTTATGGGTCTCACCCCGCCCGTCAGGGAAAGCTCCCCCGCGAAAGCTCTGCGGGAAGTGTCGATTTCCCCGGTTTTAATCTCGTCAATCATAGACAAAAGAATCGGCAGGTCAAACGACGAGCCCTCTTTTTTAACGTCGGCGGGGGCGAGGTTCACCGTCACGCTGCCGGTTATAAGGGGGACGGAAGAGCTCCGGGCGGCCGTGTGAACCCGCTCGAGAGCCTCCTTGACCGCCGTGTCGGGGAGCCCGATTAACACAACCCTCGGGAAAGGGGAGGGGAAGCGGCTTGCCTCCACGCTTATGGGTATGCCCTCAATGCCGTTAATGGCAAGGGTGGTTATTACTTTTACCATTTTACCATTTGCGTACTTCCTGACTGTGTACTTCCTGACTATGTACTTTCTGAATTTTATCAGCGTTTAAAAAGGTTTTTTAGATATGTTTTGGCGGAAAAACCCCCGCCCTGCCTTAACCGCGATACGCGAAGCGGCAGAGCCGGCGACTAATTATTTACAATATATCACGAAAACTATTATTTTGCAATAGTTTATACCTAAAGAAGAAGTTCTAAAACGGCAAAACAGTAAAAATTTTCAAAACATATTTACATACCAAAAAAGTTGTGTTACAATGATTTGGAATGAAAAAACGGAGGTCTTCTCAATGACGATAAGAAAGAAAATATCCATGGACGGCAACAACGCCGCGGCGCATGTGTCATACGCGTTTACCGAAGTCGCCGGGATATACCCCATTACCCCTTCTTCCTCTATGGCGGAATATGTGGACAAATGGTCCGCCGAGGGGAAAAAGAACGTTTTCGGTCAAACCGTAAGGGTTGTTGAAATGCAGTCCGAGGGCGGCGCGGCGGGAACGGTTCACGGCTCGCTGTCGGCGGGCGCGCTCACCACCACCTACACCGCCTCGCAGGGGCTGCTTTTAATGATACCCAATATGTATAAAATCTCCGGGGAACTCCTCCCCGGGGTGATGCACGTTTCGGCAAGGGCGCTGGCTTCCCACGCGCTGTCGATTTTCGGCGACCACAGCGATGTCATGGCGTGCCGCCAGACAGGCTTCGCGCTGCTCTGCTCCGGGCGGGTGCAGGAGGTAATGGATCTCGGCGCGATAGCCCACCTCGCCGCGATAAAAAGCCGAATCCCCTTCGCTCACTTTTTCGACGGCTTCAGAACCTCGCACGAGATTCAAAAAATAGAGGCGTGGGACTACGCGGACCTCGCGGAAATGCTTGACATGGACGCGGTTGACGCGTTCCGCGAGAGAGCCCTGAACCCCGAAAAGCCCGTTCTCCGCGGCTCGGCGCAAAACCCGGATATCTTTTTCCAAGCGAGGGAGGCGAGCAACTCTTTCTATTTGTCTGTCCCCGCCATAGTCGAAGAATATATGGATAAAGTCAACGCCAAAATCGGCACCGATTATAAATTGTTCAACTATTACGGAGATCCCGACGCCGAAAAGGTGATTGTCGCCATGGGTTCGGTCTGCGACACGGCTGAGGAAACAATCGATTATCTCTTGTCAAAGGGCGAAAAAGTCGGTCTTGTCAAAGTCAGGCTTTACCGCCCGTTCGCCGCAGACCGCTTTGTGGAATCAATCCCCGTCACCGCAAAGAAGATAGCCGTCCTCGACCGCACCAAAGAGCCCGGCGCAATCGGCGAACCCCTTTACCTCGACGTGGTGGCGGCGCTCCGCGGCACGGACTTTGAAAAAGCCCTCATTTTGGGCGGGAGATACGGCCTCGGCTCAAAAGACACCACCCCCGGCGACATTATCGCCGTCTACCGCAATTTGGACGCCAACTCCTCCGTCGACAATTTTACTATTTCTATTGTTGACGACATAACCCATAAATCCCTCGCGGTTGGGGAAAACCCCGACACCTCCCCCGCCGGGACGGTTTCTTGCAAGTTTTGGGGGTTGGGCTCCGACGGCACCGTCGGCGCGAATAAAAACTCGATTAAAATTATCGGCGACCATACCGAAAAGCATATTCAGGCATATTTCGCCTACGATTCCAAAAAATCGGGCGGGATAACGATTTCCCACCTGCGTTTCGGGGACAAGCCCATTCGCTCGGCTTATTATGTGTCGCGCGCTGACTTTGTCGCCTGCCATAACCCGGCGTATATGGGGATGTACGACATAACCGCCGACCTTAAAGAAAACGGCACGTTCCTATTGAACTGCCAGTGGACGCCGGAAGAAATCGCCGAAAAGCTCCCCGCCAAGGCAAAGCGCGACCTCGCCGCCAAAAACGCTAAATTTTATATAGTCGACGCCATTTCAATAGCGAAGTCGCTGGGGCTGGGCGGCAGGACAAACACCGTGCTGCAATCGGCGTTTTTCAAGCTTGCCGGAATTATCCCCACCGACGACGCGGTTGAATATATGAAAAAAGCGGCGTATAAGTCCTTTATTAAAAAAGGTCAAGCCGTTGTGGATATGAACTACGCCGCCATTGACGCGGGCGTGAGCGCGGCGATTAAAATCGACGTTCCCGAAAGCTGGAAGAAAGCCGTTGACCCCCCCGCCGCCTCGCCTGAAATCACCGGAGAGCTCGGAGAGTTTGTTGAGAAAATACTAATCCCCATAAACCGCCAAGAAGGGGACAGTCTCCCCGTTTCAACCTTTATCGGCCGCGAGGACGGCACTCTGCCGCTCGGCTCCGCCGCGTTTGAAAAGCGGGGGGTGGCAGTCGATGTTCCGGAGTGGAACCCCGACAACTGCATTCAGTGCAACTTCTGCGCTTTCGTCTGCCCCCACGCTACAATCCGCCCGGTGGCGCTCACCGAAAAAGAAGCCGAGGCCTACCCCGATTTCCCCCTCCTCCCCATGACGGCGATGCCGGGCTATAAATTTGGAATTACCGTTTCCATCCTTGACTGCATGGGCTGCGGGAGCTGCGCGCAGGTTTGCCCGGGCAAGAAGGGCGAAAAGGCGCTCACCATGAAACCCGCCCATACCCAAATAGAAAAACAGCCGCGTTTTACCGCCGCTTATGAACATGCCGACAACAAAGAGGTGCTCGCCAAGTTCAAGCCCGAAACCGTCAAGGGCTCTCAGTTTAAACAGCCGCTTCTCGAGTTCTCCGGCGCCTGCGCCGGCTGCGGCGAAACCCCCTACGCCCGTCTTATAACCCAGCTTTACGGCGACCGGATGCTTATCGCCAACGCCACGGGCTGCTCCTCGAT
>Ga0172377_10008656_pt1 | contig 10440 bp, 11 predicted proteins | sample Pumphouse3metaG_FD_119749 | JGI IMG/M metagenome (GOLD analysis project Ga0172377, IMG submission 119749) | Leachate microbial communities from a municipal landfill in Southern Ontario, Canada - Pumphouse #3 metaG | ecosystem: Engineered > Solid waste > Landfill > Unclassified | place: Canada... | reverse complement strand
GACCAGGACAGGTACCGATTTAAAAAGGGTCAGGATGCCGAAAGGATTGTGCCAACCCCGCCGCTCTCGGAAAGGTATCCCGAAGTATCCATGGAGATAAGTCAGGTTAACGATAAAAGCCCCCAAGCACTTATAGAAGAAATGGAGGTGCAGCTTAGGGAAGAGTTTAGCGATGTGACTATACCCGAAAGGGTGGAACAGCCGGTTTCGGGCTGGACGGTAAGGGGTCTTGAGGGCAGCCGGTGGGACAGCCCCCTTGAGAGGATTTACGTGATAAGCAACCAGAAACAGGGCAGCTTTGTAATAACTCAGAGGTACTTCCTTGAAGCCGAGGAAGGGCATGGGGCTAGGTTTGACCACATGCTTAAGGAATTCTATATAGTAGCAGAGTAGGATTAGCAAAATAGCCGTCCCCCATGCCTAGGGGGACGGCTATAATTGGAATTGACATTAATCCTCCTGAGAGGCTTCAGGTTCCACAGGTACCATGGGGCTTTGCTCCATTATATCTTCCTCGGTGATTATCGGGAATTCAACCTCTTCATCAAAACCATACATTTCGAACTCGCCCTCAGAATGACTCAGCATCCTGACCGAGAAGGTCGGTGCATCCTCGCCAAGGGTTTTTATAACCTCCGCCATGAATTGGTCCATTGGCATGGTCATGTCCTGGGACATCCATACTTTCCCGAACAGCTGAGTTCCTTTATCGATGTAATATTTATAGGAAAGCTCTACTTCAATATCGGATACAAGGGCTGTCATCATCTGTTTGTACTGATCCGGGTCAAAGTCCGGGTCCTGCGTAAGCTGCGGGTTCTCGGCCTGTAGCGTTACAACGGAATCCATAACCTTTTCCATAATTTCCATATAGTACTCCCTGTAGGCTTCTTTGTCTATATTAAAACTTATAACGTAGTATTCTCCGTCGTTCGTTTTGATGTCGTCTTCATACCTTGCGAATTCCTTAAACATCTTCAATTCGTCCTCGGACAGCTGAGCCATCTGGTAGGGCTCGCGGTCGGTAATAACCTGTATTTGTTCCATTACCGAGCCAAGGTCCTGCATAACCCATTTATCGCTGCCCGCCATCCTTTGGTACATAAGGGACCCGTCCATAAAGGTCTCCACATCTTGCATAACTTCTTCCACTCCGGCGTCTGACGCTAGCGATTGTTTTATATATATCCTGTCGGGTGCCTGAAACGAGATGTCCATGTCCATGCTCATATCAATCCCGCCGTCAATGAACTCCTCAAGCTCCTCATTTTCCTCAATCTGTTCCAGGGTAAGGCCTTCAACAAAGAGCTGCATTTCAATGAGCATTGTGCCTTTTTGCTTATAGGTGCCAAGCTCGGCCAACTTCTCATTTGTACGTACAAGCATATCCGGAGCTGATAACTCATTCCGTGTAAACAGCCGCTGGTATACATCCTTAGCCGATGCTATCATTTCACCGGCCTGAACGGTAGCAAAAGGAGTCTGAGGGCCGAAGGAATCACTCTCCTTGGTTATAAGGCCTGTTTTCAGTGCGTAGGCTATGTAGGGTTTTGCCCAGGGAGATATATCCCCGCTGTCGGCAAATTCAAGGTCTTCGTCTGTAAACGCTTTGGCTGCTTCTTTTAAACCTGCTTTTTCTCCAAATACATCCACAATTATTTTGACGGCTTCTTCTTTTGTTATGCTTTGACCGGGGGCGAAATAATCGCCGTATCCCGACACTATTCCGTTTTTGTAGGCGGTTTCTATGTAAGGTATTAATTCAGGGTCAGTTACATCGCTAAAGGACGATTGGGTTACCTCATCTATCTCGGTATTGGTCTGGGTCAGTATTTCCTTTATGAAGTCTGCCCTCGTGATATGACTATCCTGCTGCTGCGCCAATGAAGCGGCGGGGGCACCTAGAACAATAACAAGAGCCAGTAACAGGCAAAACTTTTTCATAACAAAACCTCCAAAAACTAATATTTAATATACTATTATTATTATATCATGCCTGATAGTACAACTGTATAAAGAGTACAGAGATATTTTAAATTAATCTGTAGAGCCGATGCCGCCGTTAGCGGTATATTTTTGCTTCAACTGTTAATGGTATGGTTAAAGCTAAATGAAAGAAAAGAGGTTGACTAAATGATAGTAAGATTTGGTTACGTTGCCATGTCTATGGTACTTAAGGACTGTTCCCCCTCCAGGACTGTCACCGCCACCAACCTTGAAAAAATAAAAGAACCAAAAGCCAGAATATCAAGGGTTCACAGGCTGGCGAGGGAAAACTTGCACAACACCCAAAGGCTTCTTTATCATAATAGTGCCCGCAATATATCGGTATATCGCTTTACTTCCAAACTGATACCTCTTGCCACCCATCCCCTGCTTTCCGGGTGGAACTGGGTGGAGGACCTGAAGAAAGAACTCAAGTCGTTGGGGGATTACGTAAAGGAACAGAGTTTCAGAGTAAGTGCCCACCCCGACCATTTCACGCTGCTCAATTCTCCCAGGCAGGAGGTGCTGAAAAACTCTCTTGAGGACCTTGAGCATCACCACAAAATTTTTGAAGGGATGGGTTTGGGTAGTTGGGCTAAGCTGGTTATCCATGTGGGCGGCCTGTACGGGAACAGGGAAGAATCTATAAAAAGATTTATTGAAAACTTCAACGCCCTGCCAACCTGTATAAAGGAACGTATGACTCTGGAAAACGACGACAGGATTTATACGGCAGAGGATGTACTTGATATATGCAATAAAACGGGGGCACCGATGGTTTTGGATGTCCATCATGACTGGTGTAACAGAGGCATAAGAGATGTGAGCAGCCTGCTGGAGGATATTTTCGGTACATGGAAGGGGCAGCCCCTTGTTCCTAAGGTACATATATCCAGTCCGAAAAGTGATAAGGGTTTCAGGAGTCATGCAGATTATATAGACCCGGAGTTTCTCCTTTGGTTTCTGGAAAAGGCAAAGAAGGTCGGGCAGGACTTTGACGTAATGATTGAGGCCAAGGAGAAGGACCGGGCACTTTTTAGGCTTATGGAGGATATTGAAAGAATAGGATGGTTAAAGGTACTAAACGGGGCGTCTGTAGAATGCTAAATTAAACACCCTTTAAATGCTATTATATAAAAACATAATAAAGTTGTAATTATTTCAATAAGATAATGTTTATAACTTATTTGTCTGGGTATTATATTTAGAGGAGGGATTTCGAATGGATGTTTCGACCGAAGTTTTGATGGATATATTCAAGAATAGGGGAATTAGGTCCTCCTATACCAGGATGAGGATTATGGGATACATGGCGGCCAACCGGAACCACCCCACAGCGGACGAGATATACAGCAGGCTTATAGAAGAAATCCCCACCCTGTCAAAGACCACGGTGTACAATTCACTGAATGCATTTGTGGAGGCCGGCCTGGCAAGGGTTGTAACCATAGAGGATAACGAGGCCAGGTATGACGTCGATGTATCCGACCACGGCCATTTTAAATGCCAATCGTGCGGCAGAATATTCGATTTTCCGGTGGATATGGACTGTATTGAGCCAAAGGCTCTGGAAAAGTTCAGAATAAATAAAAGGGATGTTTATTTTAAAGGCATCTGTCCCGGCTGCCTTGATAATAAATAAATATAATAAAATCAGGAGGTAGATCAATGAAAAATCTGAAAGGAACTAAAACAGCCGAGAATCTTATGAAAGCTTTTGCCGGGGAATCCCAGGCGCGCAACCGTTATACCTACTATGCATCGGTGGCGGATAAGGAAGGCTACAAGCAGATAAGGAACATATTTATTGAAACAGCCGATAATGAAAAGGAGCACGCAAAAAGGTTCTACAAATTTCTCCTGGCAGGATTTGAAAGCGAACTCCCGGAGACTATTGAAATAACTGCCGGCTTCCCCGTTGCTCAGGGTAATACCCTTGACAACCTCAAAGCGGCCGCTTCCGGCGAGAACGAAGAGTGGGAAGATATGTACCCATCCTTTGCCAAGGACGCAGAGCAGGAGGGGTTTGATGAAATAGCCAAGGTCTTTAAAGCAGTAGCCCTGGCTGAAAAAAGTCATGAAACAAGGTTCCAAAAGCTTGCAACCAATATTGAAAAGGATGAGGTATTCAAAAGAGGCGATAAGGTACTGTGGAAATGCGGCAACTGCGGGTATGTTCACGAAGGGGACGAGGCACCTAATGAATGCCCTGCCTGTGCACATCCTCAGGCCCACTTCGAGCTGTTTAGAGAAACCTATTAAAAAGCATTTGTCCTATATATAACGTGATAAAGACTTTACACAGCTGTCATCCTTCAAGGTGGCACGTCTTATGTAATTTTATTAACACTTTGTATATAAGTAATGCCGCATATATCGAAATGAACCCAAGGGTTCATATATAAAAAGGAGGTATGCACATGTTGGTTACAAAAAAGGCTCCGGTCTTCACTGCCAAAGCCTTTCATCAAGGCAAAATCAAAAAAGTTTCGTTGGAGGATTATAAAGGGAAATGGGTTGTGCTGTGTTTTTATCCGGGAGATTTTACCTTTGTATGACCCACCGAGATTTCACACATAGCCGTTGGCTATGAAAAGCTCAAAGAACTCAATGTAGAAGTGCTTTCGGTTAGCGTTGACAGCGTTTTTTCACACAAGATATGGAACGAAACCGAACTAAGCAATATGGTAGACGAAGGGATACCCTATCCTATGCTGTCTGACCAGACCGGAGAAATAGGGAGGCTCTATGGCGTTTATGATGAGGATTCGGGCACCAATATAAGGGGCCGGTTCCTGATAGACCCAGATGGTATAATACAGGCCGCTGAGGTTTTAAGCCCTCCGGTAGGGAGGAATCCTGAGGAATTGTTAAGACAAATAAAGGCATTTCAGCATAACCGAAACACAGGAGAAGTACTGCCGTCCGGATGGGTGGAAGGTGGCCAGACGCTTAAACCCCATACAGGATTGGCGGGGAAGGTCTGGGAGGTATGGCAGCCTCCTAAAAAGTAGCATATTGTAAAGATGTGGGATGGAAATCTGTTATTTTTTCACAGGGAGCCATCCCATTGTTTTTTTATGTAGGAGTGAGAAGGTTGGATAGAATTACCTTGAAACTATTATCTAAATTGACTAAAATATAACTAGTATACAATAGAGACAGGCAAAAAAGAAAACAAGGGAGGTTTTTTAAGTGTATAAAAAGAGCTTGGGGTTTTTAGCGTTTCTGCTGGTGCTTGTTATGGCCTTTGTGGGCTGCAGCCAGCAAGTGGCGGGGTTCAAGGTCGGGATGATTACCGATGCCGGTACCATAGACGATAAATCCTTTAACCAGGGGACCTGGGAGGGTGTAGTGAAGGCTGCCGAGGAACTAAAGCTTGAGTACCAGTACTTAAAGCCCGGCGGGACAACCGAAGCGGACTATATGAAAGAAATAGGCAACCTGTACGATGCAGGCACCAAATTTATAGTATGCCCGGGCTTTAAGTTTGAGACTGCGATATTCCAGGCCCAGGACAAGTACACGGATGCGAAATTCGTTATTCTCGATGGAAACCCCCATGCAGGGGATTTTGTACCGGTTGTTAAAGAAAATACCGTAGCCATTTTCTTTGCGGAACACGAATCCGGGTTTGTTGCAGGTATTGCTGCCGCGCTGCAGCTTGAAGATGCGGAGATGGGCTACATAGGCGGGATGGAAATCCCCGCGGTACAGAAATTCAACTGGGGCTTCCAGCAGGCTCTCAAGTATGCAAATGAGAATCTGGGCACCAATATAGTTATGAAACCCGAAAACGTTTTATACCAGGGTTCCTTCGATAACGTTGCCGCAGGCCAGCAGCTTGCTGCCCAGATGTTTGATAAGGGCGTTGACGCCATATTCTGTGCCGCCGGCGGTGTGGGAATTGGTGCCATAAACGAGGCAAAGTCCAGGGCAAAGGCCGGCGAGGAAGTATGGATAGTGGGTGTTGACGTTGACCAGTATGCGGAGGGTATATACGAAGGGGACAAATCCATAATACTAACCTCCGCCATGAAATGTATCGATCAGGCAGCATATGATATGATAATGGCCGAGAAAAAAGGAGAATTCCCCGGAGGCGAGACACTTGTTTTTGATGTGAAAAATAACGGCGTGGGTATCCCCAAAGAGAATCCCAATCTGAGCCAGGAGGTACAGGATAAGGTTGCGGAGATATTTACGAAGCTCCAGAGCGGAGAGATAACCGTTTCCGACCAGCAGGGCGACTTGATTAAATAGCTTGTTACATGACAATACAGCCGGAAGAGGACAGGCTTTGCCGTCCTCTTCTTTGTTAACGCGATTGTTGGTTTTGGGGATGGGAGTACTGAGACGGTAATTATAGTATTAATGCGTACAGGGAGAGGATGCAATGAAGTACGTTGTAGAGATGCTTAACATCCGGAAGGAGTTTCCCGGCGTTGTAGCCAACGACGATATAAGCCTGCAGTTAAAGCCCGGCGAGATACACGCCCTTTTGGGGGAAAACGGAGCCGGAAAATCTACCCTTATGAGTATCCTTTTCGGACTTTACACGCCGGATAGGGGTACCATAAAGGTCCGAGGCAAAGAGGTGGGCATAACGAATCCCAACGTTGCCAACGAGCTGGGTATAGGAATGGTTCACCAGCACTTCAAACTGGTGTACAATTTTACCGTAACCGAAAACATAATACTTGGTATGGAAATGAAAAGGGGAATGGTTCTGGACACCAAATCGGCGGCGGAAAGGGTTAAGGGCCTCTCGGAAAGGTACGGCCTCAACGTTGACCCCCATGCAAAGATTGAGGACATTTCGGTGGGTATGCAGCAACGGGTGGAGATTATGAAAATGCTGTACCGTGATGCTGAGGTGCTTATATTCGATGAGCCCACTTCGGTGCTTACGCCCCAGGAGGTCCGGGAACTGATGGGTATAATGCGAAACTTAATCGCCGAGGGCAAATCCATAATCCTAATTACCCATAAACTGAAGGAAATAAAGGCAATAGCCGATCGGTGCACAGTAATCCGCCGGGGAAAACTGGCCGGTACTGTGGATGTTGCTTCCACATCGGAGGGAAAACTGGCGGAGATGATGGTGGGCCGGCAGGTAAGTTTCAGGGTACAAAAGGAAGAACGCCAGCCGGGGAAGGTTGTCCTTGATATAAGAAATATATCGGTGTTAAGCAGCCGTAAGGTGCTGGGACTTAAGGACGTTTCAATCCAGGTCCGTGCCGGTGAGGTGTTGGGGATAGCCGGTGTGGACGGCAATGGCCAGTCCGAGCTTGTGGAAACGGTCACCGGGATGAGGAGAGCGGAATCCGGCAAGATATTTTTAAAGGGTACCGATATTACCGACATGTCGGTCCGTGAACGGATTAAGGCTAAAATGGCGTATATACCCGCAGACCGTCACAAGCACGGCCTTATACTGGATTATTCCATTGAGAACAATATGGTGATGAAGGTTTATTATCAGCAGCCCTTTTCAAGAAACGGCCTTCTAAACGGTGATGCCATACGGGAGTACGCAAAGAGGGTTATGGAGCAGTTTGACGTTCGTTCAGGCCAAGGTCCTGCGGCTTCCGCCCGGTCCCTTTCCGGGGGCAATCAGCAGAAAACAATAGTAGGCCGGGAAATTGACCATGACCCGGACCTTTTAATAGCGGTCCAGCCAACCCGGGGGTTGGATGTGGGAGCCATTGAGTACATCCATAAACGTATTATAGAGCAGCGGGATAACGGCAAAGCGGTACTGATGGTCTCGCTGGAGCTTGATGAAATACTAAACTTATCCGACAGGATTGCTGTAATAAACGGTGGAGAAATAATAGACATCGTGGAGGCCGGCAAGGTAAGCGAAAACGAAGTGGGGCTTATGATGGCCGGTGTGAAAAGGGGTGAGACCGCTTGAAAAGGTTTTTTGGGAAGAGTTTTATTACAGCCCTTGTGGCAGTACTGCTAGGTCTTTTGGCGGGTGCCGTACTTATGGTTTTTATAGGTGCCAACCCATTTTCCGGTTATCTTTATCTTTTCCGGGGCGGGCTTATGACCATCGAGCGGGTGGGCAATACGCTGGCCACCGCAACTCCCCTTATTCTTACCGGTTTATCGGTGGCCTTTGCATTCAGGACGGGACTTTTCAATATAGGTGCTGCAGGGCAGATGCTTATAGGCGGCCTGTGTGCAACCGCTGTGGGACTTACGCTGGTGCTGCCCAAACCGCTGCTTCTTACGGTGATGGTTGCTGCGGCAATTCTTGGAGGAGCGGTGTGGGGACTTGTGCCCGGCCTTCTTAAGGCAAAGTTCAACGTACACGAGGTTGTGGCCACCATTATGATGAATTGGATCTCCTACTGGACGGTATATTATGTGGTACCTGCCTATTTCAAGGGAGCCTATCTTGAAACCGAGTCCAGGAAGATATCAGAGGCCGCGTCGCTAAAGGTGGAATGGCTTACCGGTCTGTTTGGCGGCTCCTATATAAACTTAGGACTTTTCCTTGCCCTTATTTCGGTGATTGTTATTGCTTTTATAATAGACCGTACCATCTTCGGTTATGAACTGAAGGCGGTGGGGTTTAATCGCCATGCATCTGAATACGCCGGTATAAAGGCCAACAGGAGTATAATAATGTCCATGATGATAGCGGGTGCCATGGCGGGACTTGGGGGAGCAACCTTTTATGTGGGCTATGCCTCCAATATACAGATTGGCGTACTGCCCACCCAGGGTTTCGACGGCATAGCGGTTTCGCTTTTAGGGGGCAATTCCCCCTGGGGAGTGTTCGGTGCGGCCGTCTTCTTTGGTATGCTGCACTCGGGCAAGGGTTTTATGAATGCTATGACAAGAATACCTCCCGAGATAGCCGATACAATAATAGCAACAATAATATATTTTTCTGCCACCAGCATTCTCATTGAAAGAAACTGGGACAAACTCAAAAAGAGGGCGGGGGGTGCAAAGTAGCATGTGGACTGTTATCGTTCAGATATTTCCCTATGCAATCGCCTTTACCATTCCACTCCTTATTACAGCCCTTGGAGGGCTTTTCAGCGAAAGGAGCGGCGTTGTAAACATAGGCCTTGAGGGGTTGATGGTGATAGGCTTTTTCGCCTCCGCCCTGGTTATTTCAAAGCTGGAGCTGGCCCTTCCGGATATCGCCATCGGGCTGGGGCTTTTAGCGGCGTTTATTGCCGGTGCGCTGTTTTCGCTGCTTCATGCCTTTGCCTGCATAAGTCTTAACGCAAACCAGGTTATAAGCGGTACGGCGATAAACATGATCGCCGGTGCCCTTACGGTGTTTCTTGCAAGAAATATGACCGGCAGTGGTAACATACTTATAATCCACGGGCTCGTCCGGCGCAACGTTCCCCTTCTTTGTAAGATACCCGTTGTTGGAAGGCTTATATTCACCCAGACCTATGCGACCACATGGCTGGTGCTGGCAATACTTCTTGTTTCCTGGTTTTTACTGTACAAGACGTCCTTCGGTCTGCGGCTGCGGGCCTGCGGGGAGCATCCCCAGGCGGCGGACTCGGCGGGGATAAACGTATACAGGATGCGGTATATTGCTGTTATGGTCTCCGGTGCCTTTGCGGGCCTTGGAGGAGCAATAATACTTGTCACCTATTCCGGTGAGTTTACAGGCACCGTTTCCGGGCTCGGGTTCCTCGCACTGGCAGCCCTTATATTCGGCCAGTGGAAACCGCTGGGTATATTGGGGGCCACATTCTTCTTCGGCTTTGCCAGTACAATAGCCAACGTATCCCAGGTTATACCGGCTCTATCCCGCATCCCGGGCATCTTGCTTAAAAATTTTCCCTATATTATAACGCTGGCTGTACTTGTATTATCCTCAAAATACTCCCAGGCACCCCGGGCTGTGGGGGAGCCCTACGACAAGGCAAAACGCTAAAAAAAGGGGTGCCGGTCCCGGCACCCTCTTGGATAAAGGCTTGTGCTTTGTGCTATTGCCTAACCAGGAGAACCGTCCCCCTGGTTACCCCTGGTTAGATTCCCAGGCGGCTGTACAGGGCGGTGAAGAAGCGGTTCAGAAGTTCGGAATGATTGGGTACCGCAATGGCACCGGCGAAGGTTCCCAGTATAAGGGATGCATATATTCCGGCGATTATCCATAAGACGGCAAATGACGCCAGCTCTTTCCACTGCTTCTTATTTATAAGTATCGGCACCTGAAGGAGGGCTATTATAAACATTCCTGTCCATATCATTAACATATTTCTACCTCATTTTTTTCGTTTCAATTGGGCTTGCGGTAAATCCCGTCCTGTTGATATTCATATCTACCTTTATATCTATATCAATATCCTTAAAAACCTCGTACCACCTATCCCCGATTTCTTCCCATAATTTAGGCTGTTTCCTGTATATCAGATTGCCAAATCCTATTATATCCGAGTTTAGTTCCCGGGACAGGTCTATAGT
>Ga0172377_10008655_pt1 | contig 10441 bp, 7 predicted proteins | sample Pumphouse3metaG_FD_119749 | JGI IMG/M metagenome (GOLD analysis project Ga0172377, IMG submission 119749) | Leachate microbial communities from a municipal landfill in Southern Ontario, Canada - Pumphouse #3 metaG | ecosystem: Engineered > Solid waste > Landfill > Unclassified | place: Canada... | reverse complement strand
TCAAAAACGGATGAAACTTCAACAGCTCAAGGCGTTGAGGTGAAGCCAATGGTTATGCCCCTTGAAGAACTTACCATTAGAGCAGAAAAAGTAATGGAGTTAAAAAAACTAATGGATAAGATTTTTAATGGAAATTGCGATTCACATCTTGGCATAGTGATAATGGCGGCTATTGCAGACGCATACAGAGACGGGCAATTAGTAAAAAGGCATAACGGCAAGGCTCACTCACGCCGTGAACAATAACGAAAGGAAAGAAAATGAGTGAAACTAACAACAAGAAAACAGCTCAAGGCGTTAATGTGCAGCCGATGGTTAGTAATCATTTAGAACCTTTTGATTATTACCAGTTTTCTGATAGGTGTTATTGTATTAACACGATGATTGATGAATCATTGAGAGAACATCCGGCATATCAAGAGGAAAGAATTAAAAAACTTATTGATGAGGCTTTTGAAAAATTGGCAACAGCCTATCAACTATCTGATGGCATTGGGTATTCATCCGATAAGAATTTTCTAACGACCAAAAACAAACCTAAAACGGAAGGAATTTAAAATGGAGCGGTGTTTGACATGAGTATACCACAAGCTAAGAAGCAGTATAGACCTCGTCTATCTGAAGAAATAACAGAGGAGCAATCCTTTGCTTTAAGAGACCTTATCCCATATGGGATAAGAAAGCCAATAATGTCTCTAATAATTGACAGCTTAATTGACCTACTAAGAAAAGGTAACCCAAACGATATACTTGGATTACTCCTAACAGGTCATATTGTCATAGAGTTTAAATTTAAAGATGTTGAGGAGGGTAAATGAGATTAAGGGATTTTTCATCAGATACACTTTCACTGTGCGTAGCAAGGAGTAGAGAAAACAGAAAGATAACAAAGCTAAGGATACCCAAACCAAGACCTGTTAGGGTGGCAAAAGTAAATCATGTTGAGAAGCAGCTTGGCAGCCTATCACAGAGTGATATGTTAAGATTGTTAGATGAATTGAATAGAACACTTAGTTTAGCCGGAGTAGGAGAAGAAGATGCGAACTGAAAGTATTAAAGTGTCTCAAATAGTAGTTGGAGACAGATTTAGGAAAGAGTATAAAAACCTAAAGGACTTTGCTGAGAGTATAAAGAAGTTCGGACTTATACATAATATTGTAGTTAGAGAGGCTGATGAGGGGATGTATAACCTTTTAGCTGGTGGTCGCCGTCTTAAGACTATAACAGAAGAGTTAGGTTGGGAAAGTGTTACAGCAAATATTTACGGTAAAGATGAAGAGATTAATGAAGTTAAAGGTAGAGAGATTGAGCTAGAAGAAAATCTACAGCGGGAGAACTTGACGTGGCCTGAGGAATGTCAATTAAAAGCTGAGATTGTAAGATTAAAGCAAGAAATATATGGAAAGAAAAGCAGAGGTCCTTCAAGTGGTATCAGTACTGCAGATGTAGCTGCTATGCTCGGTGAAAGTCGGCAGAATATGTCTCTTGATTTACAATTAGCTGACGCCTTAAATTTAATTCCTGATTTAGCAAATGCTAAGAATAAAGCTGAAGCAAGAAGGATGTTATTAACTATTGGTAAACAACTTGTGAGGGAGGATGCAGCAAAAGAGATTGATAGTATGATAGCTGTAACAGGTATAGATATTATGAAAAAGCAGTTAGCTGAATCATACATAGTGGGTGATGCTTTCGAGAATATGAAGACACTCCCAGATAGATGTATAGATTTTCTTGATGTTGATACTCCATATGGAATTGATTTGAAAGGTGTTAAGAAGTTAGATAATAGAGTAGCTAATATAAATCTAACAGAGTATAATGAAATTGATGCCACTGAATTTCCGGAGTTTCTTGATAAACTGTTCAAGGAATGTTTTCGTATATTAAGGGATGATGGCTGGATGTTAGTATGGTTCGGACCTGAGCCTTGGTTTGAGACTGTATATACTGCAATAGTTAATGCTGGCTTTCTATGTAAAAGGATTCCTATTATATGGAATAAACTAGGTCAGCCAGGTCAGACTAATAGCCCGAGTATTTACCTTGCAAATAACTATGAGTTTGCATTTTACGCAAGAAAATCTGACTTAAGCAAGATACAAAAGAGTGGTAGAAGTAATGTCTTCTCATATAAGAAAGTTGATCTATCTGAAAAAGTACACCCTACAACAAAGCCGATAGAACTAATGATGGAATTAATAGAGGTATTTATGATTCCATCTCCAAGCAAGATTGTATTAGTTCCATTTGCTGGTAGTGGAAATACAATATTAGCCGCTTCAAATCTTGGAGTGAGTGCAAGCGGTACTGACCTTAACTCTTCTTATAGAGATGCATTTTTATATAATGTTATGAACCAAGAGTTTAGAAAGTATAAAAGTTATAAAGAATAACAAAAAAAGGAGTAGTAAAATGATACTATTAACGGTAGTAAACAGAACATCAATCTCGGTAAATGCAGGCGATACATTTACTAATGTTTAAAGAGACAGCTGGAATGGAAATATTAGACTAACGAAAGAGGTAAACTATGAGTATTACAACAATAGCAGTAGACTGTGACGGCGTCTTGACAGATTTTGTAGGAGCTGTTGCAGAGGTATATGGTCTTCCAGATGACTTCACACCTCCTGATTGGGAAATCTGGAAACATGTTGGAGAAGCGAATGAGAGGGATTTTTGGGAAACAATAAGATGTCAGGGTATTGACTTCTGGCAGTACATGCTACATTATGAGACAGCTAAGCCTCTTATTCAAGGGCTTAACAAGTATGTCAACGATAATGTATTCCTATGTACAACAGTTGTTGATGATGAGTATGCTTATATGGGTAGAGTTCTATGGGCTTTGAATACTGGTTTAAAGCATAAAGGTATATACTTTGGTGATAAGTCGGCTCTTGCTAATGATAGTGTACTCTTAATTGATGATAAGGTTGAGAACTGTAAAGACTTTATAGTAAAGGGCGGTCATGCACTTATCTATCCAAGACCTTGGAATGGTCATGATATAGAACCAGAAGACGCCTTAAGGCATGTACTATTGAAAGCCGGCGAAGTATGCAGAGCTTCAGGTTTTACAATAGGTATGTTTGACAAATAGTTTGTCATATTATTTGACAAACTAAAACTTTAAAGTAAGGAGTAATAATGTATAACGAAGGAAGCCTTAACAGTAACATCTGTTTTATTGGAGAGGCACCTGGAGCACAAGAAGAGCGAACTGGTAAACCATTTGTAGGACCTGCCGGAGAATTGTTTTCTGAGCTACTCATAAGCGCAGGGATATTGCGGTCAAGATGCTATATTACAAATGTAGTAAAGGAACGACCTCCTAACAATAATATAAGCCTGTTTATCTCTTTAAGAGGTGATAATGATGCAAGAATGACAGCTGAATACTTAAAACATGAACAAAGCTTATATGATGAGCTGAGTCAGTGTAATGCTAATGTATTTGTACCTCTAGGAAATGTTGCTCTATTTGCCTTAACAAGATTAACAAAGATAACAAAAAGACGAGGCTCAATATTAGAGATTCATAGTGGAGCAGGGAGCGTCTTGGCAGGACGTAAAGTGATCCCAACTATTCACCCATCTGCTTGCTTACATACTACGACTGGAGGTGGAATGTATCTATATAGACACTATATAGCCCACGATCTCCTCAGAATAAAAGAGCAGGCTGAGTTTAAAGAGGTGAAATTGCTTAATCGTGATATAATTGTTGAGCCTAGTTTTGAAAAAGCTATGGAGTTTCTTATACATACTAAGAATAACTGTAAGATAATTGGTGTCGATATTGAAGTTTACAATAACGAAGTTAGCTGTATCTCATTTGCACCAACTAATACTTATGCAATATCTATACCATTTGTAAGAAATAGATATGATTACTATAGCTTAGATGAAGAATCCAGAATCTGGGAAGCCATCAGAGATATACTCGAAGATACAAACATAATAAAGGTTGGACAGAATATAGTCTTTGATGCTTCATTTCTATTTAACCGATACAGAATAGTAGTAGAGCCCGTTGAAGATACAATGATAGCTCAGGCAATCATAACACCTGATTTCCCAAAAGGACTTGATTTTATAACGTCTATTTATACCGACATTCCTTACTATAAGGATGAAGGAAAGAAATGGAAAGAAGGTGGTGATAGAGCGTTCTGGATATACAACGCAAAGGATAGTATTGCAGTTATGGATGCTTATCCGAAGATGATGGTCGATATTGCTACTATTGGAAACGAAGATGTTTATAATAGACAAAAGGGTATTATTCCAATCTTAGTATTCATGTCTGAAAGGGGTATCAAGATAGACCTTGACGGTATGAAACAAGCTGCAATTGATGCTAAGAATGAAGTAGGTAAACTTCAGGAAGAGTTAAACACTATATGTGGAATGGAAGTTAATCCAAACAGTCCTAAGCAAATGCAGAAACTCTTTTATATTACCTTAGGCTACCAGCCATATCTTAAAGATGGAAGAATGACAGTTGATGATACTGCATTAAAGCGTTTAAAAAGGAAAGGGTGTAAACAAGCTGATTTAGTATCAAAGATAAGACATATAACAAAGTTACTTGGTAACTATCTTGATACGTCAAAGGTTGATGCGGATGGTAGATATAGGTGTTCCTTTAATCCTGTTGGCACAGTAAATGGACGCCTGAGTAGTTCTGAAACTATCTTCGGTAGTGGTGGTAATATGCAGAACTGGCCTAGCGAAATGAGACGCTTTATGATTGCTGATGAAGGCTATATAATATATGAAGTTGACCTTGAGCAAGCCGAGAATAGAATCGTAGCATATACTAGTCCTGAGCCAGCTATGATAATGGCTTTTGAAAGGGGAATTGATGTCCATGCCTTAACTGCCTCAATGTTAAGTGGTATTGATATAAACGAGGTTATTAGACAGGACAAAGAAGGTATTCCATGTGAGCTTGGTGACGGTTCTAAGACTTGGAGATTCTGGGGGAAGAGAGCAAATCATGGACTGGATTATGGTGAAGGATATAAAAAGTTCAGCTTATTAAATGAGCTTCCAGAATCTGAAGGAAAGCGGATTGTTGAAGCCTTTCATAGCATGTATCCTGGTATACGTCTTGGTCAAAGATGGATTGTCGACAAGCTTCGTGAAAGTCGCTCGTTAGTTAATTGCTACGGTCGTAGGCGTATATTTATGGAGCGTTGGGGCGATGACCTATTTAAACAGGCTTATAACTATAATCCACAAAGTACTGTTGCCGATAAGATAAATGAAGATGGCTTACTATATATATGGAATAACCCTGAGCTCTATTATGTTGAAATCCTTAATCAAGTTCATGATAGTATAGTATTTCAGATACCGCTTTCACAATCTCTTGAGTACCATGTTGCATGCTTATCTTTGATAAAGCAAAGCCTTGAAAAGCCGATAACATGGCGAAATAATACAGTATTCTCTATACCAGCTGCTTTTAAGGTTGGAAAGAATATGTATGATATGAAACCGGTAAAGCCTAATCTTGACAGTTTAAGAGAGGCTATTGCATGGATTGGATAACTGATTATGTAAACTTTGCATCTCGAATATCAGAACCTGCTATAATATTTCATGAGTGGTGTGCTGTATCAGCTATTGCTAGTTGCCTAAAGAGAAAATGCAGATTAATCTTAGGCTCTCTGCGTTTTTATCCTAATATGTATATTGTCTTAGTCGGACCTAGCGGGTGCAGAAAAGGAACGGCAATGAGAATAGCTGTTAATATGGTAAGCGATATTAAGGAAGTAAGTCTAAGCAGTCAATCAACTACTCGAGAGGCATTAATAAGACAAATAAAAGCAGCTGTAAGAACTGAAACTATTAATGGTAAATTAACTATTGATAGTAGCTTCACTATTCATAGTGAGGAGTTTACAGTATTCTTAGGTTATAACAATCTTGAGTTAATAACTAATTTAACCGACTGGTATGATTGCGGTACAGGAAAAACCGGCTTGTGGAACTATGAAACAATAGGAAGAGGTAAGGATGAGATACAAGGTATGTGGGTTAATATGTTAGCTGCTACAACGCCTCAAGCTCTAAAAGCAAGCCTTCCTATGGAAGCTGTTGGTATAGGTCTTGCAAGCCGAATCATCTTTGTATATGCTTCAAAGAGGTCAAAAGTGATGCCTTTCCCAGTTATGACACCTGAAGATATTGCGGAGCAAGATGATCTACAACGGCGTCTTGAATCTATGCTATTAATATCAGGCGACTTTGCTGTGACAGATGACTTTGTTTCCGTGTATAGTGATTGGTACATAAAGCATGGAGCTAAAAACCCTTTTAACGACCCAAAATTTAGTGGATATAGTGATAGAAGGGCTGCTCATATATGGAAGCTATGTATGATTATGAATGCCTCAAGGGGTGGTGGAAAGATTATAAGTGTTGCAGACTTTGAAAGGTCATTAGATCTTCTCACCAGAACTGAGGAAAGTATGGACAAAGTATTCAGCGGATTTGGTAGTAGAGATGCTGTTGATGTAATGGTGCTTCTTATGCAGGATATTGCTTTGTATAAGGAGATGTCATTTGAAACTATAATGCGTAAGTATTATAAGGATGCTGATAACAAAACTATGGAAGGCATAATTACCTCTTTAGAATCTATGGGATATATCGATAAGGTTATTAATGATAAAGGTAAGATATATATTCGATATAGGGATGTTATCTCGAACTCGGATAAATAAGCCTCTGTCTATTTGCAATTTCATCCTTAAGAATATTGTAAAGTTCTAAGTTAAACTTTTTTGTATTGAAAGCAGGAAGTTTTCCCCTAATAAGGTCAAGCTTTCTGCTTTCTTCTTTAGCAATCTGCTTAGTCTCTTCGTCAGCTGCGTTCTTTTCCATATACTCTAATTCAATAATCTTAGATGCAACCATAGCAGCTCTTGTCTTATCAAGACCAATATCAGCACACCCTAGCCAAAACCTTAGGTCAGCCTCGCCAAGATTAAAACTATTAAGTATCTCCCAGTTCTTATACCTATTTGCAAGACGTGAGGCTTCAAGTGCATCTTGTCTTAACATAAATTGAGACATCTGAACTCGAGCTTCTTCAGCAGCTGCTTGACTCTCAGCTTCTTTTATCTTCTTTACATAATCATAAAACTGGTTATCAATATCAAATCTTGTACCAGTTTCTATTTTTGATAGCTCACCCTTCTTTTCATAGTATCTATGCCTCATTGATGTTTCTCTTGCTACCCCACTCTTTAATAACGGCTCAGCAATTTTTCTGCTTGCCTCATCTCTTTCTTCCTCAGGCAGCATACCTAAAAGATTAGCTAGTTTCCCATTAACTAATTGAACATATGGATTACTTTCTGTAAAGTACTGAGATACAAGATAACGCATACGCTCGGGGCTAAACATATTAGCTGCATAAGGATGCTCTCTCATAATATCCTCAATAGAATCTTCCTCTTCTGGTCTTGCTGGAACTCCAAGAGCCTCACCAATTTTTACATAGGCGGGTGGAGTGCTTTTTCTTGCTTCCATAAACATAGGTATACCCTTATCAGGATATATATTCTGATGCCTCCAAAGGTCATAGTTTGCTGTATAACCTATAACAGCTTTAATAGTTGGAGCAAGCCCTGATGCTGGTATATAAGGAACAGCCTGGAGTGCGCCCTTTACAGCCCTATCCCACTCAAATTCATCACCAACTACAAAAGCTGTTAAGCCTTCAGCTATAGCAGAAAACGCCCTTTGTCCTTGGTCTTTAGCTATGGCAAAATAGATATACTTTCTATCACCATCTTCCGAGACATAGTTAAGAGGTGTAGTTATAATCCAGTTATTTGTAGCAATATCTGGATGTACGTTTATAAGACATTCGGGGTTTTTCCTGTTTGCTAAATACAAGCCTGATGAAATAGCCATCAGTTGAGCCATTTTTGCAGAAAATTTTGCTGGATTACTTTTAGCTGCCCTAAACATTCCACGAGTAGCCTGAACAGAAGCATTAAAGTATGGAACAACATGCTCAACTAAATTAGCCTTAGTACCCCCCTGACCAAAATCTAAATATGTTCTTGCTATATGAGTTGCTATAATAGGGTCTTTGTATTTACTAATAGCTGCACTCCTTAAAGCAAGACGTGACCATATCTCACTTGTTTCATTAAGATAACCTAAACCATCAAAAATAGTATTTATAACAGGGTGTTTTCCTTGCTTAAAAGCTCCTTGTCTTGACAATAACTCCATACCACCACCCTCGTGTAAATAGTCAGCATAAGATTTATATCTTGATGTCATTTTCCATAGAGCTGTTCTTGCATCCTTAGTATTTATATAATGCTTAATTCCATCATAAGGATGAAATCCAAAAGCCTCTGGCGCTACCTTAGCCATATGATAAGTCATCTGACCAAGACCAAATGGAAGGAATGGATTATATACATCTGTAGTCAACCATATATAAGCCATATCACGAGGAAGGTTTCGTAAAGCAAAGTATGGATTGTATCCAGTAGCTGATGCTTTTAATACCTTTGTACCAAGCAGAAAATTAGTCCATTTACTGAGTTCATAACTCATAGCTGCATCCGTCCTAATCCAGTCATTGTAGAAGCTTTTCTCTGCATAGAAAGTTCTTTTAACTCCATTCTCAATACAGTGTAACTCTTCATAACCCCTAGGTGGTTTAAGGTATTTAGGAGAACTTGGCTGCTTCCCTGATTTGGCTGAAAACTTTCCTGGAATAACAACTCCATTTTCTGGATTATCATTAGCTAAATCATGAAGAGACCTATTTGCTCTATTCTTAAACACACGATTTTGAACTCTGCTTATAGCTTCAAAGGCAAGAACATTAGTATCTGTATCAATCAATCCAGCTGAGCCTCTTTCACTAAGACTCTTTAACCCACTATCCCTAATGTCAACCTTTTTTCTTCCTTCCATTCTATGTCCTACAATAGGGTCTATTATATCAACATAATCAACAGGACTATAAAATCCTTTACTCACTAAATCATCATACTCTCTTTTTGATATTAAGCTTTCTCTTAATAGAACATCGAGAGTTGCTTCTCTTAGCGAGTTATGATAGAGGTCGCTTAGTTCCATAGCTTTATTGTAAAAGTCAGGATACCGATTCTGTAGCTCCTTTAATGCACCATAAGCAATCTTATGGTTCTTACCGACTATAGGCAAATGTCTATCTTTAGGAAGATAATCAGCCATAGCTGCGATTCTTCTTAGAGCAATAAAGTTATCCATTAACTCTCTTGGTGTATTACCAAGCTTTCTAAGCAATTCAAGGTCAGGATAGCCTTTAGGATTCTTCTTTATATCCTGTCTCATTTTCTTTATAGTTTTTCCTATCTCTCTATCGAAATTATGGAATACTCTTCTCTGAAAATCTTTATAGACAAAGTTGATGTATGCACCTGTACCTAAGGTTAAATCTCTATAGCGGGATGGCATATCTCCACCGACTTCTTTAAGTTTCTTTGTAGCACCTGCATATGTTGATACCCAGTTTCTTATAAACTTTCCATGTATATCAGATGGTTCGGCTCTTTTAGCTTTAGCTGCTTTTCTTCCTTGCCTAAGCTTGGAGAATACAAAAGCAGTTTCATCCATTGATGGAAGATGGTTATCAATAGGATGAATAGGTGATATAGGTGGAGCTGGTGGCTCTTTTGAAATAGGTGGAGTATTCCACTTACTCTGAACATTCGGAGGTGGGTCAGGAAATAAGTTAAGCTGATTAGGATTAGGAGCATCAGTAAGAACTTTGAATCCATCAACATCTTTTACAGATACCTCAATATTTTTACCACTAACCTTCATCTTGACCTTAGACCGACTGCCTTTACCTACTTCATAAAGTACCCCAGTTACTTTTCCAGTAGTTCCATCTTTCAACTTAATAATTGAATCAACATCAGGAAGTCTTGGGGTTGTTTGCTTTGCTGTATGTTCAAGTACTTTTTCTTGAATGCGTCCTACAGATTCACTATCTACAACTTTTTCGGCTTTTGATGGAGGAATATATGTATTCTTATTATGCATGATTACACCTGAAGATGCTATATTTCTAGGTTCAATATAAGTCGAATGAAGGAGTTCATGTAATACTGTATCTGCAGTTCTTGAAGGCGATAGAATTATAGCATAATGAAGTGCTGTAGGAAGATTAGAACGCTCAGCAAAATAATTAGAGCCTCCAACAGGTGTACCATTTAAGTTAATCATTTGAGTCTTGCTCATGAATATAGGAGTCCGCATATTAACTGGATCTACTTTATACTTCTGTAGCTCACTTTGCTTAAAGACATCTTTAACAAGACCTATGAATATTAAGTCAGGATGCATACTATTTAACTCAGCAGCTGTTAAATCCTTTTTTCCAAGCATCATCTGCTTAATA
>Ga0172377_10008654_pt1 | contig 10441 bp, 10 predicted proteins | sample Pumphouse3metaG_FD_119749 | JGI IMG/M metagenome (GOLD analysis project Ga0172377, IMG submission 119749) | Leachate microbial communities from a municipal landfill in Southern Ontario, Canada - Pumphouse #3 metaG | ecosystem: Engineered > Solid waste > Landfill > Unclassified | place: Canada... | reverse complement strand
ATTCCTCATTTGTTTGTGCATTAACTGAATTTAATCCAATACAAGAAAGGAATAAAATCACTAATCCAAATAGTAACTTTCTGTTTTTCATAAATATATTATTTTATTGCTTATAAATTATTTCAATTTTAATGAGCAAAAATACAAATAATAATAATACCAAACTAATTTTTTAGTGTTTTGTTTGAAAAGAACTGTAAATAAATACGTAGTTAAAAAGCTATCATTATTTGATTTGAAAGTGAAACTCTTTTTCTAGTTTGGTTCTTGTCAGAAAGATAATTAGATAATAGGCTGTAATCGATAATATTGATATTAGAGCTGTTAAAGCTTCGTTGGTTGGAAAAAGGTATTTATCTGAAAGAAATGCTGAAACTATTAGCACTAAGAAAGGATAGAAAAACCCAATAAGAACTGCCTTTGAACCCATTTTCTGTTCCATACTAACCACAACATTTTGTCCGATTTTATAATCAGAAGGATTAGAAACATTTACTTCAATGCTTTTTTCTTTGGTGTCATTCATACTGCAAGCTCCCTTAGCATGACAAGAGGCGCACATTGAGGCTGAAATTATCCTAACAACAACTTTCATCCCTACTATTTCTGAAATTGTTCCGCTATGTTCTATTAATTCGCTCATTCTTATATTGGTGTTTTAAATAATTACCACATTTTTCTGTTCTATCCATGCCTCTTTCCCGTCCTCTGTCTTAATCTTAATCCAATCATTGTTTTTACCAATTATCTTTATTTTTTGTCCCTTATTTATTCTAATTTTATCAGTAGAATTAATATCAGGAGAATCCTTGCCATATGTCTCGTTATCGAAAACAATCGCATAGTCCTTTGACTGCATTGTATTTTGCCTGCTAAAACCTGCAAATACTGTTATTATGAGTAGCAAAAGAGATAATATAAAGCTGTAGAAAAGAATAATTTTCTTTTCAAAAGTAAAATAGTAGAAAACAAATATTACGCTTGAAATAATTAGTAATACTATTGACATAATTGTCCATTCGTAGGGGGTAAAGATATTGGATATTGCTTTCCACCATCTTATTAAAAAGAAGTCGGGTACAATATAAATATCGCCCTTTAATCTTGATTTAGCAACCTTTAAGTTAGTGTTTAAGTTTTCATCGTTTGGGTCTAGTCTTAATCCCCTCTCATAATAAAGAATTGAGTTTGGATAATCATTTAAACGGAAGTATGTATTGGCAATATTATAGTATAGGTCTGTAGAAAACTTATCTTTATTCTCAATGGCTAGATAAGTTTTAAGGGCTTGGTCGTAGTTTTTTTTATTATAGAATGAGTTTCCTTTTTCAAATAAATCATTATTAGTATTAGCAAAAGAAACCAAGCTAATTAAAAGCATTATAATTAAATATCTAAACTTTTTCATCTTATTATTTAATTTGAGATTCAATATCTGATAAAGAATTTATTGCTTGCTCATAGAGCTTATCCATTTTTGAAAGTTCTTCGCCTGAAGAAAACCTTACATATTCGCAGTTATTAAGTAGCGAAATAAGATTGTCAATAGTATCTTCCTTAATATTTCTTTGAGTTAATACTTCTTTAATATTTTCAAAATTTAAATCCATTTTAACAATCTTAAATCTATCAGAGAGGTAGTTCCAAGTAGCTTGAGCAACCTCAGTATAAAAATTATCTTTTTCTTCTTTTGCTAAATATAATTTTGCTTTCTTTAATCTTTTAAGAGCTATCTTCGTTGCCTTCTTATATTTAACATAAGTTATATCTTTATTTTTTCTATTTGTTATGTTTTTATAAATAATATATGCAATGGTTAGAATAGGTATTAGTATAAAGAGAATTAATAAAATTGGCTTATTATAATTCAGATTACTTGTGGAAAGAAATTTAATATTCTTGGTTGATATATGTTCAATGTCTCGTTTCAAATATTTTTCTCTTTCAGTAATTTGTTGAGCTAGTCCACTCATTTCATCTTTTCCTTTAGCAATATGTAAAACAAGTTCTTTAGTAGAAATGGTTTTGTATTGTTTTGTCCTTATATCAAAATAAGTAAAATCAACTTTAGGAATTTTAAATTCTCCTTGAACCCTTGGAATAAGTATATATTCAAATGTCCTGCTACCATTTAATCCAGATTGTGTCTTATTAATTCTATCGTCAAGTGTTGGGTCATAGGATTCAAAATCATCAGGTATTTTCAGGTTAACCTTATCAATAAGACTTATGTTCCCATTGCCAGAGATAGTATATTTGAGTGTAATTGCTTCATTTGTTTTGCAACTTAAAGGGTTTGCAGATGCAACAATATTAAAGCTTCCAACAGCTCCCGAAAAATCTGAGTTTGTCTTAGGAAGTGAATTTACATTAATAGATATTGAATTGGATTTTATGTTTTTCTTAACCCTGTCATATCCAATTTGTCCCATATTTTGAAAGAAAGGATCATTGAAGAAGGAGTCGAAGAAAGGATCTCCTGTTGCAACCTTCCTTTGAGAACGAGTGGCAATATGCGCAACAACATCAATATCTAATGGAGCAATAATTAGTTTGCCTGATTGCTGAGGATAGGCAATAACTTTTCTTAGTGTTGCAACCTGGTAGTTTTTTCCATCAACTGTTTCACTTGTTATTGTTGGGTCTTTCGACATATCTATTTCTTCAATCCAAAAGCCCTTATTTATTGGCATTTGATTAATTTGGTATTCAGAAATAGGTACTAAGGTATAGAGTTTATAAGTTATTATTACTTCTTCTCCAATAAAAGCTTGTGACTTATTTGCAAAGGCTTTTATAAATAATGCCTTATTGTCTAAAACGGTTATTGGTTGTTGAGCTTGTTGGTTTTGAGAGTATCTGTTTTGAGATTGTGCTCTTTGGGCTTGGGTTGGGTTCTTTTGAACCTTTATTTTTAGAGAATTTGAAGTATAGGAATTACCCTTTGCATTAATCTTTGCTCCGTCTATTGTAAAAGTCCCTTCCTTGTTTGCTTGCAGAACATAGGTTAGGGTTGTAGAAGAACTGCTAGATCTTTGCCCATTTATAATACTATTTGAAACGCTTCTAGAAGTGCTTGGTCCTGCTAAAATATCGAATCCATTGATAGACGGAGGGGTATATGCAGATACATCATCAGAATTAATTTGAAATCTTATTTGAAATTGTTCTCCAACACCAATAACTGATGGCCCTGAGGCATTAAAATTAATATTCTGAGCACTTAGATTAAGTCCAAACAAACCAAATAATGATATAACTAATATACTTATTATTCTTTTCATAATTTATGCTACCAATCTTTATCGTTTCTATTTTGTTGAGTGTTTTTATCTTTTTCTTTTTTCAAGCGTTCAAGGGTGTTCTTCTCATTGTTTTTTAGTGCTTCCAACATCCTTTCTTTATCTTGATTTTCTTTTTTCTTATATTCTTGAGGTTTGCTTTCTTCTTCTTTTTTCTTTTCTTGGTCTTTCTTCTTGTCTTGCTTTTCTTTGTTCTGATTTTTATTATCTTTATCGTTCTTATTTTGTTTTTGCTTGTTCTGATTATTATTCTTATTTTGTTCCAAAAGTCGCATAGCCAAAGAAAGATTATATTTTGCAGAAGAATCCTTTGAGTTAATCTTGAGTGTACTCTTATAGTCTTCGATAGCTTTTTTTAATGCCTTGTCATATTTCTCAGTTTTTTGGGTAGAATCTAATAAGGCTAATTTGAAATTGGTGTTCCCTCTATTATATAGGATATCGGCATAAAAGCTAGAATCATTAATGGAATCTTGTGTCAATGCTTTTTCAAAATACAATAGAGCCTTATTAAACTGGTCTTCCTTATCTTTCTTATAATTTGAGTTAGCGAGATTATATTGAGCCTTCTGATAGGTGCTATCAACTCCTATGGCTTTTAAAAAACTATCCTCAGCCTTGCTATATTGCTTTTGTTCAAAATCCTTATTCCCTTGTCTCAAATGGTTTTTTTCTTTATCACAAGAAGAAAAGACAAATAGAATTGATATTAAATAAACTAATCTTTTCATATTATTATTTATTTCCAAAGAAAAACTTTCTATTAATATATTTATTCTTTTTCTCAAATACTAAGAATTCAATAATTAAAATAATCATTGCAATGAAAGCAAAAATATAAAACCTACTTTCATAATCTTTGTATGCAACAGCTTCATATTCATTTTTCTCCATATTATTTATTCTTGCAAGAATATTATCTAAACCAATGGAGGAGTTGTTCGCTCTTATATAAACTCCATTTCCAATTGATGCTATGTTTTTAAGTATATCCTCATTTAATTTTGTTATTACATAGGATCCACTTTCATCTTTTTTGTATTCAAGGTTAGATTTCCCCTTATTAGAAATTGGAATTAATGCACCTTCTGGTAATCCAAAGCCAATTGTATTAATAACAACCCCTTCTTTTGCTATTTCCTCTGCAATATCAATAGCTTCTTCTTCATTATCTTCACCATCGGAAATTAGAATAATGCTCCTTGATTTGCTGGTGTTTTTTTCTCCAAAGCTTTCATTAGCCTTTCTCAAAGCTTCTCCAATTGCGGTGCCTTGGTTTGAAATCATTGATGGATCTATAAGATCAATAAAGGTTTTTGCAGCTCCATAATCATTTGTTATTGGTAGTTGGACATAAGCTGAACCTGCAAAAACAACAATTCCTAGCCTATCATTCTTTAATTGATCAATTAAATGATTTAATGATTGTTTAGCTCTTGAAATCCTATTTGGTTTAATGTCTTCTGCTAACATAGAATTTGAAATATCTAAACAAACCATAAGGTCAGTCCCTTTTCTTTCAGCTTTTTCAACAGATGTGCCAATTTGAGGATTAGCAATTGCAATAATTATAAATAAATAAGCAATATTTAATAGTATAAACTTAGTCCATTGTTTTCCATAAGAAAGATTTGGAACAATAAGATCTATTAATGGCTTATCAATAAAACCTCTTAGCTTTTCTTTTTTCTTCTTTATATATATATAATGTATAATAATGAAGAAAGGAATAAGTATTAGTAGGTATAATATTTCAATGTGTTCAATTCTAATCATATTATGGATTTGTTCTTAAAATTGTTTTTTTTAATAAGACTTCGATAATCAATAATAATAATGCGGCTACTAAGAATCCAAAAGCTAAATCTTTCTTTATTTGATAATAGGATACATCTATTATTGATTTTTCCATATTATCTATTTCCTTAAAAATTGTTTTAAGAGAATTTTCGTCAGTAGAACGGAAGTATTTACCACCAGTAGCTTTTGATATATCTTTTAGTAGAGGTTCATCGATCTTAACTTCAACATTTTGATATTGTGTACCAAAAGGAGTTTGGAAAGGGTAGGGGGCCATTCCTATTTTCCCTATGCCAATAGTATAAACCCTAATCTTGTAGTCTTTTGCTATTTCGGAAGACGTTAGAGGGTCAATTGCACCCATATTATTAACTCCGTCGGTAAGTAGAATTATTGTCTTACTCTTAGTTTTTGTATCTTTAATTCTGTTTATTGCAGTTGCTAGTCCATCGCCGATTGCTGTCCCATCCTGAATTATTCCACTCTCAACCTTACTTGTAAGCTCCATAAGCATTGGATGGTCAGTTGTTAGAGGGCATTGGGTAAAGGCTTCACCAGCAAAAACAACTAATCCAATATTGTCGTTATGCCTTTCTTGCATAAAGTTTGTTGCAACCTTTTTTGCTGCTTCCAACCTATTTGGTTTAAAGTCTTGTGCTAACATTGAACCAGAAATATCTAAGGCAATTACGATATCAACCCCTTCAATATTCTTTTCATCCCTGCTTAAATATGACTGAGGTCTTGCAATAGCTATTATTAATAAAGCAATTGCTAAATACCTAATATAATTAGGCAAATTTCTCAGTCTTATTTTCAATGACTTATGCGTGTTTTCAAAAGGAGAGATTTGAGAATATCTTATAGTTGGATAAGCTGTCTTTTCAAAAAAATATTGATAAAGAGCAAGCAAAGGAATTAAAATAAGTAAGAATAAAAAATAAGGATATTCAAAACCACTAAACATTTTCATCCTCCTTTCTTTCATTTTGATGAACTTCTTCAATAAGTTTGGTTTGTCCGATAAACTCTATAGAATCTTTTAAGCACTTATCGCTAACAAAAGAATCAGGTATGTGTTTTGCAAACTTAACCAAATCTGCGTATTTAAGAATATATTCAAGTATGTACATTGAATCCTTATTGATAATGGTATTTTCAGTTATTTTTCTAAAAATATCATCAGTTGTCATCTCAATTGCAGCAATAGAGTATCTGTTATCCAAATATATCCTTAAAATATCAGATATTTCCGAAAAGTATTCCTTAATTCTACCATTCTCATATAGTCTTTTTGTTCTTAACTCGTTTAATGAGTTAATAGCAATAATATGTGCAGGTAGCTTTGGTTTAGGCTTAATAAAAATTTCTTTAAAATTTACTTTCCTGTATTTCTTCCAAAGCTTAATTCCGAAATATATGCCAATAATTAATCCTATTCCAATAAGAACCCAAATTATTATAGGCATTATTTCACTTATAGAGAACGGCTCATCTTGGTTTTGTTTAATATCTTTTATCTCAACCTTAGTGGTATCAATAGGGAAGGGTATTACTTCGAAATTAAAACTTCTTCCATTTGTGTTGAGAATTTGATGTTTTCCAACCACAAAAGAAGTTAATATATATGAGAAATCAATATATTTTTTCCCATTTTGTTCAACCGTATCCATCTTTAGACCAATAATTTCCAAGCTATCTTCTTTTTCGGTTGGATTATATATAGTTTGGTCTGCAAACTTCTCAATAGGGATTCTAAATGAATAAGTAAACTGATCTCCAATATAAATTTTTGTATGGCTTATACTTGGAATTGTTGGTTGAGTATACGATATGATGCTTATAAACAATAAACTAATAATTATATAAGCTCTTTTCATCTTCTGCCTCCTTTTTCAAATAAATTCATCAAAGCTCTAATATAATCTTCTCCAGTATATACCATAATATTATCAATACCCAAACGGTTAAATTTTTGCTTTAAGTCTTCATCTTGTCTTTTCCTAAACTGAGTAAATTCATTTAATAGTTTCTTATCAGAAGAGTCTATCCAAATATCCTTTCCTAATTCATTATCATGAATACGGATCAAGCCTAGATCTGGAATTGTATTTTCGTGATTATCTCTTATTATTATTGTAGAGAAGTCATGCTTCCGAGTTGTTATTTGTAGAGATTCATCAAACTTCCCAAACCCATCTGTAATCAAAAAACAAGTACAGCGTTTCTTAATTACATTATTCATAAACTTAAATGCAGTTGCGAAGTCTGTCTTTGTGTCTGATTGTTTATAGGTAATAAGTTCTCTGATTATTCTTAAGATATGTGCAGAGCCTTTCTTTGGTGGTATATATTTTTCTACCCTGTCACTAAAGAATATTACTCCAACCTTATCGTTGTTTTGAATAGCCGAAAAACTTAGAACCGCAGCAATTTCTGTAATTACTTCCGATTTTAAGCTGCCATTTGTTCCAAAGAAAGTACTTCCACTAACGTCAATAAGAAGGAGGACAGTCAGCTCTCTCTCTTCTTCGAAAATCTTAACATAAGGATGATTGAATCTTGCCGTAACGTTCCAATCTATGCTTCTAATTTCATCACCATAATTATATTCCCTAACCTCACTAAAGGCCATTCCTCTTCCTTTAAAAGCACTATGATATTGACCTGAGAAGATATTTCTCGATAAACGCTTAGTCTTTATTTCAATCTTCCTAACCTTTTTTAATAAGTCTTCATTCATCTTTTATGGAACATCAACTTTATTGATAATTTCATTTATTATTTCTTCTGTACTAATGTTATCAGCTTCTGCCTCATAGGTTAATCCAATTCTATGACGCATAACATCCAAACAAATAGCTCTAACATCTTCTGGAATTACATATCCTCTACGTTTAATAAAAGCATAAGCTCTTGAAGCTAAGGCTAAGTTAATTGTCGCACGAGGAGAGGCTCCATAATTAATGTAAGGTTTCAAGTTTCCAACTCTATTATCTTCTGGAAAACGAGTTGCAAACACAATATCTGTTATATAATTCTCTATTTTCTCATCAATATAAACATCTTTTACAACTTCACGAGCATGAAGGATTTGATTAGTCTTAATAACTGGCTCTATCTTTGGTAGTGAAGCCCCAATTTGTTGGCGAAGAATAAGTTTTTCTTCCTCTTTCTTAGGATATGTTATTACCACCTTCATCATAAAACGATCCATTTGAGCCTCTGGAAGAGTGTAGGTTCCTTCTTGTTCGATTGGGTTTTGTGTTGCAAGAACTAAAAAAGGTTCATCCAATTTATAGGTCTTATCTCCAATCGTAACTTGGCGCTCTTGCATAGCTTCTAAAAGGGCAGACTGAACTTTTGCTGGGGCACGATTAATTTCATCTGCCAAAACAAAATTAGAAAATATTGGTCCCTTCTTTACCATAAATGATTCGTCTTTTGGGCTATAAATCATTGTTCCTATTAGGTCTGCAGGCAGAAGGTCGGGAGTGAATTGGATACGACTAAACTTAGCATCAATTGCCTTAGACAAAGAATTGATAGCCATAGTTTTTGCTAGTCCAGGAACACCCTCCAAAAGAATATGACCATTGGCTAATAGACCAATAATCAAACGCTCAATCATACCCTTTTGTCCAACAATAGATTTGTGCATTTCATTATTAATTGCATCAACAAAAGCACTTTCACGCTGAATCTTTTCATTTAATTCAATGATATCAATCATAATTTCTTAGAGTTTATATTTAATTATTTTTATTTGAAATACTTAGGTAATAATTATTATATTATATCCTATAAAAAACCATATTTCAACATTCAATAACGATAAAGAAATATAATTATTATTATTCTAACAACTAAAAATAAGTATAAAACTAATTAATTTTTGTTTGGTCAAGGTAAGATGCTCATATAACATTCTCTTACATGCGCATTTCACATTAAGTGATATTGGCATATTTAGTTGGATCTAAACGAAGAATGAAGAGTTTCTTTTATAGATATAGTCATTTATATATTGATCTCGAATGTCTTTCTAAAGCAAAATAGTATTATTTATGTACCTTTGCACAAATTTTTTTATATGAAAGATATTTCAAAAGGACATATAGCAATATTGGTTGTTAATATAATATTTGGATTAAACATTCCAATTGCAAAAGAAGTTCTTTCTGATGGTGCTATTGATCCATTGGCTTTAACTTATTTTCGAGTCATTGGAGCAGCATTAGTTTTTTGGTTTGCATCAATTTTTGTCAAGTCGGAAAAGCTTACTAAAAAAGACTTCCTTTTTTTGTTTTTAGGCTCCATATTTGCAATTTCCTTAAACCAAACTTCCTTTATAGTTGGCCTGCAAACAACTTCTCCAATCGACGCTTCTTTAATAGTTACTCTAACTCCAATAATAACAATGCTAATTTCTGCTGTATATCTTAAAGAGCCAATTACTACAAAAAAACTTATTGGTGTTTTAATTGGATGCGTAGGAGCTATAATTTTAATTCTTAATAGTAAGTATTTTACTATTGGAGCCGATCGTTCTTGGACAGGAAATATGCTTTGTCTTTTAAGTTGTATATCTTATGCTTGCTATCTAGTATTTTTCCGAGACTTTATCAAAACCAAACATCCCGTAACGCTTATGAAATGGATGTTTCTTTTTAGTGCTATTATTTTAGCACCAGTAACTCTTCCAACTGTTATGGCTACAGATATAGCACGTATATCTCCAAACTTATTAATAAAAATGATATATGTAGTTGTAATGGCAACTTTCTTAACTTATCTTCTAATACCAATCGGACAAAAGAACTTAAGGCCAACTACTTTAACAATGTATAACTACCTTCAGCCAATAATTGCTGCAGTTGTTGCTGTGGTTGTTGGACAAGATATATTTGGGTGGGATAAGGCGATTTCAGCTTTTTTAGTCTTTTTAGGGGTTTATATTGTAACCCAATCTAAATCGCGACAACAATTGGACATAGAAAAACTAAGTAAGCAAAAAAATAATCAAGAAAATACAAAATAAAATAATTAGTAATTTATTTAATAAGGATAGTCTAATTTATTTTTTAATAATAAGTTAGGAGCTAATTAAGATATATAAAATAGAATAGAGTAAGAGAAAAAGTACTAAGAATTTTGAATAATTATTTGGTAATTAAGAAAAGAGTTGTACTTTTGCACTCCCAAACACGACAAACCCTATTGATTGATATGTGCGGAAGTAATTTTGAGAAGGGTAGAGTATGGGACAAGATCATTGAAATTAAGGAAACCAAAGGTAGCGAAAGTTTAGAAACAAGAAATCTCATTATATTTATATT
>Ga0172377_10008652_pt1 | contig 10441 bp, 18 predicted proteins | sample Pumphouse3metaG_FD_119749 | JGI IMG/M metagenome (GOLD analysis project Ga0172377, IMG submission 119749) | Leachate microbial communities from a municipal landfill in Southern Ontario, Canada - Pumphouse #3 metaG | ecosystem: Engineered > Solid waste > Landfill > Unclassified | place: Canada... | reverse complement strand
GGACGAGGTGGCCGAGGCTATCCCGCTCTCACCGCACCTCTCCGCTGTCGAACCCGCCCGAACACGACCTCCCTTCGGCGACCCGCCGGAGGGAGGCACCGCCCCCGACGACACCTTCCGAGGCCGCCGTCGGGTTCGTCGTGCACGTCCCTGGAGTCCAGTACTGGAACCGCTTCTACGCCCTCGGTGGCGTGGAGGAGTTCCTGTCCGAACTTTCGGTAGCTCGCCGTTTCGTGGAGCTGGTAGAGCCGTCGGATGTGCCAGAGAGTCCTTGGTGTGATGTTCGGTACTGGTTCGATGCTAGGGCCATACAGAAGGTCAAGCTGGCGAACCGGGAGTACGGAGACCACCTGCCCTGCGTGCACGTGTACCTGGAGTTGGCCTGGCAAGCCCTCAGGACCGATGACCTCGCAGGGGTGATCGCCAAGATAGAGGCGGCGGGCTGAGGAACGACCTGCCTTCGGATGCTGCCGCCGGATCGCCATCCCCGCTGGAGGTGACTGATATGCCAACAGTCAAGAGCATCAATGGCACCACTTGGTCGGTGTTCAAGCGGTTGCGGTCAGCCGACCGCTGGATGACCGTCGATGATCTACACGAGGAGATGTCTCAGGATCATGTCGGACGTGGTGGTGTCTTCCATCGCAGGATCGACATCTCCCGGGAGAACGTCTACAGGTCACTCTGCACGTTGCTGAAGTACGGCTTCGTGGAGAGAGACGACCCCATCTCGGGGAATGGGCACGTGTACCATCACAGTGATGTGTGGGCACCCGGTGATCCACTGCCGATCCCTGAGGGGTGTGACACGTTCGTGTGGGGGGACAGGTACGGTCGTCTGTTGAAGGATGAGTGTCTGAAGAATCTCGAGAAGTTCCGTCCCATCCGTGTCACGCACGCACGGAGGCCGAAGGTGGAGATCGTCTTGGAGAGAGACGAGCGGACCAATATGTACAAGGTGCGACAGCACCACATCGTGTATGCCGCATTCCTCGTCCCGGAAGACGCGATGTTCTATGCTCAAGAATTCGTTCGCCCTCGGCAGGGTGCCAGCCCCTCCTGAGTACGACCTCCCTTCGGAACGACTCCACGCAGGGCCATCCCCATCGGAGGTGATTGCAATGGACGCAATTGAGACCATCACCGTCGGCGACCTGACTGCCCGGATCGAGCTCGATCCCGAGCCGTGCGACCCACGGGAGTGGGACAACCTCGGCACGATGGTGTGCCTCTACCGGAGGTACGCACTCGGCGACTCGCACGACTACCGTGCCGAGGATCACGGCGGCTGGAACGATCTGGAGCAGCACATCCTGCGGGACCATCCCGGTGCAGTGATCGTCCCCGTCTACCTGTACGACCACTCGGGTCTCACCATCAGCACGACTTCATCGCAGTTCCGGGCCTTCGACTCGGCGGGCTGGGACTGGGGGCAGGTGGGCTTCATCTTCGCCTCCGTCGAGGACATCCGCTCCGAGTACGGAGCTAAGCGGATCAGCCGCAAGCTCCGTGAGCGGGTCGAGGACGTGCTGCGGGCCGAGGTCGAGGAGTACGACCGCTTCCTTCGGGGAGAGGCGTACGTATTCGTCATCGAGACCGCAGACGGCGAAGTCGTCGACTCGTGCGGCGGCTTCCTCGGCCTCGACCACGCCATCACCCAGGCCCGTGCCGTCGCCGAGGACCTCGTTTCGGTCTGAGTACGACCTGCCTTCGGTGGGGGTGGCCGCAGGGCCACCCCCACCGAAGACGCCGATACACGGAGGTGTTCGCTATGGCCGGAGCCGCCACCGCACGCAGGTTGCAGCAGAAGATCGTAAGTGAGGGAGTCATCGCCGGGACCGTGACCGCCGTTCGGGCCACCCTGCAGGACATCCTCGCCGACAGCAGGTTCCATCGGATCGAGGCCGCCTACGGACCCAACCCCAAGCCCAAGCCGGGCAAGGAGCCGGGAACCCCCTACTTCGTCACCGCCGCCAAGAGCGGCCCCGTCAAGGGTGTGCAGACCGAGGCCGAGGTCGCCGCCCGTGTGATCGGCAACGATCTCATCAACGTCTACTGTGCGGACAACCCCCGCCACGGATACCGCTCCCTCAAGGTGCCCTTGATACGAGCCATCTGGGTCTACTCGGGGACTCACGATTCGAATGGCAAGGCGGTATCCGTGCGTGTACCAGTGACGGTCATTGTGGCAGACGATGTGAAGCGGGCTCTCATCTGATTGCGGTGGTCCATTCCGCACTTCGGTGAGCAGTACTTCTGACGGTGACCGTTGGAGGACTCTGGGGTGTAGTAGATTCCGCAATGGACACAGGGGCGAGGAGCCCACACCTTAGGCTGATGGTTCCTGCGAATCGTGCGGTTGCACCAGTCACGAATCTCCATCGCAGCTCCTCGCTTCCTGTCCAGGGTTGGCGAACAGTAGCGAGAAACCTACCGAAATCTGACGATACCTCACGGAAACAATCGGTGCGATCCTTGAAAACAGTTTCATCCGCTTGCAGGTGGTAGGCTCACCACCTGAGAATCATGCTCTCAGAGATCACGAGAGGAGATTCGTCAGGATGATCAGACTCACCGAATGGTGCGAACGGAACGGGATCAGCTACACCACCGCCTGGAGACTCAGGAGGGACGGCAAGTTCCCACATCCCACGAGGAAGGTGGGGAGAGTCGTCTTCGTGATCGAGGACGAGGAATTCCACGGTGATGACAAGGTGGCGAACTGTCCCCGCTGCGGTGAAAAGATCGAGGTGGAGGTCTTCCTGCGATGAAGATCATCCGGGGCTTCAAGACCGAACTGGATCCCAATGACCGGCAGCGGACTGCCCTGCTCCAACACGCAGGCACGGCCCGCTTCGCCTTCAACTGGGGTTTGGAACGGAAGATCGAGGCCCGGAAGAACGGGGAGAAGGCACCCGACGCCATGACGCTCCACCGGGAGTGGAACCAGTGGAAGAGGGAAAACGCTCCTTGGTCTATGTCCGTGAGCAAGTGCAGCCCTCAGGAGGCGTTCAGGGATCTCGACCGGGCGTACGCCAACTTCTTCAGACGCTGCAAGCAGAAGACCAAGAGCAAGAAGGGCTTCCCACGCTTCAAGTCCAAGCGGAACGGTGTCGGCTCCTTCAGGCTGACCGGATCGATCCATGCGAGCGAGACCCATGTCAGGCTCCCGGTGATCGGTGCGGTGAGGTTGAAGGAACACGGATACCTTCCGACCTCGGATGTGAAGGTGCTGTCGGCGACGGTGTCGGAAAGGGCTGGGAGATGGTTCGTCAGTCTGCAGGTGGAGATCGAGAGCCAAGATGTCCACCACGAGAAGGACGGGGACCATCCCATCATCGGGCTCGACCTCGGGATCAAGACGCTGGCGGTCTGTTCGGATGGGAAGGAGTTCGAGAACCCGAAGGCACTCGGTCGCAACCTCAGGAAACTGAGGCGGCTGAACATGTCCCTCCACCGCAAGGTGAAGGGATCGAGCAACCGGAGGAAGGCTGCGAGGCGGGTGGCAAAGTTGCACTGGAGGATCTCCAACATCAGGTCGGACACGATCCACAAGATCACGACGGAACTGACGAGAGCCAAGTCGGCGATCGTGATCGAGGACCTGAATGTCAGGGGGATGATGGGGAACCGCCACCTGTCGAGGGCGATCTCGGATCTGGGACTGCACGAGCTGCGGAGGCAGTTGGAGTACAAGGGGCTCTGGAATGGCTGCCAGATCATCACCGCAGATCGGTTCTTCCCATCCTCCAAGACCTGCAGTGACTGTGGGGCTGTCAACCAGGAGTTGAGGCTGTCGGATCGGGAGTGGGCCTGCGTGGCCTGTGGGTGCGTTCACGACCGGGACTTGAATGCGGCCGTGAACCTGGAGCACTGGGGACTGATGTCCCTCGTCGCCGCCAGTTCGGCGGAGACGCAAAACGCCCGTGGAGGGGAGGGCTCTGGCGGCGGCCTCGGCCGTTGCGAAACCAACCCCGGCGAAGCGGGAATCAGACACGAGATCGGAGCAGAGGGTGGTCCTCTCTTTTTGCCCCCGGAATCGATTTCGGTAGGTTCTGAGGAACGGTAGGGCGTCCTGAATCGTAGTATCCAAGCCATTCGAGCCAATCGAGAATCGCTCCGTGGCGGCAGATGCACAGCTTCGAGACCACGAATGGTGAGCCATCCTCGATCATTCTGGGTGGACTGTTGTAGCGGTTGAACGGTGTCCCCCTCTCGTTCATCACATCAGCTAGCCAGTCTATGATCCAGGAGTTGCAGGTGATGTTCAGTCCGATGTGGGTGGTGTTCTTCGTGTGATGGTGCCCTATGTGTCCATCGCCATCCCACAGCCCTCGAACGAAGTGGGGGAGCGTGTTGGGGTTGGACCAGAGCTTTGGCATCTCCCTCAATTCATATGTCTTCCTCGGGATAGCTCCCCACATCGTGAGGCCGACTCGGAGGTTGGGTGAGGACACTATCAGCTTACTGCATCCCCTCGCTCGATAGACAGGAGAGAAGCCGGATGGAATCTTCAGGGCGTCAGCAAACTTCCTGAGATGGTGCGAGTCCGACTGATGGAGCGTCACGTCCAGCACGGTCGATTCGGGTGTATGAATGACGCAGCCGTCAGCCACGACGAGTCCAGCGAAGTATGCGACCTCTGGGTCATCGGTTCTCTCGAAGAACCTGTCGTCGAACTCATACCTCCTCGCCACTGCACTCACCGTCCATCCCGACGATACGCTCTATCTCTGACAGGTGAATCCTTCGGTGTCCACCAGGAGTGCGTATGCACTTGATGCGGTGCTGAAGTTCCCATAGCCGGATGGTGTTCGGATGTACACCAAGCAAGCGGGCGGCTTCAGAGATCGGGAACAGCACTCGTTTCATCTTGATCTCACCTCTTGCTCGTATGTTGGCAAACCTGCCAGAAACCACCTGCAAGTTCAGTGAGATTTTGCTCCACGTACGACCTCCCTTCGGGACGGGCACCACGAACCACATCCCCACCAGAGGTGAGTGCAATGCACGAGATCGGAACGGTCGTGTTCTGCTGCAAGCCGAGGACCCGTGGGTTCGGGACCATCATCCTGAACGACGGCGAGGGTGTCTTCGTCGAGCTGACCCACGAGGCCGGGGGTTGGGCCGTTGACGGAGTCGAGATCACCAAAGAGGGTGCTCCCTTCGTCCATTTCCCCCTCGACTCCGTGATCCACGTGGACGAGTTGGCCGAGCGGCCGGACCTCGTCGATGGTGTCTGTCCAATCCACGGGGAGAACTGCCCACGCACGACCTGCCTTCGGTCGGTGTGACCGCAGGAGCATCGTCCCCAGAAGACGACTCGGAGGTGGTCCAGATGCCGGAGATGAGCTGCTGGACGGTCGTGCCACAGCATTCGTCCCAGGAGGAGCAGATCGTTCGAGATATGCTGGACCAACACGGGGTGGAGTTCGACGACGAGCTTCCCGTGGGACGGGAGACGACTGCCGAGGAGTTCGCGGCGGTCGTCGTTCGGAGCTCGGCTCGATACCGGGCCGAAGGTCACGTGTTCGTCCAGGGCGGTTGGACATCCTGGATCGTCGTCGTCACCTGCGTCGGTCCCGGTTACGGCCGCCTGGGCAACGGCGAGCAGCCCGCCGCCGTGGCGATGGTGTCCCGCCGGAGTGAGCCCACTCGTTTTCTCGCCGTCGGGTGCGAGCACGAGTGGGAGGGAAGAAGGGTCGGAGATTGTAGTTACATCTACACCTGCGGGTGTGGATGTAGCTACGAGGTCGACTCCTCCGGGTAGGTGGTCAGGATGACCATCCTTCGGTGGGGGTGGCTGGAACGCCACCCCCACCACGAGGTGATGAAGATGAAGTTGAGAGCCGCCAAGATCGCCATCGAGGATGACCACCCACCGCTGGACTGTTTCGTCACCGGACAGAGCTGGAACGGGTGGGAATGCCCCTACTTCACCAAGGAGCAGGGTGACGCCTTGCTCGCCGATCCCCATTTCAGCGAGGGGCGTTTCGACGACGAGCGGGACGCCTTCGTGTTCCCCTGCGGAAGCTGCGGGGGCGACTGCGACTGTGGTGACGAGGTCTACTCCGCCGTCGATTTCGACGGGGTGAAGTACTACCCCATCGGGGCCGGAATGTGGATATGGTCCCTCGCAGGTGAGGAGGACGAGGATGGGGAGTACATCGAGCCGGATGACCCGTGGGCTGGCGACTTCTCCCGAGGTGCGTGGCACGCCCTGTGGGCACTCCTCGGCAGGCTGTGGGACTGCCCGACCGTGGGGCAGCAGCACCCCACCTTCCACAAGGTGTCCGCCGCCCACAACCACACCGAGGACGTGGACGAACTGCGGGCCATCCTCACCGAGGCCCTCGCCGTCGTGGACGAGCACGGAATCGCCATCAGCGAGGAGCTGTGGGAGCACCTGTGCATCGTGAGGGACGGCGGCGACCCCTGGGCCGAGTGAACGCGACCTGCCTTCGGGCGGGGGTGGTCGCTCGCCACCCCCGCCGGAGGTGACCACGATGAAGGCGTCGGTGCTGTTCATAGAGAACGTCGAGGCCGCCCTGCCCGTCTCCTACGGGAAGGCAGAGCGGGTGGCGACCGACCTGTTCACCCACGTGGCCGACGTGGAGTGCGGGGACTCGCCGCACCCCCAGGACGTGGCGTGGGAGATCGTGCAGAACGTCGACTCCCGTTGGATGGATGACCCCCGGGTGTCCCTGACCCCCGATGGCAGGGCCATCTACCTGCGGAACCACCTGCGGGCCAAGAAGCGGAATCCCGAGACGAAGCTGGCCGAGTCCTGTATCCGTTCGATGATGGTCGGCGACGTGGTTCGAGTCGGCAGCGACCTGTTCATCTGTGTCTCCTATGGTTGGACGAAGCTCCGGCCGGACGGCGACCACTACGCCGTCGAGTGCTGAACGCGACCTGCCTTCGGGCTCGACCACTCGACCGGCACCACCTGCGGAGGTGACCACAGATGCCCGAACTCAAGCTGGACTCGCAACAGACGACGGCGTTCGTGATGGGCCTCACCCACGAGGCCGAGGCGTTCGATTGGGAGGGCCGGTACACCATCGTGACGGCCTACCAGACCGGCAGCGTGGACTGCGACCACGGATACTTCAGCTACACCCACGCACGCACAGCCGTGGCGAAGGCCGGTGGATTCAGCGGCCCCGTCTACTTCCTGCTACCCCACGGGACCGGACACCAGCCCTTCGAGGCCGTCTCCGACCACGAGGGCGACCCTGACCTGTCCTGCACCATCGAGTTCGACGAGGAGAATCGAGACGTGAGCGACGTGACGTTCACGCTCGGAGACCGCACCCTGCTCACCATCGAGCGGGGATTCTGGACCGTAGAGGTGACTCGAATGGCCGACCGCAAGTTCACCGTAACGCTGACCCTCTTGATGGACCCCGCCGACGAGGCTGACTTGCGTGAGCGGGCCGCCAGCGAGTGCAACGTGGACGGGGCCGACGAGACCGACGAGCAGGGTGAGTACGAGATGCCCCTCGAAGACGTGGTGCTCGCCATCGTCGAGAGCAACGTCTGGGGCAACGTCGAGTTCGACAGCCTACCCCTCAGGTGCGACGAGGAGGGCGACCCCAAGGGCACCGTCGTCGAGGGCTGAGGTACGACCTCCCTTCGGGGTGGTGGCTCCCGCCACCACCCCACCCGGAGGTGACCGAGATGGACTTCTTCGCAAGACGGAAGATGATGGAGGCGTTCGGGATCACCCACCTGCACGCCGAGGGTGACCACGGACACACGGACTCCTCGAAGCGGTTCTTCGAGCGGAACCGGCACGAGGTCGGGATACCCGCCAAGGTCGTCCTGTCCTACGTGGGCGAGGACGACTGGACGTTCACCACCTGCCTGGTGGGCGAGGACGGCGTGGCCCTGGAGATGTTCGGCTTCGCGTGGGGCTACGGTGGCGAGGGTCCCCGCGGCCTGGCGTGGATGTTCGAGCGGCTCGGCTGGACCGTGGACCCGAAGGACCTCCCGCCCTGCCACGTGGTCGGGACCTGGGTCGTCACGCCCGACGGTGCCGTGACCGCACTCGACCTCCCTTCGGAGGGCTGAACCCGACCACCACCACGAACGGAGGTGACGAACGATGGACCGCACAGTGCAGACCGAGATCGGGACCGTGAGAGTCTCGTGCTTTCGCTCCGATGAGGACCGGATGGTCGCCGTCGTGCAGGACGCACACTCCTGCACCGACGACCCATCCGAGCCCTGCCTCGTCAACCGCATCCCCATCCACTTCTACGAGTGGTTGGAGGCCCCGCTCACGAGTGACCTCTCGCAGGACGCCTCGTGGCGGAACAAGGCGGGCTCCGCGACCCGCCTCGACAGGTACGGCTACGACGACGCCACCGACAACCAGAAGTCCGCCGTGTGGCGGCTGACCCGTCAGGTCGTCCTGTCCCTGTTCGCCGACCCGCAGTTCGCCTACGAGGTCATCATCGCCGACCAGCGGGCGAGGCTGGAGCGGCTCCGCAAGGAGGCGGCGAACAAGCTCCGTGAACTCGACGAGGCACAGGCGGCGGTCGAGCGGGGCAAGTCCGCACTCACCGATATGGAACTGATGCTCGACTCGCCCGACGAGGCCCTGGACCCGCCCGATCGTATGGTCTTCGAGGACGAGCGGCAGAGGGTGTTCGGCCTCGGCGTCCACGCCGAACCCGACCTGCCTTCGGAGGACTGAAGCTCACCGACACCACGACTATAAGGGCGTGTCCACCCACCCCCGACTCGTCCGAATGACATCCAGGCCTGGAGGCCGATCATGAACTTCTACAAGATCACCAACCAAGAGGAAACGCACAACGGCCTGCGGTACCACGATGGCCTGAACGTCGATCCCATCCCCTTTTCCCCCGACGGGGACTGCGTCCCCGGAGGAATCTACTTCGCCAGGGAGGACATCCTGGCCTTTATTCAGATCGGTCCCTGGATCAGGACCGTCACCATCCCCGAGGATGCTCAGATGGTCGAGAACCCCGGTCGCCCGCCACGCAAGTGGCGGGCTGACCGGGTGGAACTCGGACCCAGGAGGAGGGTCGATGTGGAGGTGGTCCGGGAGCTCCTCGATGAGGGGGCGAACATCCACGCTGGCGTTGGCGAAGAGCGAGTCCTCACCTGGGCCAGCGAGAATGGTCACCTGGGGTTGGTTCGTCTCCTGCTCGATAGGGGGGCGAACGTCCACGCTGGCTATGACCAAGCCCTCACCTGGGCCAGCGAGAATGGTCACCTGGAGGTGGTTCGTCTCCTACTGGATCGAGGGGCCGAAATCCACGCTGGCGAAGACTACTCCCTCCGCTGGGCCAGTCATAATGGTCGCCTGGAGGTGGTCCGTCTCCTGCTGGATCGAGGGGCCGAAATCCACGCCCGAAATGACGAAGCCCTCCGTTTTGCCAAGTCGTACGGCCACCTGGAGGTGGTAGAACTGCTGAGGGGGAGGATCTCACAGGAAACTCCCGAGCCACCGGACGTCCGATCGTCTTCGGCGACACCGTGAAGATTCGCCGCAGGGGCAAGGTGCAGGACTGCACCCTCGTGCGGGTGATGATGCAGGGCGAACGCTTCAACTTCGTCGCCAAGTTGCGGGTCAACAGCAGCACGGCCTACAAGTTTCCCGTCACGTCCGTGGTGGTGTGACAGGGGAACGGTCGGGTGCGGGGAGCATCACCTCCAATGTACGATCCGCACCCGACCTCCCTTCGGCTCACCAGGCCAGAGGGGAACCCCACCCGGAGGTGACCACGATGAGGAAGCGAATCGAGAAGATCACGCTCCCGCCCGTGCGGGGCCGCGACGTCCTCCACCTCGAACACGTGACCAACGGGATCAAGGGCGGAGCCCACGGCGGCGACAAGCGTGCCCGACGCCGCAGGGAACGGAGGCAGGCCGAGCTCATCCCTCCCGAGGAGGACTGAGCACGACCTGCCTTCGGGCCCGACCCCACGACCGGCATCCCCGCCGGAGGTGACAGCTATGGGCAAGTCAGTGACGAGGGCCGCCGCCGAGACGAGGGACCGCATCCTGCGGACGCTCTGCACCGGACGGCCGAGCAACGTCTACGCCCTGGACCTCGGGACGCCCACGACGATGCACGGCTTCCCCGCCGACGTGGTGTCGCAGGTCAAGGTCTTCCACTTCGAGGAGGACGCCGAGGAACACCCGAAGGGCGAGGTGCGTGGCAGCATCTGGCTCCACGTCCCCCCGAACAATGCCGTCGAGTTCGCCAAGGTCGTGATAGACGCAGATGGTCGGGTCGTGGCCGCACCCTTCCCCTGGCACCGAGCCGCCCGTGGCAACCTGGACGACGTGAACGGAATGATCGTCGATCCCGACACCGTGAGGTGATCCGCCGTGAAGACCTTCGCCGAGTTCCGACGCGACCTGTTGCTCGTGTTGCTGTGCCTGCTGTGGACCGTCGTCG
>Ga0172377_10008651_pt1 | contig 10443 bp, 9 predicted proteins | sample Pumphouse3metaG_FD_119749 | JGI IMG/M metagenome (GOLD analysis project Ga0172377, IMG submission 119749) | Leachate microbial communities from a municipal landfill in Southern Ontario, Canada - Pumphouse #3 metaG | ecosystem: Engineered > Solid waste > Landfill > Unclassified | place: Canada... | reverse complement strand
GCTTTACGTTATAGTAGCACAACCGTCCCGGTTGTGTCGGTGGCCAGTTAACGTCTGTCCGTTCATGACTCAAGCGAGACGCTTGAGCTACTATTTAAACCTGCGAAAAGAGTGAGCCATTACTTTTTAGACGTCAAAACAGGATAGGATTTGAATCTTATGTGACGTGTTGCTGGATTATCGGTCTGCGGGAAATCAGGCGAAAATCATAATTATACCTTTTGCATTTGGGAATTAGCGGAGTATTGTATTCAGAGTGAGTTTAAAAAACAAGGATTTTACTATGAGAAATATGCTCTTTATCATTTGTGTCGCAGCGGTCTGTTCTTTGTTCGGAGGGTGTGTTAGTTCGGGGCCGGCGCCCCAGGATGTAAAACTTTCCCACCCGGATGGTAAAGCCGTAATAATCAAGGATATTTACGAGTTGCCGCTTATTGAAAATAAAAAACTCAAGGCAACTGAAATTGTCAAGGTGTTTTTTCCGCAGACGGACAATGTAATGCTGCATTGCAGCATAACGCTGCTTAAAATTCCGCCGGGCATCAGCCCCCCGAAATACAAGCAGAGCAGCGCGCAGATAATTTATGCTATTTCCGGCGGCGGAAAATTGCTGGTTAACAATACCAATATGATTGTTCTAAAGAAAGGCATAATGGTATATGTGCCGCCTGATGTCCCGATGCTTATAACTAACAATGTAAATAAAATACTTGAGATTATCGTGGTAACTTCTCCTCCGTTTGAACCATCTCAAATGGAGATTCTCGATGAAGCTCCGAAAAAAGTCAAGATTGCCAAGGACCCGGAAAATGAACCCAATAACGAGGTGGAAGGGCAGGATGTTTCGGAAAAATACCGGACAGACACAACAACGCGTTCGTTAAGTGTTGAAGAGTACCGGGAAAAAATGAGTAAAACCCTGATGCCGCTGAATGAGAAAGATCCTATTTCGGCGCTTTTGAATGAAGCAGGGGAGAAAGATAAAAAGACTTCGTCTAAAGATTCCTGGCCTCTGAAAATGCCTGACAGCAGTAAAGAGCCTTTGGGTAAACTGGAAAAGGAACAGGAAGAAAAACTGATTCCGACTACGCCGCAGAAAGCGGAAGATACCAGTATGAAAGAGGTTCAGGAACTTACTCCCACGGAACATAAGGTTCCGCTGCCTGACGAAGTGAAAAAGCTGACGCCCCAAGCTCCGAAAGTCAAAGAGGATTTACTGGAAAAATTATTGAGCGAACAGGAAAAACAGGCGAAGAAAACAAGTTCTCAAGCCGAAACTGCGACGAAGGTCAAAAAAACCAGTCTTAAGCATATTCAGGAGTTGAGTCCTGATGAACACAAGGGATCCGTATACAAGAAGGCCAAGGCTGCGGATGTTGATTCGCTTGAAGAGGTGTTGAAGGATCAGGAAAAACAGCAGGTAAAACCGCTCCCGAAGAAAATTTCGAAAGCTAGCAAGACCAGCCTTAAGCATGTTCAGGAGTTAACTCCTGAAGCGGGCAAAGCCAAAGATAAAGTCAAGGCTGATGACGCCAATAAAGATGTCGCCGATGATCCGCTTGAAAAACTGTTGAAAGAAGAAAAAAAACGCCGTGAAGACCAGATTATGAAAGCCAAAAAAACCAGTCTTAAAGATATTCAGGAGTTGAGCCCGGAGGAAAACGCGGTCAAAACCAAATCCGATAAAGAAACTCAAAAATGATTCCTGGAATCCTGTGCGGCCTGGTGGCGGCGTTTGCTCAGAGCATTGCTTATATTTTTTCGAAAAAATATATCCATAAAGATGGAACTTCATTTCAACTGCTTATCGCCTCGCATCTTATAAATGGAATTTTCGCGACGATATTGCTTGGATTGCTGTTGCTGGTCAATGATTTGCCGCCTTTCAGGGATTATTGGCTGCTGTTGCTTGCCGTTAACGGTTTTTATCTGATCGGGCAGATGGGTTTTTTTATGGCTGTAAGCCGGACGGAAGCTTCACGGGTGGCGCCGTTGCTGGGGGTGAAGATCATATTTATCGCGATTTTCGGTATGGTCTTTCTGAATAACGGGATTTCCGCCGGGCAATGGGGCGCGGTCCTGCTTTGTTTTGGCGGAGCCTTGCTTTCCAACTGGTCGGGAAAAAGCATTCCGCTTCCCGCCGTTTTATGGGTGGTATGTGCGGTCGTCGGCTACTCGCTTTCCGATATAAACATTAAAAAACTCATAGAATGTATAGAACTTGAAAACGGCAAAGGCTTATTTTCAATAATTACCGCCGCTTCCCTTGCTTATTTTTACCTCGGAATTTTTTCTTTGCTTGTCATGCCTTTTATGCGGTCAATGAAAATACGACACCTGAAACCGGCTCTGCCGTTTTCCTGTTTCTGGTTTGCGGCAATGCTTTTTCTATTTACCAGTTTTGCCCTTATCGGACCGCTTTTCGGGAATATAGTCCAGTCGGTGCGCGGAATTATGGCGGTGATTTTAGGAGCGGCGCTGGCCAAACTTCATTGGACTGAATATGAAGAAAAACTGCCGTATTCAATGTTGTTCAGAAGAATTGCGGCCGCCTTGCTTATTTGTGTTTCGATTGTGGTTTTCGCCCTTGCATAATCATTAAATCAGTTATAGTGTTTATGCCGGAGGTTCGGGATGTTTAAGAACAGAATTTATAAAAAGTTGTTTTTCGTTTTTATTGCCGTATACGCAATGTCACGCGTATTTTCCGCCGATCAGGGAGGAGAGAAAAAGGCAAAATACGTTTTCCTGTTTATAGGGGATGGAATGGGGAAGACGCATATCGAGGTTACGGAAAAGGCCTGGCAACGTAAATTATGGATGAATACTTTGCCGGTAAAAGGTTTCGTTGATACTTTGGCTTATGGAGGAGAAACTACCGATTCCGCCGCGGCCGCGACGGCAATTGCCTGCGGGTGCAAGACCCGGCTTGGCGTATTGGGACTTGACAGTGACGGCGTACCCTGGGAAACGGTTGCGGAAACGGCTAAAAAACAGGGCTGGAAAGTCGGCATTGTCAGCAACGCGCCGTTGAATCACGCCACGCCCGCCGGTTTCTATGCGCATCAGTTGCGCCGCAGCATGTATGAGGAAATCGCCCGTGATCTTGCCGCCGGCGGTTTCGAATATTTCGGCGGCGGTTCTCTGACCTTCAAGAAAAAATGCGGAGAGCTTACCCGGAAGATGCTGGAAGAAAATTATGTTATACTCGAATCTCCTCCTGAAATACCGCGGTTGGATCCCGGTAAAAAGTATATTGTTCATGCGGACATGCCTTATGTTATCGACAATAAGAAAAATAAAGGTCTTTCTCTTGCCGATTATACTGCTTTGGGGATTAAACATCTTTATAGTGGTTCCGGTAAGAGTAAAGGATTCTTCCTCATGGTCGAAGGCGGCAAAATCGACTGGTGCGCGCATTCCAATGACGGCGGCTGTATGGTGCGTGAAATCAAGGCTTTTGACGATGCGGTCAAAGTCGCTGTCGACTTTTTGCAAAAACATCCGGATTCGACAACTATTGTGGTTACTGCCGATCATGAAACCGGTGGGCTGCATTTTGATGCCGTCCCCGGCAGTCCTGCTGCAGACTTGTTGCGCCAGCAATACAGCTATAAAGTCATGAACGCCAAAATGGCTGAATACAGAAAAGGGAATTTATCCTTTGCCGAGATAGTTTTTGAGGCGGGGAAAAATTACAAATTAAAAAATTTTTCTTCTGAAGAGTTCAGGGAACTGCACGAATCATGGAAAGCGTTCACCGGAAAAAACAAGAAAAGCCTGATGCCTTCTATACTTTATTCTTCTTACAAGCCCCTGCTGTTTTGTCTGCAGCGTTTTTTTAATCGGCGCTGCGGACTGGAATGGACCTCTACCAAACATTCCCCGATACCGGTTCCGCTTATGGCCGGCGGGGTTGACTCCGGGCTTTTTGCCGGACATTACGATAATACTCAAATTGCGCTTAAGCTAAAATCCATAATAAAAACAGCCAGATAGAAAACCGGCGGATGCGGTTCTTGTCACATATGGTAATTTAATATCACATTTTGTATGTACTGCGGGTGTTGATATTTCTTCTCATACGGATATAATGTTATATATATCTTTTCTTTCGTGTCACAAAAAATTAATAAAATGGAGCAAATGACAGATGGCGGACAAGATTAATGTAACGATATGGAATGAATTTCGTCATGAAAAAGAGCATGAGGCGGTAAAGAAACTTTATCCGGAAGGAATGCATAAAAAGATCGGCGCTGAAATCAGCGCGGACGACCTGAATATCCGCTATGCCAGTCTGGATGAGCCGGAACACGGCCTTACGGAGGAAGTCGTAAATTCCACAGACGTGCTGATCTGGTGGGGGCATTGCCATCATGCGGAAGTTGCCGATGAAGTAGTTAAACGCGTCCATAAACGGGTGCTTGAAGGCATGGGGCTGATAGTTCTCCATTCGGGGCATTTTTCCAAAATATTCAAAGCCGTCACCGGTACAGCCTGTTCACTGAAATGGCGTGAAATCGCGGAAAGGGAAAGGTTGTGGAATATAGAACCTTCTCATCCGATAACCCAGGGGATCGGGGAATACTTTGAACTGCCGCATGCGGAGATGTACGGTGAACGTTTTGATATTCCGCAGGACGGCAAAGTTATTTTCATCTCCTGGTTCGAAGGGGGCGAAGTTTTCCGCAGCGGGGTGACTTTTGAGCGCGGCCACGGCAAAATATTTTATTTTCAGCCGGGACATGAAACCTATCCCATATTTTATGATAAAAATGTAATCCGGGTTATCGGCAATGCCGTCCGCTGGGCGAAGCCGCTGATTTTTGCTGAACATACTGCGCCCAACTGTCCGCCGCTGGAAAAAATCGAACCCAGGGACGGTGATTTTGGTTGCATTGGTGTCGTTCAGGACGTTGAAGTGTAGAATTCGGGGAACTTGCAATGACAAAAAAAGTTAAAATTGCCGTAATCGGCCTGGGAATGGGCCGAGCTCACATCAACGGTTATCTGGAGCATGAGAATGCCGAGGTGGCAGTGATCGTTGACCTTGACCAAAAACTGCTCGATAAAGTCGGCGATGAGCTGAAAATAGCAAAACGCTACACTGATCCGCTGGAAATGCTGAAAAAGGAAAAACCGGATGTTGTCAGCGTTGTGGTTCCCAATAAATTCCATAAATCCCTGGCTATCGCCGCCCTTGAGTCCGGAGCGCACGTGCTCTGCGAAAAACCCATGGCGATGAACGCCGCGGAAGCAGAGGAAATGCTGGCGGCGGCGAAAAGAACGGGTAAACGCCTGGGAATTAATTTTTCATTTCGTTTCCGGCCCCAGTCGTTCGCAATGAAACGGCTGATTGAAGCTGGTGAGGTAGGCGATATTTATTTCGGGCGGACAGTATGGCAGCGCCGCCGCGGAATGCCAAAATTCGGCGGCTGGTTCGGGCAGAAAGCCCTTGCCGGCGGCGGCCCGTTGATTGATCTGGGCGTTCACCGCCTGGATCTGGCGTTATGGCTGATGGATTATCCGGAGCCGGAATGGGTGATGGGAAGCGCTTATAATCATATTGCCTCAAAACTGGCGGCCAGGGAGGGCAAGGCTTTTGACGTTGAGGATTTTGCCTGCGGCATGATCAAATTCAAAAACGGCGCGACTCTTGAACTGGAAGCGTCCTGGGCCGGAAATATTAAGGACAACGAGCAGATGTCCACTACGCTGTTGGGAACAGCCGGGGGGCTGCATCAATATAATCTTCACGGCGGATATGAATTCCATGTGGAATGTTATCAGGAAAAAGCCGGTTGTCAATATGATCTGCACCTGCATCCGCCGGTACCGGAGTGCCGCAATCTCTATTATACTTTTATTGACGCGCTCGTAAAGGATGAACCCTACTTAGTGGCGCCGGAGCAGGGGGTAACGGTAATGAAACTGCTCGACGCGCTTTACGAGTCAGCCGCGACCGGGGAGCCGGTCAAAGTTTCGTAAAATTATAAATTTTGCCAATAACGTGTTTTCAGTACCGTTTTTAACTGGTTTAATCTTGTTTTTAGCGGTCCGGGATATTTAACCAATAAAATATTCGCAGACCAGCAGTTGCAGGAGCAGCCTGCTCCGCGACAAAGACGTCCGCCGGGCGGAGTTGCCTGGTCATACTGAGCGCAAAGGTCGCAGTGCGAGGCCGCACTTGCGACTACTTGGCGGAACTATCCAATTAACGCTGGTTGTTCCGGTACTACAAACGTATTTGGCACGCCCGGAACTATTTTGGCAGGAAGCTCTTGATTTTTGCCTTGCAAATCTTTTCCGTCAGGCTCAGTAAAAGTTTTACCCGTTCAGCCAGATATTCCAGCTCTTCCCTGCATATGCCGTATGCGGGGTCATAGCGGGCTCCGATATAGGCGTACTCCAGCAAGTCGAACAGTCTTTGTTCTTCCCGCGTTTCCTGCTGGAAAATGCCTTTTAACGCGGAATCGTGTTTGGATGCCATTCTGCCCAGCAGTTCGAGAAGATGCTCTTGAGGAGTATAATTCGTAAAAACCAGCAGAATGGTTTTATAAGAATGTTCCGCGGCCTGATGAAGATTGAAAGCGGCAATTTTATAATCATTTTTATCCAATTTATATTCGAAAGTATCAAAAAAACTTTCCGCGTTTTCAAACCACTGTTCAAAATAATCCCGGGCAATGCGTTTGCATTCTTCGGGTTTCAGTTTGCGTTTTCGGGCCAGTTTGCAGTTCCCCGAATCGTAAAGCAGGCGGCCTTCTTTCCTTACATCCGAATAAAAATACTGGCCTTCGGCAAGTTTGATATTCAATTCCTGGATATCGTGAGTTATGATCCGCGTATAAGCGCTTAAGCCGGTGCTGTCGCATTTTTTTGTGATTTTCCGCCACAGGCCGATGTCTACGGCGCTTGCTTTTTCCCCGGTAACGACTAGAACGTCATAGTCGGATTTTTCCCCGGACCTCCTGTCTGGTTTGAGGTCGCTTTCTTCTTTGTAGTCGCCCCTGGCGTAGGAACCGAAAAGGATTATCATCTCTACGTCATCACACAGACTGCGGACGGTTGAAACGATATGTTTCAATTCATCCCTCTTATTACCGGGAAGATGTGCAACTGTCTTTTTCATATCCGGAATATACAGCAATATATTCGTTTAGTAAAGTTGCATGGGAATAAATATCCGTGAAAGTTTTTGAAAGGAAATTGGACAGGAAAGGGGAAACTTTTTCTAAAAAAGTTTTCCCTTTTCCACAAATAACCCGATTGACCGTTTCCGTCCGCCGGGTTAGACTTTGGTTAGATTGGGGGCGCGCGCTTGACATGGGCGGGTTTGAATATTACTTTAATTACTACGCGGTATTCAAATTATTTACGGAGAATATATGGGCGGCCTTCTATTTATTGACAGCAACAACTCCGCACGGGGACAGTTTGCCGAAGCTTTTGCGCGCCGCAGGGCTCCTGGAAATACCTTTATTGCCAGCGCCGGAATAATCCGCGAACCGCTCAATCCGCTTGCCGTGCAGGTGATGCGGGAAGCGGGAATAGATATTTCCGGGCAGCAGGCCAAAAGTCTCGATGAAATCGATGATCAGTTTTTTGACGTCGCGGTGGCGCTTTGCGATTGTTCTTTCGAAAAATGCCCGGTTTTCCCGGGCAATCCGGCGTTTGTCAACTGGAACCTGTTTAATGATGCGGAGCAGGAAAATACGCTTGAAGGCCTGCGTGCCGCGCGGGACAAAATAAAAGCCGAGATCGATAATTTTTTCGATTTGGGTTATTTTTCGGCGTTTGTCGCTTCCAAAAACGATTCCTGTATGATCCTGGATAATATTTCAGACGCCATTATCGCGCATGACCTGAAGCGCAATATTTATTATTTTAACAAAGCCGCCGAGAAATTGACCGGCTATAAACGGGATTCTGTTCTGAATTACGATTGTCATGAAGCTTTCGGAAGTCCGCTTTGCGGTGATAAATGTCAGTTCTGTTCCCTGAAAAGCTATGATGAACTGCCGGAGCATGATTCGCGGGTTATGCAGATTACCAGCAAAAACGGGCGGCAGCGGATTTGTGAGATGACTACGACCCTGATCCGGGACAAACAGAATATCCCCAAAGGAGTACTGGCGGTCTTGCGGGACCTGAGCGTTCATCAGAACCTGTCGAAATTTGCCGCCGGCGTAGAGCGCTTCAGCGGTATAGTCGGCGCTTCCCCGGCAATCATGGAAGTGCTCAATTCCATTCCAGACATTGCCGGTTCGCGGGCTCCGGTGCTGATCTACGGAGAAAGCGGGACGGGAAAGGAACTTGCCGCGCGGGCGATACATCAGGACAGTCCGCGCCGGGATAAGCTTTTTGTGCCGCTGAATTGCGGGGCTTTGCCGGAAAATTTACTTGAAAGCGAATTGTTCGGGCATGTGAAAGGCGCGTTTACGGGAGCTGTCCGCGACAAGAAAGGACGTTTTGAACTGGCGGACGGCGGAACTATTTTTCTTGATGAAATCGGTGACATTTCGGCGGCCATGCAGGTCAAGCTCCTGCGCGTGCTTCAGGAGGGAACTTTTGAACGGGTAGGGGACGAAAAGACTCTCAAAGTGGACGTCCGGGTAATCAGCGCGACGAACAAGGATTTGACCAGGGAAATGGCCGAAGGGCGTTTCCGTGATGATCTGTATTATCGTCTCAATGTTATTCCGCTGACGCTGCCGCCATTGCGTGAGCGCGGCAGCGATGTTGTCATGCTGGCGGAATACCTTTTGGGCAAGGCGGCAAATGAAGCCGGGCGCGAAAAAATGCATTTTTCCGCACCGGTGGTGAATACCCTTTTGTCGTATGACTGGCCGGGCAATATCCGGGAACTGCAAAACTGGATTCAATATGCTGTGCTTAAATGTAAGGGCGATCTCATCGAGCTATCCCATTTGCCCGCAAATTCAGGTTCTGATCTGGTAGATTTCAACGTAAACCTCGCCGCGGCGCAAGGGAAACGGACCAGAAAACGCAAACTTGACAAAATACGTGTTGAGCAGGCCTTGGCCGTAGTTGAGGGAAATAAACGGAAGGCGGCTGAAATGTTGGGCGTGGGGCGTGCGACTCTTTATCGTTTTCTTGACGAAAAGCTGTCTCATTAAGATTAAAGTTGTCTCATTTGGAAAAAGTGTATCATTTGCTTAATGAGACATTGTTTTGCTGGATTTATATATAAGTGTCTCATTTTTTGCGTATGGAGTGAGACACTCGTGTTTGATATGATTTTACTTGTTTGCTTTTTTATCATCTTTATTATTAACGTGTTATGTTTTCGTTTTTGGAGATTGGCATGGAATCCGCTTTATCAAATAAAAAATCGCAGGAGACCTGTATGAAGGAACGTTGTAACAAACACATAAAAGAAACTTTGGATTATGTACGCAGTTTAATTATTCTTGCGGATGACGGAGAGCGCGACAGTGAGGACGATGGTTGTCGCTTGCTGTACGGAGTTGTCCGTGACTGCGCCTACAAAATGAAATATGAAGCGGAGCGGGAACGCGAAGTTCACCAGCAAAATAATAAGTGGAATTAAAAAAAGGAAGGGGAAAATGGACAAGAAACTGGAAAAAAGTCTCAACGATCAACTGAATTTCGAAGTGTATTCATCTTATATTTATCTTTCGATGCAGTCGTATCTGAAGTCTCTGGATCTGAACGGCTTCGCCAATTGGATGGACGTGCAGGTAAAGGAGGAATTGACCCATATGCTGAAATTCTATGATTTTCTCCATAACCGTAGCGTTGAGGTGGAATTTGACGCGGTTTCCAAACCGCAGCATAAATGGGATTCGCCGCTGGCGGTTTTTGAGCATGCGCTCAAGCACGAGAAAATTGTCACTAAGCGTATTAATGACTTAATGAACCAGGCAACGAAAGCCGGCGATCACGCGACCATAAATTTTCTGCAATGGTTTGTCGGCGAGCAGGTGGAAGAGGAGGCTAACGTTTCAAGCGTAATCCGGCAGATAAAACTGGTGGGAAAATCACTTTTCATGCTGGACCGCGAACTGGGACAGAGGGTTTTTACTCCGCCGGCGACTAAGGCTTAAGGATTCAATGTAGCACAAGCGTCCCGCTTGTGTTTCTGCTTAAGCTACATAAAAATGCAATTTTTAAATATAAAATAATTCGTAAATAAAAATATTAACATTGTGAATTGTCAAAAACGGCTTCACAGAAAAACAAAAGGGACAAAAAATGAGCAGTATCAAAGGAACAGAAACCGAAAAGAACCTCCTGAAATCTTTCGCCGGGGAATCTCAGGCCAGGAATCGCTACACGTATTTCGCGTCTATCGCCAAAAAAGAAGGATATGTACAGATATCCGCAATGTTTGAAACCACCGCTAACCAGGAAAAAGAACACGCCAAGCGTTTCTTTAAATTTCTTGAGGGCGGC
>Ga0172377_10008650_pt1 | contig 10445 bp, 8 predicted proteins | sample Pumphouse3metaG_FD_119749 | JGI IMG/M metagenome (GOLD analysis project Ga0172377, IMG submission 119749) | Leachate microbial communities from a municipal landfill in Southern Ontario, Canada - Pumphouse #3 metaG | ecosystem: Engineered > Solid waste > Landfill > Unclassified | place: Canada... | reverse complement strand
TAAAGTTTCGCATTATTATATCTGCGACTTTGCGGCTCGTTAAAGTTTCCCACCCAGCTTTACTTCCCACAATAATGATTATCTTATTTATGAAATTTCATATAACGCTGTTGGCTATTAGCTGTTGCTTTATGTTGAGCAGAGCAGGGCAGAGCTGTGCAAAGCAAACTTTGCCAGGAGATGATTACGCGTAAATGCATAGTAGACAGGTATTTAATTTTTCTAAATGAGCCCAAAAGGGCTTATTTTCAAAAGCTAACTACCACACTGTAAATGAGTTATGAGTAATCATCTCCGAGAAAATCGTCTCCCAGGGAAAAATCAGATGAATTATCAGATCAAGTTTTCACATCAATATTATACTGAAACTTCACCAATTGGTTACTTAACATCCTGTTTTTCTGCTAGCTGCAAGGTAGAAAACTTCAATTCGTAACATACTTACGGTAATGTAGTAGAAGTGATCTTATAATTATTTAACAATTATTTAACAATTTTTATAAGTTTATCTGGTACTTTTTTACCGTTCAAAAACCACTCTTCACTACTTTTTGGATCTCCGTTTAGTTTCCATCTAAACTTTCTGTTGAATTTAATTTTGTCTGAAGAGCCATCTCCCCAAAATATTGTTACCTCTTCATTTGAGTAACTTTTTGCCCCATCTAGCTCTCCAAAACTCAGAAAATAAGTACTGTAAATTCTATTTTTATCAATTTTGAGACCGTAAAAATGCGGCAAATAAGCCTTGGTTGCAACCTCAGGGGCAGAAAGTTTATTACACTCGTACTCCTTGCCATTATAAAAAGCCTTTATTCCACTTGTATCTAATGAATTTTGATTGTCTGGATTTAGAAGATCAACCCCATTGACATCTGTAACCACAACAGTAACCACAACAGGGTTTATGTCCCATATGGTGCCATCGCCCAAGATTTTATCACACGATAACAGCCCCAATGCAATTATCCCAAATAGCAAATACTTTGTTTTCATTTTACAATAGATTTATTAATACAAATATATAATTAAAATATATCTATAAGATGCTTTTAATAGCAATTTTGCTGCATTGCAAGCAAGTAAGTTTTTGAATTTTCTAACATATCTTTGCGTCTCATTGTATATTTTAACTGTTTCCTCTTTACTAGGAGACTATTTACTCTTAAAGAACTTATTTGATACCTTTGTAAAAATTTACTCTTATATTGAACTACCTAGCTCACATATATCTCTCTGGAAATGACCGCCAATTGCAGGTGGGTAACTTTATTGGCGATTTTGTTAAAGGAAAAAGTCATGAAAATTACCCCAAAAGAATTCAAGAGGGAATTTTACTTCATAGAGAGATAGACACTTTTACAGATTGCCACCCAATTTTTCTTGAAACAGTGGGGTTAATGCGCCCTACCTTTGGACGCTACTCAGGAATAATTGCAGATATGTACTACGATTATCTACTAGCATCTGATTTTAGAAGATATAGCCCAAAATACAATCTTAACTGTTTTGCAGCTAATTTCTACATATCTACCTTGCTCAACTACAGGCATCTACCAGAGCAAGTAAAAAGTTTCATATTCCACTTTATTGGAACAAATAGGCTAAAAAAATATGCTAGCTACCAAGGGCTACACAGAGCATTGCAAATAATGGAGCACTTTAAAACAAATGCCATTAAACCAGACCTAACCATAGAGTTTCTCAAAGAGAATGAAATAACCTTAAGAAAACAGTTCCATGCATTCATGCCAGAAGTGATAATGCACTTCAAATAACCTATCTAATAGCGCTCTCTAATAGCACTACTAAAAGCACTGCACTCTATTATTATTTAATCCAGATTATTAAAATATTAATATCTTTGACCAAAGAAAATGGCCCATTACTTTTAGCCTAACAACTATGAAAAAGCTACTCCTATTTAGCATAATGGCACTTTTGCTTATAGCATCATGCGAAAAAGAGAAAATCCCACAACTCCCAGAAATAGAACCAGAAGTACCATATGTTCCCTCAGAGAAAATAGAGGGTAGAGTGGTAGTTGCTTATGTTACATATTGGGGAAAAACTATACCAGACCCCAAACTTTTTACTCATATAAATTACTCTTTTGCCGAATTATATATAAGAAACGGCCTTTATCAAGGGTTTAAACTTCAAGGAAAAGAAGAGAGATTCAAGCAAATTGTGAATCTTAAAAAACAGTATCCCAATCTAAAAATTCTATTGTCCTTTACTCATGTAGTAGATAACCCAGACAACTTTCAAGGAGGTAGTTTCTCTGCCCTAGCAAAATCCAATGCACAGCGCAAAGCCTTTGCTGCAGATTGCAAAAAATTTATAGAATCCTGGGGAATAGATGGAGTAGATATGGACTGGGAGTTCCCAGGTATTTCTTGGAGTGGAGCTGAAAGCGACCCAGCTGTAGATACACAAAACCATGTCTTGCTCATGAAAGAGTTAAGAGAAACTCTTGGAAAAGATCACTTACTAACCTACGCAGGCTATATAAAAGATAAGGTAGCAGCAAATGGAGGATATAAATTTATTGATGTAAAAGCAGTAGATCAGTATGTAGATTTTGTAAATCTTATGACATACAACATGGATGCGGCTCCAAAACACCACTCAGCTCTAAGCGATTCCAGAGCCTACTGGGATTGCACAAGAACCGTTAACGCATATAGAGCAGCCGGGGTTGAGTATAATAAGATGGTACTAGGAATCCCATTTTACGGGCAGCACTCCTTCTCAGAAAAACCCACTTCACTAAACTATAGCACTATAATTGCATTAGATAAAAACATATACAAAATAGATAACTGGGACCCTATCTCTAACACACCCTACGTTACCAAAAACGGACGCTTCTTTTGTGGCTACGACAACTCAAAAAGCATTGGAATAAAAGGGAAATGGGCAATTAAGCTGGGTTTAAAAGGGCTTATGTATTGGCAGTACGATGGAGACGACTCTAAAGGTACTCTAAGAAAAGCCGTTTGGGAATCTGTAATGGCCAATTAGATATTACATAAACTAGAAGGCTTTAAGATATATCCAATTTGTATAATGAGCAATAATTTACAAACTTTATAAATTATATTAAAATCATTTTAAAAGTATTAACAATAAAATTTCATTTATGAACTTTAAGAAGAATCTCAACAAATTTGCAGGTCTAATATTACTCATCTCTGTAGTAGCTCTGCTCCCATATGGGTGCAGCTCATCGGGAGCAGAATCAGATGGAATTGAAATAGCTGTAAATTACAGCATGAAAAACGTTAAACCTTTTGAAGAGTCTCAATACAACGTAAATTACGAGATTTTACCTCTACAACTACCTCAATATAATAATATCAAAATTTTCCTAAATAATATTGAAGTTTATAATGAGTATATATTTATCTCTACACTAAGAGAGACAATAATTATATTTGACAGCAAAGGAAATTTTGTTCACAAAATACCTAAAGGAGAAGAGGTAGACCAAATATCTGGATTAATAGATTTTATGGTTAACAGGCAAGAGAACAAGCTTGAGGTGCTAGATAACAATAAAATAATTGAATTCGACCTAACAGGGAAGTATAAGCAATCTAAAGAGTATGAAAAAATTTACGCTGTTGAGTATGGAGTTTCTGGAGAAAAAAGAGTATTCCTTAGACAGAAGAACTCTATGAACGACTACAGTTTTTTAATTCACCCCCAAGAAACAGATTTTGAGTGGAAAACTGGACAAACTAAAACCAACTCTTTAAACCCCAAACATTTTCATACATTCAACAACTCACTATACTTTACAGGCTATTCAAATAACATTTACAAGTTTGCTCCTAGCGATACTCTTCCAGAGCTCTTTGCCTATGTAAAAAACATGAATACAGATAAGACTGTAAGAGATATTGACATGGAAAGATACAAAACCCTATGTGAGCAAAAAAAACAGTTCACCTATATAAATAACTTCTTTGTTTATAACAATAATTTATTAGGATTCACTCTATTTTCAGGCTCAAAAGGTTTTAAGATACTCTTTGATTTAGAAAAAAATAAATACTACACCCACCCTCTCACAAATGTGCCCTACTCACAAAACAACAGATGGGTAGAAGATGGAACAGAATATTATCTATTCCCACCCAACAAATTTGAAGAGAATGCACAAAAAATTAATAATATAGCTCCAGGCCTCTACCAAGCTATGGAGAAAGCACCTAAAGATTATAAAATGTGGATTATTAAAGCAAACTACTCTAAAAAAGAGTAGTAAACTCTTTAAATGAAAAACTCTCAATTTAGAGTAGCTATAATAGGCGCTGGAGCAGCTGGCTTTTTTGCTGCTATTGCAATAAAAGAGAATTACCCACAATCTCAAGTAATAATTTTTGAAAAAACCAATAGAGTACTCTCTAAGGTAGCAGTTTCTGGAGGAGGCCGCTGCAATCTAACAAATGGCTGTAGCGACCCCCAAGAACTCTCAAAAGCTTACCCTAGAGGAGGTAAAGAGCTAAAAAGACTGTTTTACCAATTTAACACAACAGACACCATAGAGTGGTTTGAAAAGAAAGGAGTACCACTTGTTACACAGCAAGACAATTGCGTCTTCCCCTCTTCACAAGATTCCCGTTCTATAACAGATCTTTTACAAAAAGAGTGCAGAAGATTAGCCATCTCAATTAAAACAGAGTGTGATGTAAAAAAACTCTCGCACATAGAGGATAACAAAATTGAATTAAGTTACCACCAAAACAGCCAAACCAACCAGCCAACAACAGAAGCAATTAAAACAGAACAGTTTCACAAAGTAATTGTAACCACAGGTGGCTCTCCAAAAAGAAGAGGATTAGATTGGCTAGAGAAGTTAGGTCACAAAATTATAGAACCAGTTCCATCTCTCTTTACCTTTAACATACCAAAAGATCCAATAAGAGACTTAATGGGAGTAGTTGTACATAATGTAATATTGTCTCTTCAAGGTACCAAGCTAAAGTCACAAGGAACAGTTCTAATAACTCACTGGGGAATGAGTGGCCCAGCAGTTCTCAAACTATCTTCCTATGCAGCACGGCTGTTAAACGAAAAACAATATGACTTTACCATTCAAGTAAACTGGACAGGCCAACAAAACAACCAAGTAGTTATAAATTATCTCAAAGAGATTGCCAAAAACAACCCCTCCAAACAGCTCCTCTCTATAAAGCCATATAACCTTACACAAAGAGTATGGGAGTTTCTTCTTGTTAAACAAGGTATTACACTCAATAAAGCGGGAGATGAGATTGAAAGAAGATGGGCGCAGATTGGAAAAAAAGGATTAAATCAAATTGCCGAGGTTCTCACCAACGACCAATATAATGTAAAGGGCAAAGCCTCCTTTAAAGAAGAGTTCGTAACCTGTGGCGGAATAAGCCTAAAAAGTGTAAATATGTCTACCATGCAAAGCAAAATATTACCCAACCTCTATTTTGCAGGAGAAGTACTAGATATAGACGCAATTACAGGAGGGTTTAACCTACAAGCAGCTTGGACCACCGCCTATATAGCAGCAAAACTTAAATAAGAATAAAATAGGCTAAGGCACTATTGAAAATTCAAATTTTAATCTGTAATTTCAACTTTTTAAAACCCTAATATATTATGAAAAAAATTAAAATAGTGCCGCTATTTTTAGTACTATTACTTATAGCTGGCTGTAATTCAAATAAAGTTAAAGTGACAAATCAAGATGACTTTCCAACCCCTCCTGTAGCAAAAAAAATTGCTCAAACATTCCAAGAATTTGGAAACAAAAGAGTAGACAACTACTACTGGATAAGAGACAACACCAATCAAGATGTTTTAGATTATTTAGAAGAAGAAAACAGCTACACCAATACCGTAATGAGCTCTACTAAAGAGCTTCAAGATAAAATTTACCAAGAAATTATTGGCCGTATAAAAGAAGAAGACCAAAGCTACCCCACATATATAAATGGCTATCACTACTACTCACGTACAGAGAGTGGGAAACAGTACCGAATTTATTGCCGTAAAAAAGAGAACTTAGAGGCTCAAGAAGAGGTAATCTTTGATATAAACAAAATGGCCGAGGGTAAAAAAACATATAGCTTTAAAAGCTATAAAATAAGCCCCAACAATAAGTTTGCTGCATACTCCTTTAACGAGACAGGCTCCTCTGCAGAAAACATCATAAAAATAAGAGACCTAGAAACAGGAGAAGATCTTATAGGCTCAATAAATAGAACCTCTTCATTTGCATGGGCAAATGACAATAAAACTCTCTTTTACACAGTTGTAGACAACTCCCTACGCCCATATAGAGTCTATAAATACACTATAGGTGGCAAAGCAGGTGACAGCTTTATTTATGAAGAGAAAGACCCCCGTTTTAACACCTATGTTATGAAGAGCAAAACAGATGATTATATATTTATAGCTAACTACAGTAAATCTACATCTGAATACCTCTATTTACCAGCCAACAGCCCAAGCAAGAAATTCAGAACATTTAGAACTCGCGAGCAAGGCATAGAGTACGATTTAGATCACCACAAAGAAAAGTTTTATATAAGATATAAAGATAGCTCTACCTTAAATGGAATGATCTATACTGCACCTTTAGAAGGATTTGATAATAGAGATAATTGGTCTGTATTTCTGGAACATAACCCTAAAATTAGAATTGAAGGGTACCATGTTTTTGAAAATTATATAGCTGTGGCTATTAGAGAAAATGGTCTCAACCAAATAGCTATATATAATCTCAAAGAGAGTGATAGAGTCAATATAACTTTCCCAGAACCAGTTTACAGTGCACGTTTAGTAGGCAACCCAGAGTATAACGCTACAACTCTAAGGTATACTTACACCTCACTAAATAGACCATCTACCCTTTTTGAGTACAACCTAGAGAATGGCAACAGCGTAAAGTTAAAAGAGCAAGAGGTACCATCTGGTTTTAATCCAGATGATTATAAAGTAGAACGCCTATGGGCAAAAGCCAAAGATGGAACAGACGTTCCAATGGCCATTGTCTATAAAAAAGGGCTAAAGTTAAATGGCAAAAACCCAGCACTACTCTACTCTTATGGGAGTTACGGGTCTAGCTCAGATGTTTACTTTAGCGCAAGTGCATACTCCCTTATAGATAGAGGCTTTGTTTACGCAATTGCACAAATTCGTGGAGGAAGCGATTTAGGCGAACAGTGGTATGAACAAGGCAAACTACTAAATAAGAAAAACACCTTTACAGACTTTATAGCATGTGCCCAAAAACTTATAGAAGATAGATACACCTCGGCAAATAAACTTGCAGCAATGGGTGGTAGCGCAGGCGGCCTGCTTATGGGAGCAGTAGCCAATATGCAGCCTAAATTGTTTAATACAATAGTTGCAGCTGTCCCTTTTGTAGATGTTATAAATACAATGCTAGACACCTCTCTTCCTCTAACAACCCAAGAGTACGAAGAGTGGGGGAACCCCAATATAGAAGAGTATTACAACTACATACTCTCATATTCACCTTACGATAATATTACCAACCAAGAGTACCCCAATATTTTAGCTACTGGCGGGATAAATGACTCTCAAGTTGGGTTCCACGAACCTACTAAATGGGTTGCCAAACTTAGAGAGATGAAAACAGATAATAACATTTTACTTCTCTATATGAATATGGATTCTGGCCATGGTGGAGCCACTGGCCGCTACGACAGAATAAAAGAGACTGCATTTGAATATGCATTTATATTAGATAGAATAGGCATTAAAAAATAAAAAATAGAGTTGAGAAAAATAATTCTTCCAGATATACTTCCGGGAAAAGAGGCACACTTAAAACTTGCCCCCGAAACAAGAGTATCTTCACTAATAAAAGAGCAGACTCCTCCTTTAACGGCAAGGGAGTCTGCTGTTTTAGTAATGTTAAATCCCACAAAAGACAACAATGGCAACACTGTAAGAGATAAAAACAAGTGGACTCTCTTGCTAATTAAGCGCAACACCTATCATGGAGTACACTCTGGACAGATAGCCTTTCCTGGTGGTAAATGTGAAATTTATGATATAGATTACAAAGCCACTGCCTGCAGGGAAGCATACGAAGAGCTAAGAATAGATCAAGAAAAAATTGAAATTATAGGAGAGCTCACTAAACTCTATGTACCTCCAAGTAACTTTACAATCTATCCCATTCTGGCTATAAACAACGGCATAGAGAAATATTTCCCAGAAGAGAGGGAGGTTACAGATTATTTACATATCCCCTTGGGATTTTTTAATCCAGAAAATGCTAAAAAATGTAGAGTTGAGATAACTCCTAACTCATGGATACATGCTCCAGGATATCTTATTAATGGCCACATTATTTGGGGAGCTACTGCAATGATTATTGCAGAGCTCTACCAAATAGTTAATTAAAACCTACCAGCTCATTGTTTGAGCTTTATTCAAAACATTATTCATTAGATAGTAGATATCATCGTCAAAGCCAGAAATATAAGACCTTGAATTACAAAGAATAACGCAATTGAACTTAGGCCCTGTCTCCCACGTTCTTCCCATTACCCACATAACTGCGGTACCAGCCAAATTACCAGTATGGTATGAAGCTCCAGGGAACAATCTATGGCCTGTTCGCCATCCAAGAGCATATCTCTCATAAATAGGTATTGCAGTAAGCATAAGTGTACGCGTTGCAGGAGTAATAAAATCTTGAATCTCTGGAAGGCCATCTATATGGTAAAGCACTTTTAACATCTCTCTTGGGCTGGCTATTATCCCACCCGCAGCTGCAATAACATCCATCTCATTACCATAGCCATTTGTGCCATCCTGTGAATAGTAAACAACCTCGTTAGACCTTCTTTGGCTCCTATCTCCACCTACGTGAACATCTGTTACCCCTATTGTTGCAAGCATATCTCTCATATACTTTTCAAACTTCTCTCCACTCAATTTTTCAACTATCTTGCCAAGGACTCCAAAACCCATGTTATAGTATGAATATTTTGAACCAGGAGTTACTTGATCTGATTCAAGCATATAGCGTATTCTCTCATTTAAAGATTGTCCTTTAAAGCTAGAGGTAAACATAGGGTCTGGGTCGCTTTTCCAACCACTTGTATGAGACAGCAGATGCCTTATAGTTACCCTTGCAGCCATATCTGTCTCTTTCACAGAGGGAAACTCCTCTTCAAGAATTCCACCTGGCCCAAATACTATATCATCTACAGAGAGCAAGTCTTTCTCATAAAGATTCATAATACAAAGTGTGGTAAACTGCTTTGAAATACTTGCTAACCTAAAAAGATGGTCTGGAGCAACCCTAGTATTGTCTTCTACAATAGCTAGACCAAGCCCACTCTCATACACAGTCTCCTCACCTTTTGAAATTGCCACCGAAACTCCAGGAATTGAGTGGTTAGACATAAGCTCATAAACCAAATGATCTAACTCTTTTCTACCTGGCTTAACAAGCACCTTTATAATTCTTTCTCTACCAGATTCAGATGTAACGGCTACCTTAACTACTTCTGTAAAATCTATAGCAGGTACAGCTCCTGTAATAGCATTCCCGTTAATTTTAATTGTAGCTTTAGGAGAGATTGTAAAGTCTGGCTTTAGAGAAGTAATATCTGTTCCCTCTGGCACTGTTACATAATAAGTAGAACCTCCCATATATGAGGTGCAATCTTCTGTTAAACCTGCATTATCACTCTTTCTAAAGGCAAAAGTAGAGAGAGAGTTATATTCAGACTCTTTGGGCTCTTCAATAACGTCATCTTTTGAACAAGAGAATGACACCATAAAAACAACGGCAATTGCCACCAACCTGGTAACAATGCCGTTAAAAGTAAAATTTTTCATATAAAATAGTATAGTTAATTATAGCAAATTAACTGCTCTCCATCTCTCGCTCAACATCCTCTACTGTAATGGGAAGCCTTTTTGAACCTAGTAGCCTGCAACTGTTTTCTGTAACAAGAATATCGTCTTCTAATCTTATCCCCCCAAAGTTGTAATACTCCTCTAGCTTGTTAAAATTAATAAACTCGGCATTTGTCCCCTCTTTCTTCCATTTCTCAATTAGTGCAGGAATAAAGTAACAGCCAGGCTCTACAGTAATAACATGCCCGGCCTTAAGCTCTTTGCCCATACGTAAAGATTTAAGCCCAAATTGTGAAGAGCGCTCAAAAGTATCTGTGTACCCAACATAGTCTTCCCCAAAATCTTCCATATCATGAACATCTAGCCCCATTTGATGGCCAAGCCCATGAGGCATAAAAAGTGCATGAGCCCCTGCAGCAACAGCCTGGTCTACATTGCCCTTCATAAGTCCTAAGTTTACAAGACCTTGAACTATTAACCTTGCAGATTCCAAATGAACCTCTTTGTATGTTATCCCTGGTCTTATCATATCTATGGCTAAATTGTTTGCAGTG
>Ga0172377_10008649_pt1 | contig 10445 bp, 6 predicted proteins | sample Pumphouse3metaG_FD_119749 | JGI IMG/M metagenome (GOLD analysis project Ga0172377, IMG submission 119749) | Leachate microbial communities from a municipal landfill in Southern Ontario, Canada - Pumphouse #3 metaG | ecosystem: Engineered > Solid waste > Landfill > Unclassified | place: Canada... | reverse complement strand
ATCGACGATGACGGAATTTTGAAGTTCTACCGCACTCTTATTGCTGGTTCGATTGAGCACATAGACACCACGTTTCCCGTCGGCCGCCATTTCGAACGGATGAATCGAATCCCGCCCCATAAACGGACTGACCGTTACCGCATCGGCTTCCCAGGCAAGAAAAGCTTCGTCAGCATAATTTTCGCTCGAACGAGCGATATCGCCACGTTTGGAGTCAAGAATAATCGGAATACCATTGAAGTGCGACCTTACCAGGGAAATTACGTCTGCTAATGCAAGAGACCCTGAAAAAGAGTTGCGTAACGGGCGATCCAGGCTACTGTAGAAGCCTAGATTTGGTTTGAACGCTGCAGGAATCAAGCCTCTTGAAGACATAGCCGACAACAAGCGTTCGAAAAACGAGGTAATCTTGTTACGCGGGTCGTTCGAAATATCTACGAGCGTTTCCAACTGCGGATCAAGTCCCATGCAGGCGCAGTTGCCGCTCTGTGTTGCACTCTGGCGCAACATGTCGAGATACGATGTACGAACCATGAGGAGGCCTCCTATTCTCTGACGGGAATAAACCCGTGTGTTTCGCCCCATCCGAACGGGTCGATTCGCCATGCTTGTAATACTTTTGCATCGGATTCGTGAACATATCCTATCTTGAGAGCCGTCTCAATCAACGTATCGTAATCGAGTAGTGCGATTGCCTTACATTGAGGTTCTATTGCCGCAAAAGCCTCTACAGAAGCAGGAAATCCGTAGGTGAATATCGCAAGGCAATAGGGAACGACACCTTGTGCCCCACCAATTGCCTGAACAGCTTTCACCGAGCTCCCACCGGTAGAAATCAGATCTTCAATCAGTAATACTTGCGCATGATGATACGAACCATCGGAAGATAGGCCTTCGATAAGATTGTGCAGGCCGTGGTCTTTTCCGGACGAACGTACGTATGAAAGCGGTAACGCCAGCCTGTCGGCCAACGTCGTGGCATGAGGAATTCCAGCGGTAGCGGTTCCTGCTATCTGATCGGGTTTGAAATCCAACGCCTCTAACGTGGCTTCGAAGGCCTCGGCGATAAGCGATCGACTTTCGCTACGGGATAAGAATCGTCGATTGTCATTGTAGATCGGCATCCAATACCCTGAAGCCCATTTGAATGGTTTTCTTGCGCTGAGTTTCACCGCTTCGAGCTGTAGCGCACCTTTGGCTATCAGAGGTCCGTAATAAGACCGTACTTCCTCAATCGTTTTCGATGCCATAATCCCTCCTACGTCCAGATTTCCTGATATGTATGCAGTCTACCACAATATTCGCATGCATAGCGATTATCTTCGGTTCTTATGAATTTTGCAGGGGCCCCTTCAGATTGGTCCGGATGACTGATGCATGCTTCGTTGTTACAGGACAGGTCGCTGAAATTATAGATACGGGGCGGCAAGTGGGTTCGGTATTTTTCTACAACCTGACCGCCTCTGATGATGTTGAGCGTACAGCCGGCAGCAACAGCGGCCAACCGTTTCAACTCCTTACGGGTAAACTCACGCATTCCCGGTCTGAAAATAATACCCTTAAACAGGTTATCTTCACGCTTGGATGTCGAAACCCACTCTCCCCCCTTGAGTCCGTCTAAATTCAATACCTTGATAATCTGCGAGATCTGCTTACGAATGGTTACCGGATCGTCGCCTCTTCCAATGTGATCGATGACTATACCGTCGTGGATGGGACGTACGCCTTCAGAGTACGGATCTTTTTGGTTTTCAGGTACTTTATTCGGTACGTCTACTTTTACGATATATTCCTCGTCGTTGCGCTGGCGCGGTGATTCGGTAGAGAAAAAGTCATTTCCGATCTTCCCCGCTATCAGAGCTAGCAGCACGATGCGGACATACATGCCATTAATCGACTGGCGTTCCCAGGCATTCAGCGGAGTATCGTCCAGAAAAGTCGGAATGGTCGGATGGACCTTATGTCGTGGCAGTGGATGATAGAATTTGGTTCCCGCAGGCATCATATCGATGAATTCGCGTCTGAAAGTGACGCATGTGCGCAGTTCATCCTGACGGGCGAGGACTCGCTCTCCCATACGTTCCAATTGCGGCCGTGTGAAGTACCATTTATCGGCAATATCGTCTTGCGAAAGGTACTCGTCGATTGACTTGAAGATTCTGACAGTGAAATTATTCTGGTGCATCTTCACGACATACGATTCGGGCATCGCCAATTCAGGTGGAGCAACCAGATCGACTTTTACTTTGTTGAACACCCGTAATCCGTCAGCTTTCGAGTGAACCGTTCTACCGTGATACAGATCTCCGACTAACGCGATATGGATGGAATCGAAACTCCACCGGTTGTCTTCCATAAAGGTGAATTCGTCGAGCAGTTCTTGTGTGGGATGCTCGTGCTTGCCGTCGCCGGCATTGATAAAGGCGGGCTTGCGCCATAATTTGTTGCGTTTTGAAAATTCGGATGCTTCGTCTTCAAGCCACCGACAGACTCCCTCGAGTTTGCTACGTACGATAAACACGCTGTTTCCATAACCAGCTAAGGTATTGAACGTATCGGCATAGCTTTCCCCTTTGTTAAACGACGACGAATCAGTGGCCATGTCGCTTACCTTGGAACGGTGGAACTTCGCTGCATTCCGAAAGGACTCCTTTGTCCTGGTACTGTCTTCCAGAAACACCTCGTAGATACCAAAATCGGGATTATCGATTCTAAAACGCTTCAGGATTTCTTCGTCTTGGTGCTCAATCGCCGATTTTAAGATTTTCGTCTGGTCAAAGAGGTACCTTCTCTCTTCAATCGTAAAATCATCGATTACCGTTAGAGAACGCGATTCAAAGACTTGTGCCATGTGCCGAGCCCCTCCCAAGGCAAAAAAATAGCAGGTGGTCGACCTGCTTAAATGAAAGATAATCAATGGGAACAATACGGGTACCGCATTGATGATGCAGATAGCGGATTGTGGTTCCCATCGCTCCTCCCGGTTGTATTTCTAACAGCAAACAATACCAGAACGAAAAAAAGCTGTCTACTGCCGGCCCGCCGCTTTCGGATCATTTTCAATGGTTGCGAGTAAATCAATTTCGGAGACCTGCTCCTGCGGTACCTTTTGTTCAGGGATTCTATCGGGAGTCTGATGATTTGCTGCAAACGGATCGTTCTTTAAAATGAATGGACGGACAGGAGCCTGAGTACCTTCACCGCGTCCTTTTTCACGTCGTTTCAAGTCCCTGATAAAGTTGGATCGGTATCCGCCGCGTACCGACAGTTCACGCGGTTTTTTCTTCCCGCTACCAGTCTTGCCGTCGTAATACCGCTTTGCGTAATAATTGTCTTTATAGGCGTAGTAGCGACCTCCGGTATAATGACCGCCCGATTTTTTCTCAAGGACACCGTTAAATACCACGCCGAGTATGTTGATTTTCCCCAGTATCAGGTTGTCGAGCAGTTCTCTAAACGAACCCTTTGTCGTTACTCCGGCTCTCAGGTTTATGACTAATCCGTCGGTATGCTTTGCGATTGCCATCAATTCCGATGCAAAAGCCAGCGGCGGAGTGTCGATGAGGATGTATTCATAACGTTTTAACAGATACTGAAGCAACGCTGAATAGGGAGCTGAATTGAAGACTGCGGAGGGAAGCTGAGGCAGCATTCCGGGAGGCAGGACGTGTAATGAAGGAACTTCGGCAAGGGGCTGGATGATAACTTCCTCGGGAGAGCGTTTGCCCCAGATGACATCGACCAGCCCGTGGTGACTTTTTTTCAGGTTAAAAAATGTTTCCAGCTGCGGCAACCGTAAATCTCCGTCTACAAGCAGTACTTTTAATCCGTTTTGGGCAAGCGCAGTTCCGATATTGGCAATCAGTGATGTTTTACCTTCTCCCATCCCCGGGCTGGTTACACTAAAGACCTGTCTGGTTTTCCTAAGCGATCCGAAGGAGATATTGCTTGCAATCAGCTTGTATCGTTCCGCCTCGAACGAGAGCGGTTTGTTGATAACAGTCAGCTCAGGAATTGGTATTTTTTGATCGAAGTTCATCAGAGGTACCCAACCGAGAATCGGGATGTTGGCTCCTGCCAGGCGTTTGATAGTTCCTTCGTCTTTAACGGTTACGTCAAGCATCTCTACCATGAGGGCAAGCAACACTCCGCCTGCAACTCCTAACAAAACCGCAACGGCGAGGATGAGCAACCTATTCGGACTCACGGGGTTTTCGCCGATTTTTGCAGCATCGACTACCGTCACGCTGCGAGAAACTGCCGCTTCGGCAATCTTGACCTCTTCAAGTAACTCGAGCAATCGAAGACGCAACGTTTCGTACACCTGAACGTCGCGTTCAAGATCAAGAAGTCTACGTTCGAGTACCGGCAGTTTCGAAAGCTCTTCGGTATAATCAGCCTCAACAGACACCAACACATCTATTTCGACTTCAGTGACGATTCTCTGCTGAGTAGCCTGCGCCAACTCCGAAAGCCTGAAATTCGCTACGAGATCGTTTGATCCGGCTGCTTTGACAATGATGTGTGAAAGATGATCGAGCAGCGCTTTGCTTACCTGCGAGCTTGCGCTTTCAAGCACGTACTGGCGGGGAGTTGCACTCTCGTTACCGTTGTTGATTGCTTCGTACAATATTCTTTCGCGATACTTGTCGTGTAGCGAATCGGAAAGAGAAAGTACAGTGGGATCTTTAGACAATGATTCATAACTAGGAATCGAAAGTCCTTGTTCGATTAATGCCGCACGATATTGGTCGAAAGCGTAGACTGCTTCGTTGAGCTGAAGCGAAAGGGGTTCTCTCCTCAGTTGGAAATAGGCAATTTTCTCGGACAAGAGCTTACTTTTATCCGAAAGCTGGATAATATTGCTTTCTTCACGGAAGACTCCCAATGCATTTGTGGCTTCCTGCAACTGCTGCTCGTTGATCGGAATTTGAGATTCGATGAATTCTTTTTGCACCGTCTTGGAATTTCGGGCAATCGAGTTGAGCATCTCGTTATAGCTTTCGGCTAGAGCGTTGGTAAAGTCGGCTGCGAACTTTGCATTCGCATCGGTAACGGTGATCTTTACGATATTGGTATCTTTTACCGTCGTGACGCTGATTCGTTCCTTAAGACCGCCTAAGACTTTTCGATCGCTGTACGGCTCTCCGTCGGAATTGGTATAGGAATCTAAATTAAGCAAGGCTAATGCATCGGTGATGTTGCGGCTGCTGAGTGCAAGTTCTACTTCAGTAGAAATCTTCGTAGTACTTTGGCCCATCAGCAAACTTTCGATTGAACTAGATTTTTGTAGCGATTCGACCAAAATGGATATTTCGGACTCGTACATTGGGGTCACGTAATTCAAATACACGGCAGCGACGCTGATTACTACGATAAACGTCGCGATAATCCAGCCGACCCGTACCTTAAGGATATGGAGAAGCTCTTTAATGCTCATGCCTTCGGTCTGCAGGTCCTCAGGGTTGATTTGTATTTGTTCTGATGTATCCACGCCACCGTTCTCCCTACAGTTTGCTCGAAATGGTAATGACATCGATCACAATCGACAGGATGGTGGCAACCAGTCCCACGATGGTTACGGTTGTCGCCAATGTCTGCCCGTTTATTGCATTAAACGTATTCATTTCGGCTGTGATGATGTTTTCCGGCAGAATTACGGCATTTTTATCGACTTTTTCTCCGAATTTATCAAGTATCGCATACTTGCTGTTACGGTTCTTTGTCTTGTCGAATCCTCCGGCGAGATTGATATAATACGAAGCCTCTTTATTTGGAACATACGGATAGACTCCGGGCTTCAGTACTCCACCGGCTACCGTAACAAACATCTGGTTAAACGGAACAACAAATTTGTCTCCAGGGTGAAGAAGCAAGGCGGTTTCCTCTTTTGCAGAACCGATGAGGATCGATTGGGCATCTATTGCGATTATATCTGGGCCTCGCTGAATATAGGCATTCAACAAATCGCTGGTGGTGGTAAAACGATCGGCAAGCGCGAGAATCATCGAATCGACCGTTTCGTTTGGATAAAATTGGTAATACAGGCGGCCGCTGGACGCGGGGATTGTAGATACCGATTGTCCATCGACGACCGAGATAGCGCCTTCTACGATTACTGAAGCCGTTGACCTCATCACCGGTTCGACTCTTACGACATCCATATGACGAAGCGCAAACGATTTTTGCGTTGCCAGATCGACTTTGGAGACTTCCATCGAACCGGCTCTCTCTACGACAATCGAGGATGCGTCTCCATTCGGCAGAATCCCGCCGCCATACGTATTGATCACATCCGATAGCGTTTCCTGTTGTAACGGTTGATAGATGCCGGGTCTAAGCACTTCACCACTAAGCACAACTATTCGATTAGCTCGCGAGAATGTAACGACATCTCCCGGTCGAATCAGCGGATTTTGAGTAATGTCTCCTTCTCGCAGAGCTTTATATAAATCATATGTTGTACGCTTGCCTGAAGATGAAAGAATTTCTACATTGCGGGCCGATGCAAAAGAAGTGGCCAGCCCTACGACTTCAGACAGTCGCGATAGACCCCACGCAGATACTTCGGTAGCCGCGCTTACTTCTCCCTTTACTAATACGGTAAAGGCTCCAGTGGACAGAAGCGAGACTCTCGGCGAAGAAAACGGAAGATATGTGGTAACCGTCTGCTCGATGTCTTTTACGAACTGCTCGAGCGTTTTCCCGATGCCGTCGACCGTACCGAAATTCGGTATCGACAAGCGATTATCACCACCGACACGCAACGTCAGAGAAACCAGTGTTTTCCCTTCGGTATAAGAAAGCGTGAGCATATCTCCAGGCGTAACTGGGTAGGCTGGATTGGAGATGGCAGAGAGCACTCTGTCCTCTTTAGAGAACACAGGTGATTGCTGGTCACTTACTCCAAGTTGTCCTGCAAGCGAGACTTCTTGTATAGAGACAACAGATTGTGCCGCTGTACGGTCGTTCGTTTGGATAAACCAAGGAGATTGTACGATCAGCGGTGCGGCAGAGAGTGCGCCGGTCACATACGAGACCATAAGTAGCATAAGTGCGAGAACACGTACTATTTTTTTCCCCATGACACCATCCAAACAACTGAAAACCAGATACGTAACGAGGTTATAAGGCAATTCCGATTCATGAATAATAACACTACAGGTTCAGTTAGTAAAGCAATAGCATTCCATTGTCATCTATACGTTCTCTTTTTTTTAATACATTGAGTGATTGTGTTTTCTGCAACTTTTAATAAGTGCTTTTGCGTTATATATAAATATAACACAGTATTAATTATATTTATCAAAATAAGGAGTAAAATATTTTTTTTCTAAGCCGAATGATTCTGTTTGACAGTTAAGGCGTGATGACCTACAATTTCAGCTGCGAAACAGTTGATTTCGCGACAATCATAAGAAAGGAGAATTCTATGAAGAAACTGTCTGTGATGCTCATGCTGGTACTGTTTGTTACCGCTACGGCGTTCGCTACGGGACAAACGGAAACAGCGGCCCCAAGTGCCAGCGGCCCATTGAAAGTCGGCGTCATCTATATTAGCCCGCCTGGAGATATGGGGTACTCGTACATGCACGACCAGGGGACCATTGCGGCTGAAAAGCATTTCGGTGATAAAATCGAAGTAATCCGCATGGAAGGAGTTCCGGAAAACGATCAATCTGCCCGCGTTATGGAACAGTTAATCGATGCCGGATGCAAAATCATTTTCGCCAACAGTTATAACTATCAGGACTACATGCTGCAGGTTGCAAAAGAGTATCCGAATGTGTATTTCGAGCATTGTTCCGGATACCTTTCGAATCCCAATATGTCCAACTATTTCGGCAGAATGTACCAGATGCGCTATCTTGCCGGATTAATCGCCGGTACCATGTCGGCTAGCGGAAAAATCGGTTATGTAGGCGCTTATAACACTCCCGAAGTCGTTCGCGGTATCAACGCGTTTGCACTTGGAGTACGCGCAGCAAATCCCAAAGCTACCGTAACGGTCGTTTGGACCAACACATGGTTTGATCCAGCTTTAGAGCGCCAGGGTGCAGTTGCTTTGCTTGATCAGGGTTGCGACATCATCGCACAGCACCAGGATACCACCGAACCTGCCAAAGCTGCTTTGGAACGTGGTAAATATGCCGTTGGTTACAACGCAGACTTCCGCAAAATTGTTGGAGACGACCGCGTATTGGTTTCTCCGATGTGGAACTGGGGCAATTACATGATTCCGGCCATCCAGTCAGCGCTTGACGGAACTTGGAAGAGCCAATCCTACTGGGGCGGTCTCGAAGACGACATGATTACGCTTAGCGAAATGTCACCGCTGGTTCCCGCAGACTTGCAGAAGCAGGTTCTTGCAAAGAAAGCTGAAATTGCCGCCGGTACATTCGATGTATTCTGGGGCGAGCTGAAGGACAACACCGGTGTCGTTCGCCAGAAAGCAGGTGAAAAGATGAGTGACGAAGCGATGCTGACCATGGACTGGTTTGTAGAAGGCGTCGTTGGTAAGGTTAAATAATTAGCTGAATTCGGCTCAGAGAGGGCAGACTCGTGTCTGCCCTTTTTTGAATTATCCCCTATTTCCACGGTACCTATGGTTCCGACCGAGAATGGACGTACATGAACCGAACTATACAAGAACCCATCGTCAAGATGGTCCAGATTACTAAACGATTTCCCGGAGTATTGGCAAACGATGCAGTTGATCTTGAGCTGATGCCCGGAGAAGTGTTGGCCTTGCTAGGCGAGAACGGAGCAGGTAAAAGCACATTGATGAACATGCTGGTCGGGCTTTACAGACCCGACAGCGGGTCGATCTATGTGCGTGGAAAATTAGCCGATATCCATAGTCCTCAAGATTCGATGAGTCTCGGAATCGGCATGATCCACCAAGAATTCATGCTCGTCGGGAATATGACGGTCGCCGAGAACATCGTTCTCGGATTGAAAGACCTCTCTTTTGCACCTGACTTCGAAACCATTAAGAATCGAATTCAGGAACTTTCCGACCGATATGGCCTGAAAGTCGATCCAAATGCCGTTATCCATGATTTATCGGTCGGCGAGCAACAGCGCGTCGAGATTCTCAAGCTCGTATATCGAGGCGCGGATATCCTTATTCTAGATGAACCAACGGCAGTACTAACCCCGAACGAGTCGCGCGAACTGAATAAAATTGTAAAAATTATGCTGTCGGAAGGTAAAAGCGCAATCTTCATCACCCATAAAATGGACGAAGTTATTGAATTTTCAGATAAAGTCCAAGTTCTCAGACGTGGCAAAACGGTCAACATTTGCAATACCGTCGACGTAACACCACAAGATCTTGCGAACATGATGGTCGGACGGGAAATTCTCTTTTCGCTTGACCGCTGTCCTTTCAATCCAGGAGGGATAAAATTACAAGTCTCCGATGTCAGCATCTTTAATCCGCTAGGCTCAAGAAACGTGTTGGATCATGTATCGCTTGAAATCCACCGTGGTGAAATCTTGGGAATCGCAGGAGTGGCGGGAAACGGCCAGCAGCAGCTGACCGAGGTAATTACCGGTCTTATGCACTGCGATGAAGGAAGCATTCTTATCGACGGTATCGAGATGACAAACGCTACGCCTTTGGCCATTATCAAGGCTGGAGTCAGCCATATCCCAGCCGATCGCGGTGCGATGGGTATTGTCGGTGATATGACGGTTGGAGAAAATCTCGCGATGAAAAAATATCGAACGAGCGAAATTTCCAAAGGTGCCGTTATTAAGAAATCATTCATGCGTGTATTTGCGGAAAAATTGATTAGCGCTTTTGCCATCAAGACTCCCAATCAAGACACGAGTGTCAAATATCTTAGCGGAGGCAATATTCAAAAGACGATCTTGGCCAGAGAAATCGATTCTTGCGGAGGGATTCTCATTGCCGTCTACCCTTCGCGAGGTTTAGATGTCGGTGCCACAGAAGCGGTAAGGCAAAATCTGATTGCTCAGAGAGATCAGGGCAATGCGGTACTGCTTGTATCTGAGGAGATTGACGAACTGCTCATGGTTGCTGATAAGGTTGCCGTCATGTTTGAAGGAAGAATCATGGGAACCAGAGATGTGAAAGAGACCAATATAGAAGAGTTAGGTATGATGATGGCGGGTGTTTCCGTCAAGGGGGCGTGATGCGTATCGCAATTGAAAAACGAACAAAAAAATCACGCTTAGCAATATTTTTGGTTCCGATAGTCTCATTCATCATTTCGTTGCTGCTCGGAGCGATTGTACTTGCACTATCCAAGGCTAGCCCGATTGCGGCATATTCTGCAATGGTAAAGGGTGCGTTCGGAAATGCGAGATGGTTCCAGTACACGATTGTCGAAGCCCTGCCACTATTACTTTGCGGGCTTGGAGTAGGCATTGCATTTCGATTAAAATTTTGGAATATCGGAGCAGAAGGACAGTAT
>Ga0172377_10008646_pt1 | contig 10447 bp, 11 predicted proteins | sample Pumphouse3metaG_FD_119749 | JGI IMG/M metagenome (GOLD analysis project Ga0172377, IMG submission 119749) | Leachate microbial communities from a municipal landfill in Southern Ontario, Canada - Pumphouse #3 metaG | ecosystem: Engineered > Solid waste > Landfill > Unclassified | place: Canada... | reverse complement strand
TCGATATTTTTGAGGCTCTCGCCGATGGCGATCAACTGCATACAGATCGCATCAAGTTTTTCATGACCTGCTTCATCTTCCAAAAAATCATCAGGAGATCGGATAGGCTCGAAGCGTTTGAGGATGCGTTCGGTTGCCCCGTGAATTTGGGAGAGGGATTCGATCAACAGAGCCTTTTCAGGCATAGATCGCTTCTTTTTGGATACGTTCTTTGAGAAATGTGTTCATGCTCTCACGGTAGCTGATGAGGTCGACATGGGTATGTATCAGCTCTTCGAGATCGAGACGGATGCGTGAGAGTTTAAAAAGATTGGGCTGTTTCGTTTCGATGACAACATCGACGTCACTTTGTTCCGTCGCTTCATCGCGTGCAACAGAGCCGAATACGCCGATACGGACGATTCCGAACTCATCGGCATGGTGTTGTTTATACGATTCTAATACTTTGAGTACGTCTTGTCGTTTCATGCAATGATTATAACCTATCTCTAGGATGTATTTCAATGATGCTTTCATTTTCCATGATTTTGCCGACTTTTTCACCACCGTTTTACGGGAATCTGCCTCACAATATCATTATAATGGGACTTATTTGATAAAATACGGATTTTAAAGTACAGCATTATTATTGAGAAGGTTTTAGAGCAATGAACGAGAGCAAAGATTTTTTACGCACCATCGTCGAAGAAGATATAAAAGCACACAAATATAACGAAGTCGTGACACGCTTCCCCCCTGAGCCAAACGGCTTCCCCCACATCGGACACGCCAAATCGATCGCGATCAACTTCGGTATCGCGCGGGACTACAACGGTCACTGTAATCTGCGTATGGATGATACCAATCCGACCACCGAAGATACCCGCTACGTCGAAGCGCTCAAAGATGCCGTCGAATGGCTGGGATTCAAATGGGAGGGGAATGTCCGCTACACCTCCGATTATTTCCCTGAACTCTATGAATATGCCAAACAGCTCATCAGAATGGGCAAAGCCTACGTCGACAGCCTCACCGAAGAGGAGATTAGAGAGTATCGCGGAACGGTGACCGAACCGGGACGCCGCAGCGTCTATGCCGAGCGCAGCGTCGAAGAGAACCTCGATCTATTAGAGCGGATGAAAAACGGCGAATTCAAAGACGGCGAGCATGTTTTGCGTGCCAAGATCGACATGAGCGCGGCGAACATGAAGATGCGCGATCCGTTGCTGTATCGTATCCGCCATGCGCATCACTACCGTACCGGAGATGCATGGAATATCTACCCGATGTACGATTACGGACACTGTCTCTCCGACTACATCGAGGGGGTGTCTCACTCGATCTGTACGTTGGAGTTTGAAAACAACCGCGACATCTACGACTGGGTGCTCGATACGCTGGGACTGACATCTCCGCGCCCGTATCAGCACGAGTTCGCACGGCTTGGGATCAACTACACCGTCATGAGCAAACGAAAGCTCTTAGAACTGGTCAACGAACACTACGTCAACGGCTGGGATGATCCCCGTATGCCGACCATCGCAGGGTTGCGCCGAAGAGGGTATACCCCCGAATCGATCCTAAACTTCTGTCATCAGATCGGTATCGCAAAAGCCAACTCGATGGTTGACGTCGCACAGCTCGAATTTTGTATCCGCGATGATCTGAACACCAAAGTACCGCGCGTCATGTGTGTCCTGGGTCCCCTCAAAGTCACCATCGAAAATTACGAAGGGAGCGAAGAACTCGACGCCTCGTATTACCCTGAGGACGTGCCGAAAGAGGGGTCACGCAAACTGCCGTTCTCCCGTGAGATCTACATCGAGCGCGACGATTTCAGCGAGAACCCGCCAGCAGGCTTTTACCGCCTTACGCCTGAACAGAGCGTGCGCCTCAAACACGCCTACATCATCACTTGCAAAGAGGTGATCAAAGACGCAGAGGGCAACATCACCGAAATCATCGCGACGTACCATCCCGACTCGAAAAGCGGCTCCGATACGAGCGGTATCAAGGTCAAAAGCGCGATCCAATGGGTCGATGCTCATAGTGCCAAAACGGTCGAGGTGCGCCTATATGATCGTCTTTATGCCAACGAAGCGCCGGAAGGGGTGGAAGATCTCAATCCCGATTCACTCAAAGTGATCAAAAATGCCCTCATCGAACCGGCTGTCATCACCGAAAAACCCGATGTACGTTTTCAGTTCGAGCGTCAGGGGTATTTTTACGCCGATCCGGTCGATTATACCGACGAAGTGCCGGTATTTAACAAAATCGTAGGGCTCAAAGACTCGTGGAACAAAAAAGCCAAAGGCGACGAAGTTCCAGCTAAAAACGAGCGAAAAACCTCTGAGAAAAAGGTGCAGATCGACGGCGAAGTGACTCCGATGAGCGAAGTCGAACAAGGACGTTATGACACCTATACGGGGACGATGAAACTGGGGAACGAAGTGGCGAACACTCTCGCGCGGGATGAGAAACTCGCCGCATTTTTCGAAGACGCTCTCTCTGTACATAACAGTCCCGTGACATTGGCGAATATCATCTCCAACGAAGTGGCGCGTGAGCTGAAAGAAAAAGAGGCGGATGAACTGAAATTTACCCCTGCACAAATCGCCGAACTGGTCAAAATGATCGATGATGAGATCATCTCCAACAAAATCGCTAAACAGGTGTTTGAAGAGATGGTGCTAAACGGCGAAAATCCTGCCGCAATCGTCGAAGCGCAGGGATTGGTACAGATCAGCGACCCAGCCGTGATCGCGCCGATCATCGATGACGTGATGGCGAAAAATCCCGACAATGTCGAAAAATACAAAGCGGGTAATACGAAACTGTTCGGATTTTTTGTCGGGCAGGTGCTCAAAGTGAGCGGAGGAAAAGCAAATCCTCAAGTCGTCAATGATCTAGTAATGCAGAAGTTACAATAAGAGCATAAATTGAAGACTTAGTGTTAGCTAAAATGAATACTATCACATTAGAATATTTTGAACAAAAAAAAGACCAATTTGAGAAACAAGAATTGGTCTTTTCATCATCGTTGATTAAAAGCTCTTTTGAATTGCAATCATTATTTGTTATTAAAGTTGAAGGTCATTCTATGGAACCTTTGATACAAAATAATTCTTTAGTTGTTGCAGATTTATCCCAAAAAGAGTTTGAAGGTAATGCAATTTTTTTAGTCTATAAAAATGATCGTATGTGGATTAAAAAAGCTGCACTTATCGATAACCAAAAGTATTTTGTTTCACTCAATCACGGGTATGAGCATCTGGTCTATCCATTGGACGAGGTAAGAGTTGTCGCAAAGGTGTTGTTAATCTTTACATCGTTGTAAAAAATTAACAAGTGCTATTCCCGCCTGCACGGGAATGCTATTCTTGCTCTTTCTCATTTTTAAACGTATAGATCGGTTCGTTTGAAGGGTCTTCGATGACCGATTCGGTGATCGTAACGCTTTGGAGATTCTTTTTAGACGGGCAGCTAAATTGCAACGGCAGCATCGCTTCTTCGATGATTCCGCGCAATCCCCGCGCTCCGACACCTCTGTCGATCGCTTTTTGTGCTACCGCATCGAGAGCTTTGTCTTCGAAATTCAGCTCGATTCCGTCCATGTCGAACAACGCCTGGAACTGTTTGATCAATGCATTATCCGGTTCTTGAAGAATTTTGACCATTTGCTCTTTGGTCAGTTCGCGCAGTTGAGCGATAACCGGAATCCGTCCGATAAATTCCGGGATGATTCCGTAATGGACCAACGCTTTTGCATCGATTTTTTTCTCTTTCACTTCCATCGTGGTGTTGGTTTTTCCGAATCCCACCTTGTTCGATTTTTTGGTATGGGTATCAGGAACAAGACCGACAAACGCTCCGCCGCAGACGAAGAGGACATGCGTGGTATTAAACAATACCGTTTCGGTCGTCGAGTTTTTACGGCTCCCTTTGACCGGAACGTAGACTTCGCTCCCTTCCAGAATTTTAAGAAGCCCTTGCTGTACCCCTTCGCCGGAGACGTCGCGACCCATGGTCGAGCTTTCCCCTTTGCGGGCGATTTTATCGATTTCATCGATATAGACGATACCACGTTGGGCGAGATCGATATCGTAGTTCGCTGCGGCAAGGAGGCGTGAGAGGATACTCTCGACGTCTTCACCGACGTAACCTGCTTCGGTAAGAGCGGTCGCATCGGCGACGGCGAACGGAACCTGCATGATTTTGGAGAGCGATTTGGCGAGCAACGTCTTACCGCTACCGGTCGGTCCGAGAAGCAAAATATTACTTTTTTCGAGTTCGACGTTGTTGTAGACCGGATTTTCGATCCGTTTGTAGTGGTTATACAGTGCTACGGCAAGGACTTTTTTCGCATCTTCCTGCCCGATGATGTATTTATCCAGATACTCGACGATTTTTTCCGGTGTCGGAAGCTGCTGCTGCATCGCGGAGCGTTGTTCGTAGCGGACCTCTTTTTGCAAGATAGCCGAACAGGTTGTAATACATTCATTACAGATGTGGGTTGTCTCCGAAGAGAACATTTTTTTGACTTCGCTTTGTTTGCGTCCGCAAAACGAGCAGGTTTTTTCGGTACTCATTACACATCCTTTTGGGTGAATTTTTCAAGAATCTGATCGGCAAGACCGAATGCGATCGCTTCCGGTGCTTCCATGTAGTTGTCACGGTCCGATTCTTTTTCGATCACTTTGGTACTTTTGCCGGTTGCGTTGGCCAGGATCACATACAAACGGCGTTTGAGGTTCAGGATATGTTTCGTATGAATCTCGATATCGCTCGCTTGTCCCGAATAGCCTCCGAGCGGTTGATGAATCATCACTTCGGCATTCGGGAGCATGTATCGGTGACCTTTTTCACCGCAGGTGAACAAGACGGCTGCCATAGAGGCGACAAGACCCATCGCATAGGTATAAACGGGAGCATTGATCAGATTCATGGTATCCAAAATCGCTAATCCGCTCATAACCGATCCGCCCGGCGAACTAATGTACATGTGGATCGGCTCATCCGGGTCCATCGCTTCGAGATAGAGGAGCTGGGAGACGATAACCCCCATCATATGATCATCGATAGCCTCGGTGATAACGATGACACGGTCACCCAACAATTTCGAAAACAGATCGAAATAACGTTCTCCGCGGGGAGAAATATCTTTGACGGTTGGTATCATTGGCATAGCAGACTCCTTATACAAATGCTTTAATAAATTCTGGAAGCGACATCGGGATTACTTCGAGATTATGCTTGTCGATAAACTTTTTCTCTTTTTTACCGAGCTCTTTATCCGTGATGACGTAGCCGCCTTCGAGATCGAGGCTCAACTCGTTAGCCACCATACGGTCGGTATCGCGGTCGAACGAGGTTCCCAAAAAGAGATATTTTTTGGTTTTGCGATAGGTTTTGAGCACTTTCGGAACGGCATAGCCGCCCATCGCTTCGGTGAGCCAGTCGACATAGTCGGCGTCACTGATAATAAAGCTCGGATTCGGCAAGGGGGTTCCCATCGGTTTGAAAAGGATTTTCTCCGCGGTTTCCAAAACTTCCTCTTCGACTAAAAAGTATTTTTGGTTTTCGACATCGTATTCGTATACTTCATAACGGTAATCGTTCCCCATGATCCGTGCTTTGCCGATAATCATGCAGTGCGGCGTATAGGCAAGAACCTCTTGCAGTTTGGTGTCGCGGTTTGTATCGATGATATAGCGGGGCATCATGTCGACGATGGCTTTATGCAATGGCGTAGGATCAAACGGTTTGGTATAGATATGGTTGATAAGCTGTGTCATATATTCGACGCCGCGGCGTTGTTCGAGGTGCATTGCGGCACGTGAGTATTCGTACATTAGACGCGGCGCCATCGCACGGCCGCCGTTCATCGCCAAGATCAGTGAGTCGCTGTCGTGAGGAACCGCTTCTCCCTCTTTGGTCATGATCCCTTCAAATACGCCTAACCCGAAATAGGGGATAGTCGTTTGGTTTCGGATCTCTTTTTTAATCGTTTCAAATATCGTAGTGTCCATTAGTGGCATCCTTTTCCTGTATAGCATTGCATTGCGGCGGCAATTTTAGGCAGCGCTCTCTCGAGAGTAAACGGTTTGTTCAGGTCGTCGAGAATTTCGTTGTAAAAAAGTGCGCCGTCTTTCGAAATAATGAAAAGGGCTTTGGCAAATTCGCCTCCCAGTTCCCCTTTGGCGAGACGAATACCGTAATAATCCCCGAATGCTTCGTCATAATCGACACCGTATTGCCACCCTTCCAACTCGACTTTTTCGTCTTTCGGCGTAGCGACCGCTACTGATTTACTGATACTATCAAGAGCGTTTAACGACAGGAGCGTATTGATCTCTCCCAACTGCGTCAAAAATTCGTCATCGATAAACGGAGCCGTCACAATCAGTTGCGTAAACCCGTTGTGCCCCCCGATGCTAAATAATTCGCCGGCCGGATTTTTCAGTGTCACCTTCTCGGAAGCGTAGCCGATATCTAAGGGCATATCTTCGAGATGCAGGGTGGATGTGCGGTATCGTATCTGCAAAACGGACTCCTATTTGAGGTATTCGCCAAATAGATGCATTTAGCGTTCTTGCATAAAATAGGATAAAACTACTCCTATTTAATCGACCGTGTCGCTCAGACAAGAGACGAGATGACAAAAATGTCGGAATTAGAAGGTGGAAGGAACATCTGTTAAAAGAGAGGAAGCGAGCCGATCACGGAGGTGAGCGACCCGTACTGAAGGCTGAGAGTTATGCTTTGACGCTGTTTTCGGGAACAGGCGATGCTGTTGCAACCGACGGTTTATCGATGGCTTTTGGGGCTTCACCCGGCGGCGGTTCTCCCTCTTTCATTTCATTTTTAAAATTTCGGATTCCCTGTCCCAGACCTTTGGCCAGTTCAGGGATTTTTTTGGAACCGAATAAAAGAACTACTATTCCGAAAACCAGTAATAGTTCTGATCCGCTCGGCATGGCCATGATTCATCCTCTTGAGTATTAATTTTAGACAGTCTAATGTGAGAAGTGTGAAATTAGTGTGAAGTTCTGAGGATAGAGAGTCTTAATGCGTGTAAAAAATGATGGAGAACAAAGGTCGCGTGACTCGGAAGAGAGAGAAACCGAGTCAACAAGAGATTGATAAAATAGGAGGAGATGACGGCGGATATTCCGTCATCTTTTGGGAGTATTGTTTCCGCTTGCACAGCAGCATAGGCAGCAAAAAATCAAGTTCATATAGAGCGCATGAACAAGAGCGATTACCTTTTCTTTCATCGAATCCTTTAAGGAGCGTAGTACATTTCTGTACGTGGTGAAAGTATAAAGGAGTGAGTGTGAAGTTAGTGTGAAGCGGGGGTGAGGTTTAGAGTAAATGTCGTCCCCTCGTCGATTTTAGACTCTACGTCGATTGCAAATCCGTATTCTGCGGCAATCATACGGACGATATTCAAACCGATCCCGAAGCCGCCGTTAGCGTCATCAAAGCGTGAATAGCGGATAAAAATATCGTGCAGCTTATCTTCGGGGATACCGATTCCCGTATCGCTTACACTCAATGCATTCTCTTTTAGAATGACACTGATCGTACCGGAGCGTTTATTGTATTTGATCGCGTTGGAGAGAAGATTATCGATGATGCGGGCTATTTTTTCGGTATCGGCATCGATGGTTACGGAATGGATATCGAGCTCGAAACTGATTTTTTTGGCATCGGCGAGGGGACGAAAATAGTCGATCCGTTCTTTCAAAAGGACGGAAAGATCAATCGTATGAGTGTATGAACGGGTTTTTTGATACAGCGTCAAAAATGTAAGGTCGTTATAGAGATGGGAAATCGTTCGAAGCGCTACCGTGATCCGTTCGGTATGTTTCAATGCTTTGGGGGCAAGCTCTTCTTCTCTGAGGCGTTCGAGGCTCATACTGATGATGGAGAGGGGGGTATTAAGCTCATGTGTCGTATCACGGATAAAACGGTCCAATTTGCCGATGTAGACACGCAAAGGGCGGAGAAAAAGCTTCGAGAGGGTGTAGATCATCAGCGTCATGAACAAAGTCGAGAAAATAAGAACGATATAAATAGCTTCGCGTGTTTTGGCAAGTTCGGGTTCGATCGAATCGGCCCGTATGGCAATGTAGCGTACGGTGTGGAGCGATTTCATTTCAATCGATTCCATTTGATATAAATGGTCTTTAAATTCGAAAATTCCCTCTCGGATCGGTACGTCGAATCCTGTAGAAGAGGCGAATAGAACTCTTTTGTGTTTGTCTAAAAAAGCGATTTCAAAACGGGGGTCTTTGATGACATGACGGCGCATCTCCTCGACCGACTCGGCGGAATAGATGTTGTCGTAGACTTTACCGGCATAAAAAAGCATCGAATTTTGCCGTAATTCGTAGTAGATGTTTTTTTGGTAGTAATAATACAGCACGGAGAGGGTCAATAAAAAAAGGGTGTTTAAAATGACGAACAGTAAGACGAACTGGATGAGCGAAGCGCGTTCAGCTTTGAGCAAGAAAATACCCCTGTGCCCGGATGTTGGTGATGGTCTCTTTCCCTAATATCTTACGGAGATTTTTGATATGGGTACGCAGGCTCTCTTCGCGGGTCTCGTCGTCATAATCCCAGGCCGCCGCGAACAACTGCTCGTTCGAGACGATTTCACCCGGGTGGGCTAAAAGCGTTTTGAGGATTTTAGCCTCTTTACGCGAAAGGGGAATCTCTTCGTCGTTTCGATACAGACGGTTACGCTGCAAATGGAAATAGATCCCTTCGCATAGACGGATTTTTTCATCCGATTTGTGATAGAAACGGCGTTTTAGAAGGGCTTTTATCCGTATTTCGAGTTCTTGAAGCTCAAAGGGTTTACGTAAAAAATCGTCGCACCCGGCATCGTATGCCCGTGAAAGGTCTTCGATACTTCCGAGCGAACTGATAAATACGGCGGGAGACTCTTCCCCTTCGAGGCGTAATTGCGAAAGGACGTCGAAGCCGTTTTGAAACGGGACTTTAATATCGAATAAAAAAAGGTCGAAAGCATCGGAATAGGCCCGATCGACGGCTTCGTGCCCGTCATATACCGCAATGACTTCATACCCTTTTTCTTCGAGGAACTCCTGCAAGATTTCCGAGAGGGTTTCATCGTCTTCAAGGAGAAGAATTTTGGGCGGTGTAGAGGTGTTCGATTGCATCGGGCGCAATTTCTCCGGTTCAGGGCAATTCAGTAGAAGGATTATAGCACCGATAGAGAAACCGGATAGATTATAAAATAAATCTTAGTCTACGTTGTATCAAAATAACAACAAGAATACTTTTAAGTTGATGTGGAGGATACTTTCACAACCGCAGACAAACTCCATATTGTTCTTAATAAAGGATTTGTCATGAAAACCAGTGCACGCAACGAGCTTAAAGGTACGATCTCCGAGATCAAAAAAGGTCAAATCAACAGCGAAATCGTTTTGAATATCGGCGGCGGAACCGTTTTAAAAGCCGTCATTACCAATGATTCGGTCGACGATATGCAACTCAGCGTCGGTGAAAGCATCTATGCGATTATCAAAGCTCCTTTTGTCATGGTTTCAAAAGAGAACCCGGGTAAAATCAGCACTCGTAACGTCATCGAAACCAAAGTTCTCGAAGTGAAAAACGGTATCGTCAGCGGCGAACTGAAGCTGGCTATGGGAGATCAAACCCTTACCGCGGTGATTACCGAAGATGCGGTTGAAGATTTGGGCTTCAATGTCGGCGATAAAGTTTATGCATTGATCAAAGCCAATTTTATTATTCTCGCTAAATAATACGCCGTTCCGGGGTTCTCTCCGGAATCCTCCGATTTTTATCCTCCAGCCTTTTTCTTTTTAAGTTTTTTCTTTAAGAAATTTGTTCTATAATTCATTATATCATTTTAGATATAACGATAGTTTTGAAAGGGGGCACAATGACTCAGATCATGCAAACACACGAGGCTTCTTCTATCGAAGAGGGACATTCGCTCAGTTATCGCGGCAATCGCTATCCGGAAGTTCCGCTTCCGTCGCATCGCCTTTTTATGTTGTGGGGTTCGGATAAGATACGTAAAATGGTCCGTTATCACCATAATCTGCTCCGTTTGAGCGAAGCCGGCGATTTGTTGCCCTCTGATGAGGACACATTCGAGTTTGCCACGACAAAAACTGCCGACTTTTTTGTCGAGATGCTCTCTCGCGGCAGATTCTCTCCGCCGCTTATCGGATATCCCGCTTTGCGAATGCGTTATTTTCAAATGACGGTAGATGAGCAGGCGAGGGATATTTGGCTTGCGACGTATAAAAAAGTGATCAAAGATATGTCAATGCCCTCCGAATGTATCGAAGAGTTTTGGAATTGGATCGAGCCGCTGTCGGTCTGGATGATCAATCGCCGTACTTCCAAAGCTCCGGTCGAACGGTATCCGTATGGATCGATTTGGACCGATCTGGCCGATTTT
>Ga0172377_10008644_pt1 | contig 10449 bp, 8 predicted proteins | sample Pumphouse3metaG_FD_119749 | JGI IMG/M metagenome (GOLD analysis project Ga0172377, IMG submission 119749) | Leachate microbial communities from a municipal landfill in Southern Ontario, Canada - Pumphouse #3 metaG | ecosystem: Engineered > Solid waste > Landfill > Unclassified | place: Canada... | reverse complement strand
TTGAACGCTTGGGCGACAAAACCAGTGCAGCGAATGAACGCAAAAAAATGCCGCAAATTCCGGATTTTGATGACGGGAAAAAGGAAGAGGCCCCTGAACAGAAGGCGGAAGCGAAAGCAAAGGGAAAAACAGAAGAAAAGAAAACGGACGCAAAGACCTCGGATACTCGGTTTTCCTATTCTTCTCCCGCTTTTGAAAAGGCCCGTAAATTGTTTGATTCCAAGGATTACAAGGCTTCTGGAAATGCCTTCCGCGATGTGCTCGCTAAGGAACCAGGAAATCCCGGCGCTTATTATTTTGCGGGCGTTGGCCGCTATGAACTTGGGGAACTTGATAAAGCGGAATACAATTTGAAGAATTCTTTTGATTTTCCGGAGCTCGGGTATAACGCTCATTATTATTTGAGCTTAATTTATAAGAAACAGAATAAGAAAGATTTGGAAAAGGCAGAATTGGAAGCCTACGTGAAGCTTTCGACTAATAAAAACGCTGTGGAAAAGGCGAAAGCCCGCATAGCGGAACTCGGCGGAAAGCCCACAGAGGAGAAGAAAGCCGATTCCCCTCAAGAGACAAAATCTCAAGAAGTAGCGAATGTAGCGGCTTCGGAATCTTCTTCTGTTAAGGAATCTACGGATGTTGCAGAAATGGAACAGCCCGCTTCTAGTCCGGCTGCCGCTAAAAAGACTGAGGGCTCCCTGGACCTTGCCAATCAAGCGTACAAGCTCGGCAATTATTCGTCCGCGCTCTCGCTCTATCACGATGTCTTGAATTCGCTCAAGGACGATGATTCCAAGTCCTATGTTCTTTTGCAGATGGGCAATATTTACCGTAGCCGCAGGGATTATCGTTCGGCTGTAGCCAAGTACCGTGAATCCGTGGAAATGTATCCGAATTCCGAATGGGCGAGTGAATCTCAGCGCGCTTGGGAAGATGCCGTGTGGCAAGAAAAGAATGCGGCGGTGCTTCCGCGCAAATAAAAAAAGTCGCCTTATTTTAGGCGGCTTCTGTAAAAAATTAGATCTGTTTTATCTCGCTTCGAGCAAGAGGCCTTTTAAGTATTGGCCTTCCGGAAAAGTTGTTTTGACGGGATGGTCTGCGGGTTGTCCGAATCGCTTGATGATTTGAACCTCGCGGTTTGCATCTACCGCGGCATCCGCGACGATTTTCTGGAAGAGATCCATCTCCATGAGCCCGGAACAGCTGAATGTGGCGAGAATTCCGTTCGGGGCAAGGAGCTTAAGTGCAAGCAGGTTGATGTCCTTGTAGCCGCGGGCTCCTTTGTTCAAGTGCGCTTTACTTTCGATGAATTTGGGTGGGTCGAGAACGATCAGATCAAAAGTTTCGCGGCTATCGCGGCAGCTTCTTAAGTAGGTGAATACATCGGCTTCTTTTAGAATGACTTTGCCTGAGTCAAATCCGTTCTTTTGTATGAGGCTTCTTGCAATGTTCAAAGCGTCTGTAGAAACATCGATTTCCGTAACGGAGCTTGCTCCGTTCTGTAATGCGAAGAGCCCGAATCCGCCCGTGTAAGAAAAACAGTTGAGAACTCGCTTGCCTTTGCCGTATCTGCCGACTTCAAAGCGGGCATCGCGCTGATCCAAGTAATATCCGGTTTTGTGACCGTTCCATACATCTACGTCGAACTTAATTCCGTTTTCGATCATTTCGACAGGTGTTTTCGGGACATCGCCATAAGCGACTTCTTTTCGGATGGGGAGGCCTTCCTTAAGGCGCACGTCGGAATCGCTTCGTTCAAGAATCCCGCGACAATGCGTCTTTTCGGCGAGGAGTTCAAAGATGTCGTTGCGGAATTTGTCCGCACCGGTCGCGAGAATTTCAGCGCAATAGATGTCGGCATATTTGTCGATGATGCAACCCGGAATACCGTCGTTTTCTGCGTTTACTAGGCGGAATGCTGACTTGGTATCGTTAATATCGAAGCCCCGGCTTCTACGGCTTTCAATGGCTTTATCGAGGACATCGGAGAAGAATTCTCGGTTGATTTCCGCCTTTTCCTTGAATGTCCAGAAGCGGCAGCGGATTTGCGATTCGGGGGAATAGGCCGCGATGCCTAAAAAAGTACCGTTGTTGGCATATACTTCTACAGAATCGCCGCTCTCGGGGGATCCCATCACTTTCTGAATGGCACCGCTGAATAACCAGGGATGCTTGCGGAGTGCTGATTTTTCTTTGCCCGGAGCGAGCACGACTGCTTTCATGGGCATTAGAGCGTGTCCTCGAATTTATGGAAAGTATCGAGAAGCTCTTTGTAGGAATGTGTGGCTTCTAAAGTAGGAAATTTGTCTGTAACGGTCTGGGGAGCGCAGAAGAAAACGCCTTTGTCTGCGGCAAGTAGCATTCCCGTATCGTTGAAGGAGTCGCCGGAAGCGAACACCTTGAAGTTTAAGGAACGGAGCATTTCTACAGTATGCTTCTTCTGGTCTTGCAAGCGGAGCTTGTAGCTTACGATCTGGTCGTTTTGTACGATGAGGTTATGGCAGAAAATGGTCGGCAGGTCCATCTTTTTGAGAAGCGGATAGGCGAATTCTTGAAAGGTGTCGCTGAGAATAATTACTTGAGCTTCGTCGCGGAGCGTGTCCAAGAAATCCTTAGCACCTTCAAGGAGCGGCAAGCTACCGATAATTTTTTGGATGTCGGACAGTTTCAAATGCTCGCGGGCGAGAATCTCAAGGCGTCCTTTCATCAGTTCATCGTAGTCTTGGATGTCGCGCGTGGTCAGTTTGAGCTCAGGGATGCCCGTCTTTTGGGCAACGGCGATCCAAATTTCTGGAGTGAGGACTCCTTCCATATCAAGTGTGACGATACATTGCTTTGTAAACATGAGAGGCTCTCTTAGCTCCTATCTTTGAGGATGTCCCGGATTTCGTCCGGAGTAATAATGTACTTGTTGCGGCAAAAGTCGCAAACGAGTTCCAAGTCCTTGTTGTCTTTAATCAAGTCTTCCAAGTCTGCTGTGGGAATGCTTGCGAGAGTTGAAAGCGTGCGGATTTTGCTGCACGGACAATAGGGCTTCGGTTCGATTTCTCTTACAATCGCAACATTATAATCTCCAGAGATGGAATCCATCAAGGAGTGGAGCGAATATGCTTTGCCATCGTAGAATTCGCCGAAGGGCGGAAGCTTGGAGATCTGTTTTTCAAGCGTGGTGAGTTCCGCACCCGAAATGTCGGGATAGGGCTCTACATAAAAAGCGACTGCATAATCCAGTTTGTGGGGATCGTTTTTGTTGACTTTAGCTTCAATGCCGACAGCTGAATTTGTCTGCGCGGATTGCAGCATATAAACAGAGAGGTTCCGGCCCATACTTTCGGATACGGCATCGATGATGCTTTCTCCGGCACGCTTGCCGCGTTCATTGAGCGTCACTACCTGAAAGTGGATCGGTGAGAGTACGGGTTCGTATTTCTGCGCAGCGAGAATTTCGTCTTGGGGAATCATTGCGCGGAAAAGGCCTTGTGGTGTAGATTCCGCTTGCGAGAAGGAGATGTCGCCCGAAAAGTTCACCTTTACGCTGACAGTGCCCAAAAATTTGAGTCCGGAAGAGAGAATGAGTGAGGCAAGGGATGTCTCGGCAAGGAGCCTGAGCGTTTCGGATGAGGCTCCGTGCATTTTGCCAATTTCGTTTGCCGAATTCGTGATGTCGGCGAGTACTAAGCGAAAAGGGACTTTTGCACCGGTGGCGCGGATGAGGCGGTCTTTTTGAACGATATCCATGCCTATAAATATAAGAAAATGTCTTGCGACAACCTCTGAAAATTCATTTTCATGAAGTGGCTGATTGCACTTTGCAAAGCCCATTGCTCAAAAGATGGTTAATTTTAGAGGTATCTAGTTCTCTTTTTTATAGATTAAAAATGAAATAGATAGAAGAAATAAAAGCGAGGTTCTTATATGATGAAAAAAGTTTTGTTCTTGATGGCTGAAGGCTTTGAAGATATCGAGTTATCCGCTCCATTCGATATCCTTATCCGCGGGGGAGTCAAGGTGACTCTCGCGAGTATTCACGAAGATTCGTTTGTCGAAAGTTCGCATGGAATGTCGGTCCGCGCCGATGCGCTTCTCTCGGAAGTCCGCGCCGATGACTTTTGCGGCCTATTCCTTCCGGGGGGCGGACGCGGCGTTGAAAATCTCCGTGCATCAGAAGATGTTCTCGACCTCGTCCGCACGATGTATGAACAAAATAAATGGGTAACGGCCATTTGCGCAGGCCCGACCGTACTTGCCGCTGCGGGAATCCTTCACGACAAACGGGTAACGAGCTATCCTTCTGAGGCGGAAACCATTCTTCCTTATTGCAAATCCTATTCTGAAGATCGCGTGGTCGTCGACGGCAAAGTGGTTACAAGCCGTGCTGCGGGAACTGCGGAGGAATTCGCTTTGAAGTTCCTTTCTTTATTGGAAGGGGATGCAAAAGCTGCTGAAGTCCGCAAAACAATTCTTGCAAGATAATTGCTAATTGTTATTTTTGGCGCATTATGAAAGAAGTATTTCTCTATGACACAACTCTCCGCGATGGCAATCAGGACCGGAAAATAACCCTTTCTCTTGCGGATAAGCTGCAGATCGCGAGGCTTCTCGATTCCTTTGGTTTTGATTATATTGAAGGCGGTTGGCCCAATCCTAGCAACCCCACGGACGAAGAGTTCTTTAAGCGAATTCAGGAACTGCCTCTTACTCACGCGAAAATTGCCGCTTTCGGCAGTACGCGTCGCCCGAAGGTTCTCCCTGAGAACGATCCGCTTTTGCAGGCGCTGGTCAATAGCAGGGCAAAAGTGAAGACGATCTTCGGCAAAAGTTGGGATTTGCATGTAACGGAAGTTATCCGCACGACTCTTGAAGAAAACCTCGATATGATCGAGTCTTCCGTGCGCTATCTCAAGGAGAGTTCCGAAGAAGTGATTTTTGATGCGGAACATTTCTTTGACGGCTATAAGGCGAATCCAGGGTATGCTTTGGAAACCCTCAAGTCTGCTGCCTTAGGCGGTGCGGACTTTATCGTCCTTTGCGATACCAATGGAGGAACGCTTACTTGGGAATTGGAAGAAATTTTAAAAGATGTAAAAAATGTCGTGAAAACGCCGATAGGCATTCACGTTCACAATGACTGCGGACTGAGCGTTGCTAACAGTCTTGCTGCGGTGCGCGCGGGCGCTACTATGGTGCAAGGCGTAGTGAATGGTTATGGAGAACGCTGTGGAAATGCCGATTTGACGACTATCACTGCTGATTTGCTTTTTAAGATGAAGGCCAAACTTTTTTGCGAAAAGAATATGAAGAATCTCCGCAAAATGAGTCTTGCGCTCGACCAAATCGTGAACTTGCCGAGCAATATTCAAGCGCCCTATGTCGGCGATGCTGCTTTTGCCCATAAGGGGGGCGCGCATATCGATGGCGTGATGAAAGTGGCCCGCAGTTTTGAACATGTGGATCCGCATACCGTGGGCAATGACCGCGTGTTCGTTACAAGCGATCAAGCCGGCGGTTCTTTGGTCGTGGAAAAGGTCAGGGAACTCCTCGGCGTGGATGTGGACAAAAAAGACCCCAAGGTACAGAAGTTGCTCCACTCTTTGAAAGAACGCGAAAATGCGGGCTGGCATTTTGACAGTGCTGAAGCGAGCTTTGAGATGCTTGTGTACCGCACCCTCGGAAAGTTCACGGAACCTTTCCAAGTAGAAAATTACCGCGTTATCGAAGACAAGAACCTAGAGGGAATCAGCGTTTCTCAGGCTTCCGTCAAGCTTCGTATAAATGACGAAGTGAGCCATCAGGTGTCCGAGGGCGATGGCCCGGTGAACGCCTTGGATGCCGCCCTCCGCAAGGCGCTCGTCCCGTATTATCCGTATATGAAGAATGTGCGCTTGGATGATTTCAAGGTGCGGGTTCTTGGCTCTAACGTCGGCTCGGATGCGCACGTGCGCGTGTGGAGTACGTTTGGCGATGAGGACAGCGAATGGCATGCAGCGGGCGTTTCGACAAATATCATCGAAGCCTCTTGGCTTGCTCTCATTGATGGTCTCTCTTACAAGATGTATAAGGAATCTCTCAAAAAGGTCGCAAAATGAAAATTGTAAAAGTAAAGCAGAATTCAGAAGAAGTAGAGCGGATTTGTGCCCGCGGAGTGGCACCGACCGAAGAGATTCATCAAAAGGTGAAAAAAATTTTAGACGATGTGCGCACTTGTGGCCTTTCCAAGGCTGTGGAATACGCACAGAAATTCGACGGACTTAAAAGCAAGAATCTCCGCGTGAGCGAAAGGGAAATTGAAAAGAGTGCGGACAAAGTAGACGCTTCTCTTGCAAAGGCTATCCGCCAGGCGATCAAGAATGCATTAGCGTTTCACAAGCATGAACTCAAGGATCTTTCGTCTTGGAACTTTAAGGGGAAGGACGGAGAAATTCTCGGTCAGCGCATCCGCCCGATGCGCCGCGTTGGCCTTTATGTGCCGGGTGGAGCCGCCGTTTACCCCAGCACTGTCATCATGAATGCAGTGCCGGCAATTGTCGCAGGCGTTGAACAGATTGTCGTAGCAACTCCCGCCAAGGATGGGATACATCCTTCCGTGGCGTTTGTACTCCGCGAACTTGGCATTACGGAAGTTTATCATATCGGTGGAGCTCAGGCAATCGGCCTCCTTGCTTATGGCGCAAAAGGGATTGAGAAGGTGGATAAGATTGTCGGCCCTGGGAATGTATTTGCGGCAATTGCCAAGAAAGAAGTTTTTGGAACGGTAGATATTGATATGATCGCGGGCCCTTCGGAAGTGCTCGTTCTCGCCGATTCTTCTGCCGATCCCGACTTCGTTGCTGCGGACTTGATGTCTCAGGCGGAACACGGCTCGGGTTTTGAAGCCTCCATTTGCATCACCGATGACATGCAAACGGCAAAGCTCATCTCTGAATGCGTCGATATCCAGGTCGAGAATTCGCCCAAGCGCGAATTGTTGGAGAAGGTCCTAGAACACTATGGCCGCATTTTAGTTGTCGATAACTGGTTCGATGGAGTTGCTATTGCAAACCATATCGCTCCGGAGCACTTGGAAGTAATGACCCGCGAAGCGAGGGAACTTGCGAAGGATATCGTAAATGCCGGCGCTGTGTTTATCGGTCCGTGGTCGAGCGAACCCGTAGGCGATTATTTCGCTGGTCCGGATCACGTACTTCCTACGAATGGAACGGCCCGTTTCTCTAGCCCGCTTGGTGTGTACGACTTCGTAAAGCGGATGAGCGTCATTGAGTATTCGCACAAGGCAATCCTTAAAAATGGCAAGGCGATTGCGAAAATGGCAGAAACGGAAGGTTTCTACCACCATGCGCAGGCTGTTCTGAAGCGATTGTAAGAAATAAGGGCCCTTTTGAGGTGACCATAAAAAGGCAGAAAATGCTGAAAAAGGCCTTCCTCAATTTTGTTTGTTTTGCTATATTTGGCTTGCTCGGGATGTAGCTCAGTCTGGTAGAGCGTCTGCTTTGGGAGCAGAATGTCGTCAGTTCGAATCTGGCTATCCCGATAAAAAAAGACCCCTTTATGGGGTCTTTTTTTATCGGGATACGTCAAGCAGAGAAGTGACTTATTGTCAGTTCGACAAAAATTGCGGTGAGCGAAGGGAACGAGAGCAATTTTTGAGCTTGCCGCAGGCAAGCCCCGTAGGGGTTTCGAAGAACGAAGTGATTCGGAACCATCTGGCATCCGCGCATTATTCTTTACCCCTTTATGGTTTCTTTTTTCGAGCTGCCAAGCGGGATGTTCTATCTAAATTGACGCTTATAGCCCATTTCTTATGGCATAAGCCATAATTGCGAAGGCTCCCGCTACGTTCATGCTCGCTTTGCGTCCTGCCATTGGAATTTCCACTTTTAAGGAGCATTCGGCGAGGAGTTCGGGAGCAATGCCGAGTTCTTCGTTTCCCAAAAGGATGAGCCCTTTTTCGGGCCATTTCATGCTTGTAATGGGTACGGAACCTTCTCCGGTTTCAAGCGCGATGATCGTGTATCCATTTTCAATATGATTTTGGATGCAATCAAAGGGCGAATTCCAGCGCTTGTGCGGAATCCAGCTTTCTGTGCCTCTAGCCGCACTTTTGAGGGCTGTGTGAGAAACATCGGGCGTGTAGCCTGAGAGGTGCACTGCTTCGAGCCCAAAACAATCTGCGGTGCGGAAAATGGAGCCGGCGTTAAAGGCGCTTCTTAAGTTGTGCGCAAGGACTGCATAGGGGATTGCGTGCTCTTTGGGTGCGGGCGAATCGCCGGGTTCGTTTTCCAAATAAACATCCCGTTCAAAGCCCAGCCCGGCTTCGGTGCGGAAGTTCTTGTATAGGTCGATGAGTTCTGCTTGATTCTTTCCATTGAGCTGTTTTTCTTTGGAAAATTTAGCCCATTCTGCGTAATGTTCGTATTCGCCGCGAGTTTGTGCTACGTCCGAACCGAGCTGCAAAATAATAATCCGCAAAAGTTCCGCGAAGCGCTTGGCTTTTGCCTTTTCGCTCAATGCGGAAAATTTTTGCGGAGAATACATGTATCGCCTCGAAGAACTCTTTTACAATAAAGGGCTACGGTTTCCTTTCTTAGTGAACCTTGGCGCCGTCGGTGACGCTGCACGTTACCGGTTTCCCGTTCACCTGAAGAGCTAGGGATTCCGAATAGACGTTGTTGCCTTTTACGGAGAGCGTAATTTTTTCGAAGTCCTTTATTTTGAGTTCACGCGCTTGGGATGGCTTCGTATTATCAAATAATGCTCGGTCGCCGGGCTTTGCGTCTTGGGGTGGGGCGACGAGGACTGCTTTCCCGTTTTCGCCATCGCCAGCGAGCAGCATTCCTTCGCTCATAATTCCGCGGAGAGGCGAAGGCTTGAGGTTTGCAAATAAAAGAATAGAACGGTTCTTGAGGTCTTGTGCCTCGTAGCTCGCTTTGAGGCCTGAGCAAACGGTGCGGATGCGGCCTTCGCCTGCGTCTACCTTGAGTACATACAAGCTTGTTGCATCCGGGTGATCTGCCACTTCCGTAATTATTGCGGTGCGGAGGTCCATTGCCGCAGGGACATCGCTCGCAAGTAGAGGCTTGTTCTGCTTGGGCTTTGCCTGTTCCGGTTCTTTTGAAATTTCTTCGTCAATGCGCGGGAATAGAGGCCTTCCTTCGCCAAAAGTTTCTCCGCCTTTGAATTTGCCCCAGGCAAGGTCTTGAAATCCCTTGAGGTCTGTGCCGATCATTGCGAGGCCTTCTGCGCTTTTGGATGGCATGATGGGGGAGAGGAACGAGAGCGAGATGCGCACAGCTTCAGAGGCTACAAATAATACTGTAGCGAGTTCGTCTTTCTTGGATTCGTCTTTTGCGAGCTTCCATGGAGCCTTGAGTTCCAAGTAGCGGTTTACGGCGCGTACGAGTCCTAAAATTTCTTCTACGGCCTGCGAAAGCTTTATCTCATTCAGAAATTTTGGGACCGTTTCGTTAACTTTGTCTGCAATAGCCTTGAGCGTATTTTCCTCTTCGCCAAAAGCGGTCTTTGCTGGAGGAAGTTTGCCACCAAAATTGGTGAGAACCAGGCGGTGTACGCGGTTTACCACATTGCCTAAGTCGTTTGCCAAATCGCTGTTGTTACGGCGGATAAATGCATCATGCGAGAATGTGGCGTCCTGGCCTACGACCATTTCGCGGGCGAGGAAGTAGCGGAAAGCGTCCACGCCATACTTTTCCATATAATCCATCGGATTTACGCCTGTGCCGCTGGATTTGCTCATCTTGGTTCCGCCTGTGAGCCACCAGCCATGAGCGAGGATGTGCTCGGGGAGTGGTATATTCAATGCAAAGAGCATTGTCGGCCAATATACGCTGTGTGTTGTGAGAATGTCCTTGCCAACCAAGTGATAAGTAGCGGGCCAGATCGGAGATCCGTCGCTGTATTTGCGGTTGCGGACTGCGCTTACATAGTTAAGAAGAGCATCGAACCATACGTAGGTTACGTATTCAGGGTCGAACGGAAGCGGAATTCCCCATGAAAGTCTCGCTTTCGGGCGGCTGATGCAGAGATCGTTCAACGGCTGCTTTAAAAAGCCGAGGATTTCATTTCGACGGTAATCGGGAACGATCCAATCCGGGTGTTCGTTGATGTAGTCGATGAGCTGTTGCTGATAAGCGCTCATTTTAAAGAAGTAGTTTTTTTCCTTGAGCCATTCCACAGGGCGGTGGCTGATTGGATCGCATTTGTTTTCGTCCAGTTCGCCTTCGGTGAAAAAGCGTTCTTCGCCTACGGAGTACCAGCCCGCGTATTCTTTGGAGTAAATCTCGCCCTTGTCAAAGAGATTTTGCAGACATTCGGCCACGTATTCTTTGTGGTCCTTGTCTGTTGTGCGGATAAAATAATCGTAGGCGATCCCCATCTTCTGCCATAAATTCTTAAAGCGTAGGTTGTATTCATCTACGTGTTCTTGCGGCGTTACAC
>Ga0172377_10008643_pt1 | contig 10450 bp, 6 predicted proteins | sample Pumphouse3metaG_FD_119749 | JGI IMG/M metagenome (GOLD analysis project Ga0172377, IMG submission 119749) | Leachate microbial communities from a municipal landfill in Southern Ontario, Canada - Pumphouse #3 metaG | ecosystem: Engineered > Solid waste > Landfill > Unclassified | place: Canada... | reverse complement strand
TTACCATTGAATAACGAAATTCTTGAGAGTATTCTTTTGTTTTGACTCTCTTTTTTACTGATTCTTCCATTGATTTGTTGACTTTTTAAGTCAACCTATAGCAGGACAAGTCAGAACAACAATGCAGTAAATTCAGAGCAAAAATAAAGATATTTTTTTTATTTTGTTTCATTTTCAAAGATTGTTTTTCTGTTTTGCATTCGGTAACTTTTTCCTTTGAGTTGTATTAGCTGACATTTAAATAGAAATCGATCCAGTAGCGCAGTGGCCAAAGTTTCATCATCTAGGGATCTGGCCCACTCAGCAGGAGATTTATTCGTAGTGATGATGAACGAGGTTGTTTCATATACCTGATTAATAAAAACAAAGAATCGGTTGCCATCTTCACGATTTACCGGAAGAGTCATCACATCATCAATAATAATCAATTGAGCCTCTAATAATCTCTTAAACTCTTTAGTTGCATTTGGGGATACATCCTTCAAACGTAAAGTTGACAAGATATCACTGATATTCCTAAAATAGGTCTTGTATCCACGTTGTATGGCATCGTAGCCTAATCCGGCAGAGATATAAGTCTTCCCGGTTCCTGAGGGACCGGTAAGCATGATGTTGTAACATTGATCCAACCAATTTAACTCACGCAATTGATTGAGCTGCGTTGGGTTCAGTCCACAGGTAAAAGAGTAGTCATATTCTTCCAAATCATGTTTGATGGGCAGTTTGGATAATTTCATTCGAAGCAATTGTTGTTTGGCTTCGCGTTCTTTGACTTCGTAAGAAAATATTTTGCATACAAACTCATCGTAGCTGGGTGAGCTATTCTGTGCCTCAAGTAGTAGGTTAGCGATATTGCTACCGATGCCCGACAGGCGCAAGCGTGTGGCATACTTCTTAATTTGCGGTATGTACTGGCTCATTGCTATCGATGTTTTGGTTAAAGATTGATTCATATTCGCTGATGTCGGACTTATCCGGTGCGATGTTTGCCAGTAACTGAGTTTGGTTACCACCAAGGGGTTTAACTGCTTGAACAGGTGCCTTCTTTACTTTATTGGTATTCTCTAACAGAGATTTAAAGTCATTGGCACTAAATAATTCGTTGTGAACACAAAAATCAAGTGCTTTTTCGGATGCTGCAGATCCATAAGTTTCAGCCAGTGACAACAATGTACTAAGCTGATCCCGCACATAACGCGGATATCGTTTGTCAATGCTTTCTATAAAGCAAATGATGTTTGAACTGTGCATAAAACAGTCCTTTACTTTGGAGCGTAACCGGTCCAACTTGATGGATGTGTTTCTGCGGTGATTGTTGTTGATGACATTGTTACCAACACCCACAGGTATCTGATGTGTTGTTATGGTTTGGCCCGATTCGTTGCAGACAATTAAAGATGAACCATCTTCTTTTAGATGTACACGGGTCTCTTCGTTCTTGTATGTTCCAAAGGGTACAGAGTAACTGTTTCCATGGTATTTAACCGTATTTGTCTTTAACACGCGGTGACCTTCTTCTCTTGCTTGTGGGAACAATGGATGCCATGTGATAAGGCAAGGCTGTTCCTTTAACCATTGCTCCTCAGGGATTCGCCTGGTAGTGTTGTGTATCATCGCATTCCCGGTTCTTTGTAGCCAGTTTAAAGCTTGTGCATTCAAAAGATTGATATCAAGAAAGGTACGATGAAAAAGAAAATTATGCTTGACATACCTGACAGTATTCTCAACCTTTCCTTTACTCTGAGGATCGGCCGCACGACAGAATATAACTTTAAAGGGACGGGATGCCTGGTAACTATTGAAGGTATCTGTCATCACATAATCACCCAGATTCTCACGATGTAAAAAGACACTGTCCTGGTCATAGATAATCTCATGAGGTATACCTTTAAAGAACGCAAAGGACAGTTCATGTGCTATCACCGCACTATCTGATGTAAATGGTGTATCACGGAACAATACAAACTTTTGTCGGCTGTAACAAAGCAGCATAATGAAAAAATACACTTTTACCCATTCTCCATTACTAGTGCGTAACTTCTTTTCTCCAAAATCAACCTGTGCCTGTTCTCCCGGTGCAAGATCAGGTACCGGCGAGTATTGACGCTCACTGGCCGTAACCTTTGGGATATTCAGTTGCTTACGAAGATACATCACGTAATTGTATACTGTTTTGGGATCAACTTTTGGAAACAGCTGATAATGCTCTTTGAGCCGGTCGTGCACTACGGATGCAGGTGCATCTTCGAAATGCTTAAGGTATTGAGAAATAAAATCTTTATAGGGGTCTAACAGACAAGACTTAGAAAACTTCTTGTCCATAAAACTATCCAACTCTTCTTCACTCATTTTTAGCAGTTTCTTTGCTGTGCGGAAGTTGATCTGGAGATAATCGGCTATCCTTTGAATGGAAAAACCCTCGTTCTTTCGAAGCGAATGAATCTGATGATACATAATAATAAGTCCTTTCTTTTTTGCGTCCATGGCTTTGATCTTTTTTAGATTTGACTGCCAAGATACGCAGGTTTATAATAATGATAACTTATTACTGTACTTTTGTTCCCTTTTTTACTGTATTTGGATTCCCATTTTTACTGTATTTCTAATTCCTGTTCACAGCATTCTCAGCACGAAGATACGCCAGTTCTCCCTGGAGCTTCTATAACTCTGTTCCCGGTTCTTTTTTCTTCCTTGGTCTTCACATGTTTTTTTGGTGGTTACCCCTATATGTTTGCTGGTATAGGGTACTATAGCCGGCTTTTCGTACTTTATGAATCCAAGATTCTAATGCCGTACGACTGACGTTATTTTTGATTATAAGTAATGACAAAGTTAAACCTTTTCCTAAAAAATCGCCAACAATTTGCTCTTTTACCCCTGATGTAGGTAAATAAAACTTCTTTTTATCCAATCCCGAAGGGCTATATTTCTCATATTTGCGAATCCAATCAGATATGTGAACTCTTTGATTTTATGCCGACTACTTAATGAAGAAATCTGTTCACCTAATTTTGCCAACTTAACTATTAATTGTTTTTTCTCTGTTGAATGTTTCATAGATAGTGAATCCCGAAAGTTAAACAAAAAACTTTCGGGATTCACTTCAATAAGACCTTCTTTTTTATTAGATTAAAATTATTATACCCTTTTCCCTTTCAACATTTTAAAATAGAGTAGGGGCACTACAATTAATGTTAGTACCGTCGATGTAATGGTACCTCCCATTAGGGAAATAGCTAATCCTTGAAATAAAGGATCAAATAATATAACAATTGCGCCTAATACAACTGTTCCTGCAGTAAGTAAAATAGGTAAAGTTCTCACGGCCCCAGCCTCTATAATTGATTGCTTGAGTGGAAAACCTTCTTTCAACCTGATATTAATGAAATCTATTAGTAATATTGAGTTCCTAACCATTACACCAGCCAAAGCAATAAAACCAATCATAGATGTAGCACTAAAATAGATATTCATTAACCAATGCCCGATTACGATTCCGATGAGGGAAAGGGGAATTGCGGAAAGCATAACAATCGGTACCAAGAAGTCTTGGAACCATCCGACAATCAGTAGATAAATAATCAATATAGCCACAAGAAAGGCAATACCGAGATCCCGGAACACGTCATAAGTAATTTGCCATTCTCCATCCCATTTTACGGTATAGTTATCTTCATATTTAGGTTGTCCGTTATTGAGTATATTAAGTTTATATCCGTTTGGAACAGAAATATTAGAAATCCCCTTCTCCATATTAAGTATTGTATAGATCGGACTCTCCAGATTACCAGCCAATTCCGCTGTTACTTCAATCACTTCCATTTGATCTTTGCGCATAATGCTTGGCTTTTTAGTTTGCATATTTAGAGTTGTCAGATCTCCTAGAGAAACGACTTTCCCCATTTGGTTACGAATAGGAAGACTTTTTAACTCATCTGAAGATGATTTATCACTTTCTTTCAGTTTCAACATGATAGGAATTGGTTGCAAATAATTATCTTGATGCAATACTCCTGCCATACGTCCGGAAACAGCGGCATTTAAGTTATCTGAGATTTGCGCAGGGATAACTCCGAGTTTCATAGCCTTGTCTCGATCAATAGAAAAAAGCATTTCTGGTTGTGGATATTCGTAAAGAATATCAACATCAACAACACCTTTTTCTTTTTCCATTTGTGCCTTAATTTGTTTCGCAATAGATAGTCGAACATCTTTTGACGGTCCATATACCTCAGCTACCATAGTTGAAAGTACAGGCGGTCCCGGTGGAACCTCTACAATTTTCACATTTGCATTCATACGTTTCCCGATTTTTTGTATGCCGGGTCGTAAAGCTTTTGCAATGTCATGACTATCTACTGAGCGGTCATTCTTATTTACCAGATTTACTTGAATATCAGCTACATTATCTCCGCGACGCAAATCATAATGCCTCATTAGACCATTAAAACTTATTGGGGCAGATGTTCCAGCATACGTTTGATAATTATCTACATATTTTTGTTTGCCCAGATATATACCGATTTCCTGTGCGACAGCGTTTGCTTGCTCTAGAGGTGTTCCTTCGGGCATATCAATTACTACTTGAATTTCATTTTTATTGTCGAAAGGTAACATTTTTACCGGTACAACTTTAAAGAAAAAGAGCGATATTGATGCGATAAGTAAGAATACTGTTGTTAACATGAATATCCAGCGATAGCTTCTCTTTTCCAACATCGGATTAATGATCCGACGGTACATATGGTAGATTTTTGTATCTTCTACTCGATATTCTTTTATAGAACATTCTTCCAATTTCTCGCCGGGACGAGAACCCGTAAAAGCCGTTTCCATGGCATCATATTCAGCATTAGCTTCACATGTTGCGGCGGTTAATTTATGATCCCTATCTTTAATTAATTTTTCTGCCAGCTTTTGTTCTTTAGTTCTAAGAAAAATAAATCCCAGATAAGGAGTTAATGTAAGAGCTATCAGTAAAGAAAAGGACATTGCGATAGTAGCACCAATAGGCATCGGGCTCATGTATGGACCCATTAAACCAGAAACGAATGCCATGGGAAGAACAGCTGCAATAACGGTTAGAGTTGCCAATATAGTAGGATTACCTACTTCGTTAATCGCATAAAGAGCAGCTTCACGCATAGAAGCATACTTCATTTTAAAGTGTCGATGCATATTTTCAGCCACAATAATGGAATCATCTACAACGATACCGGTTACAAATACTAAGGCGAATAGCGTAATACGGTTGAGTGTATAATCCATAAAATAGTAGGCAAAAAGAGTTAAGGCAAAAGTTACCGGAACAGAAAGGAATACCACCAAGCCTCCGCGCCAGCCCATGGCCAGCATAACAAAGAGTGTTACAGCAAAGATTGCGCCCAGTAGATGAAGCAATAATTCTGACACCTTTTCACTTGCAGATTCGCCATAATTTCTTGTTACGGCAACATGTATATCAGGTGCAATTTGTTCTGCTTCCATTTTCTTGACTTTATTGAGTATTTGAACAGATAGTTTTTTAGCGTCGGTACCCTGTTGTTTACTTACTGCAATAGTGACGGCCGGTATTCCTTCATATGAGACATAACTTGTAGGAACAGCAGGCCCTTCAGAGACTGTAGCGATATCACTCAGGTAAACAGGCGATTGTCCGTTCATCCCTACGATAAGATGGCTGATTTCTTCAGCTGAGTGAAGAAAATTTCCTGTTTCTACCTGATAAACTTCGTTATTTCTGTAAGCATTGCCCGATTCCATTTGCATATTAGCACCTTGCAAATAGTTGGCGATAGAAGTCATATCCTGATTCATTCCTGCCATTTTATTTTTATCAAGAATGACGCGTACCTGTTTAGCTCTTCCTCCCAATAATTTTATTCCGGTTACATGTGGTATCTTTTTTATTTCACTTCGAATCAATTCTGCCTGTTGTAAAATAATATAATCAGAACTTTTTTTACTCCATAAGGTCATACTCAATACAGGAACATCGTCAATAGAACGTGTTTTAATAAGAGGCATTGAAACACCCTGAGGCATCTCATCCATGTGTTTCATGATCTCATTATACAATTTCACTAATGAGTTTTCAACATTTTCTCCTACATAAAATTGTACGGTAAGCATACCTTGACCATTCATGGATGTGCTATATAAATGTTCAACCCCTTTTACATTGGAAATTACACGTTCCAGTGGTGCAATTATTTTTGTTTCCACTTCCTTGGGAGAAGCTCCCGGCATACTTAAAAATATATCTGCAGCGGGAACTGTTATTTGAGGGTCTTCTTCGCGGGGAATAAGTGCGATGCTATAAGCTCCTACCAATAAAAAAACAATCATCAGAAGCAGAGAAAGTTTGCTTTGCAGAAATGCACCGGCAATACGGCCGGCTATACCTTGTTTCATAGTTAGTTTCCTCCTTTATTTAATTGATAGTAACGTACCATTTTGAATTCTTTCTTTGTTCGGTATGATTATGCGGTCATTTTTGTTTATGCCCGAAAGAACTTCTACCTGTTCACCATTTGTTTTTCCTAAACGTAGCCAGTGAAGTACAGCCACATTATCGGGTGATGCGATGTACACTCCGTGGAGTCCTTCTTCATTTACAAGCAAGTTGGTAGGAATCCATAGTGATGTGGGCGAAGAATTTAGGTAAGATTTGTATTCTTCCTTTGAAAAAGCAAAAGTTACATTAGCATGCATACCGGATAAAAGTTCTTTTTGAATATTACTTGGAATATTTAGAGTTACTTTATATTGTCCTCCCGTAGCAATAGACGAATGACTGCGTTCTGATACAGAAGCCGTAAACTTTTGATGAGCGGCTTCAACAAAAACATTAGCCTTCATTCCTGCTTGTACCTTGTCGATATTCTGTTCGCTAAGTTGTGTTTGTATAACCATATCTCCTGATTTCTCAATTGTAATCAATGGCATTCCAGGAGAAGCCAGACTGCCTTGGTCTGCTACTATGTTAGTTACCACACCACTAAAGGGGGCATGTATCTGAGTATAAGATCGGTTTGCCTCAACTTCTTTTACCCCTTGTCGCGCAGCAGCAAGTTGAGCTTTTCTGGATTTATATTGCAAATTCGCTTGTTCATATTCTTTCTGTGAGCAACTTTCCCGTTGGAGAAGCCTACTAAAACGAGCTTCATCTTTGGCTGCCACGTCATAAGCGGCTTGTGCCTGTTCAACCATAGATTGTGCTTGTGCCTGTTTGGCCTGTAAATCATTGTCACTTATATTAAGAAGTAGCTGTCCTTTATTTACCTTAGTTCCTTTTGTTACATAGATTTTTTGTATGTATCCCATCATGCGGGTACCGATATTTGCGATCTCATTTGATTCCACAGTACCATTAGTCACTATTTCATTGATACGACTGCTTATCGGGTTCATTACTTTAACGGCAATAGCCTGATTGTTTTCTTTGTTTTGCTTTACTTTTCCACCACAACTAGCTAATAAAAGAAGTGAAGCAGAAAGAATGAATGTTCTAGCTTTCATATATATATATTTAATTTATTTGCATTTGAAAATTAATGGCCAATAGTAAAGTGAAGCCAGGCAATGGTAACTTTTCTTTTAAAGTATATCTGTTCTAACATTAGTCGTTGTTGCGCCAGCTGACTTTGGATTCGCAGTAAATCACTGGTTGGCGAAAGTCCTTGTTCATATCGATCCTTTTGAATACGCCATGCCTCGTCCATTTGTTTTACCATTAATGAGGCTTGCTGAGTTTCCAGTTCCAAATCATTCAAAGATCGTAATGCTTTGTTGTAATCTGCTTGCGCCTGACGTTCTGTTTCTGAAAGTTGGCTTTCTACGATGCTGCGTTCCAATTTTGTTTGGCGAAACTGATGAATGCGTTGAGTACCGCCGAAAAGTTTCCAGCTCAGACTTATGCCTAACATGTAGCTATTAGCATTTGTACCAAAAATCTTTTTATCGTTTAGTTGATATGTTCCAAAAGCATTGAGGTGAGGTAAAAAACTCATTTTACTGGCCCTTATCTGATTTTCGGCGGCAGATAATCCAGCCCGATAGGCTAGTAGATCGCTTCTGTTACCTATACTTTCTAAAGATTTGTCAGGCATTTGTTCCGTTACTTCGTCAACTTTATAAATTATATCGCCATGTTGTCCCATTAATAAACTAAGTTGGTCGCTACTGTTGGCTATTCCACTTTGAGCCACTTGCAATTGCGAGCGCATTTTCAAATGATAAGCCTTTGCCTCAAGTAAGTCAGAAAGTTGAATCATACCTTCGTCATACATCCCTTGTGCCCGTTTCTCAAAAGCTGCTGCAGAAATTACAGATTCCTTAATTACCGCAACATTTCGATAAGCCAATCCTATTTGCAGATAAGCTTGTTCTACTTGAAATTCCAGATATTCTTGTGTGCGTTGCATGCTGTGTTGTTTCATTCTTGCTGCATCGCGTGCACTTTTGCGATTATATATAGCATCCAGATTCAGAAGAGGTTGTTGTAATTGCAGTTGTGCAGAATAATCATGGCTTGCGTTTGGCTCATTTAAAGATTCAGGCATAAAATCTTGAGACGTAACTATACGTTGATTTAATTTGAAACCAAAAGAGTTTAACGGATTGTCAGTGACCATTGCAGTGTATTGAAAATCGACTTGTGGCATGAAGATTGCATTTGCGCTTGCGCTCTGTTCTCTCGAAATTTTGTAATCAAGCCTGGAGCGTTGCAAAGTAGCATTATAGGCAGATGCTAAATTGAAGGCCTTGTTTAAGCTGATGTGTACATCCTCAGTTGTTGCGGTTGTAGTACAATTATCCTTTCCTGCTGTGATATCTCTAGCTGACATTGGCTGATAATTAGCGAATGCTAGTGTTAGAGATAAAGTGTAAAATACTATTTTTTTCATATTAACTATATTGATCTTGTTGCATGCAAAGATATAGTATTATGTCTTATAGATCAAACAGATAATTACTATGTATATATAGCTTTTATCTATACATACCGATTGGTAGTTCTTATGGTAACAATCTTTCCTGTTTTTTTAATGTGTGCAATAAATAACAAAACGAACATAAAAAGTTTTTTATTAAATTATTTTGAATCTTTTTCATTGAAAAATTTGCTAATTACTGACAAAATGTATATCTTTCACACTCGCAAACAATAGAAAGTGAAATGAGAAGATCTTATCTGTTATCATTAGTGTTAGTTTGTTTTAGTTTATCAACTTTAGCACAAGATATTTGCTACGGTAGCATGAAAAAATATTTTGCCAATAGAGGGGATACTGTAGCACCGTTGCAAATAGTGCACCGGTCAAAGAATCAAATGAAACTGACTGGTGGTGCAGATTATAAGATCTTTACATCAACGCAAAATGAATCCATGGATCGGTATTTGAGGAAGCGTTGTTTTGTTGTTTCTACCAATAAGGATAGTTGTTCATTTGTGAATTGTCGGAAATTGCGTTATAAGAAACTTCGTTTTGGCAATTGGTATGCTCCATGTGTACTGTTGGGCAATAAACTTTATTTTAGTGCAGTACCGTTAGGATCTGTGATAGGTCAATCTTTTGTCGATTTTGGTGATGCAAAGTTAGGCGGAAGTGTTGGTGAAGCATTGGCTACTTGCAATTTAGGTTCGCATCGGGTGTTATATGTTATTGATGGTGCTACGGGTAAGGTAGATTATGTTAATCAAGAAATGATGAAACAATTATTTAAAGATCATCCCGAGTGGATCGAACAGTACTCAAAAAAAACAACCTGTGAGTCTAACGTTTTAATAAAGTATCTTTTGGAATTAAAAGCATTAGAGAAATAATAAATTTCTTTTGTGATAATGAAGTTTTTTAATTGAGCTTTTTTATCAAAAGGTCAGTTAAATCTTTTGTTTGTACCTTGATCAAGCTCATTGTTGATGTCTTTACACTGAGATTACTTCATTATTAAGCCGCTTTTCATTATTATTAGGGTCGTTTGCTTCCATATTTAATCTACAAATTCTTGTTAATTACTTTAGCCCGTGTACGGAGTCTATCCGGCCCGCGTACGGAAACCATATAGCCCGTGTATGGAAACTATATAGCCCGCATACACGGGCCAGAGAATTTATACCGCAAAAGATACATAATCTACGTTCAAACGTAAGTAATCTAACAATTAAATGAGATAAGATGAATGCCCGTAGTGTATGTTTTGTCATAAATAGAAGAATATTTGTTAATATTATATGCAAATAGAGCAATTGATTTCATATTTTTGTTTCATAATTCATTTTTATAAGTTGTTTAAATAGAAGTAATATGGATTAGTGTTTAGTTCTGACTTGTCCTGCTATAGGTTGACTTAAAAAGTCAACAAATCAATGGAAGAATCAGTAAAAAAGAGAGTCAAAACAAAAGAATACTCTCAAGAATTTCGTTATTCAATGGTAAAAAAGTAT
>Ga0172377_10008638_pt1 | contig 10453 bp, 8 predicted proteins | sample Pumphouse3metaG_FD_119749 | JGI IMG/M metagenome (GOLD analysis project Ga0172377, IMG submission 119749) | Leachate microbial communities from a municipal landfill in Southern Ontario, Canada - Pumphouse #3 metaG | ecosystem: Engineered > Solid waste > Landfill > Unclassified | place: Canada... | reverse complement strand
TCCCGACGCTTTTCGACCTATATGCTATGGTTAACGGCAGATGGGTGATGTGGTCTCTCGTCCTAATTGCGGTGTTGCTGATTGCCGTCATCTTTCTGATGTCTCTCATCCGAAAGAGTAGGAGCAAAATCAATCAATTAAGTGATGACCTTTCTCAACTTACGTCAGACAAGAACAGACTTAAGGAACAGAAGCAAGGCTCTCAGGTAGTCGCTGACCATCAATTGGTCACAGCTCTTTTCTCAATTTGCTTCCAACTTTTAAGTGAAAAGCGGGCTTTGCTGAAGAATGCCATTGAGTCTCTTGAAAAAGGTCATTCAGAAGAACTCTTAGACAGATTGAGCAAGGATGACAGGAATAATGTGGACATCAAGCATTATAATCTTCTGATGGATTCTATGTTTGTCAAGATTTACCCCGATTTCGTTGACAAGTTCTGTGCGCTCCTTAATGACGGAGATTCCCTGAGACCCAAGAACGGAGAGATCCTTTCGCCTGAGCTAAGGGTGTTTGCATTGATCAGAATGAACATTTTGGATTCGGGCTTCATAGCTTCCGTCTCAAATTATTCTCCGAACACCATTTACAATTACAGGGCCAAGGTCAAGAATATGGCTAAGGTCGATCGGGATGATTTTGAAAACATAATTAAAACACTGTAAATTGAACTTAACATGACGACTTTATTGCGAAAAATGTTGGTTGTTCTATTCTTGAATGTCTGCATTTTCGTATCTGCAGCCGCAACCGGCGTTGACCGCTCCTCGCTTAAAGACCTGGATGCTGTTCTCAAGGACAGAAACAAGTACGAGAGACAAGGCCTTAGAAGGATAGAAGTAATTAAGTCTCTTTTGATGAATCAGACTGATGAGGAGAACGTGTTTCTCCTTAACAGCAAGTTGGCTGAAGAGTATGAGGTTGTCAATTATGATTCCTCAATGACTTATTATCGTAATAATCTCAATCTTGCCAGAAGTCTGAATGATAGTTCCAAATTGATGGGGACGAGACTGATGCTTGCAAGATTGGCGGCAAAACAGTATTTTCTTGCTCAGGCTTACAATTATGCGAACGTTGTGGAGCCGAGATTCGTTGACCAATATGATTCTTTGAAATGTCTTTACAATCAGGCGCTCAACGACATCTCACTTTGCGTTATGGAGAACACTGTCGACACAACCGTGTACAATGACGAGCTTTCCGACAGGGTGAGCAGACGGCAGCTCCTTCTTTCTTATGCCACACCTGGCACCAAGGAGTGGCTTTACATTAAAATGGATGGTTTCGCTGATGCGCATCAGTCGGATTCAGCGAAAGCGTATGCGGAAAAACTTGTCGCCGTCTATCCCCCGATGTCCCATCGACAAGCTTATGCCTATTACAAATGTGCCGTTTTTTCGAAGAATGAGGGCGAGAAGATGGACTACCTAATAAAGTCCGCCATTGCGGATGTGAAGTCAGGGTCGCGTAATTACGATGCCTTGATTGCTTTGTCTCAGATTCTCGGAGAAAGAGGGCGAGTCACGAAAGCATTCAAGTATCTTACCGAAGTCGCGCTCCCCGGCACTTTGGCTTATGGCGGAAGGCGAGGCGCTTTGGAGATTTCAAAAGTTATTTCAAAACTTTCGTTAGCTTACACCAATCACTGGCGGATTGTGAATCGTTTAGGATTTGTGCTATGTGTCTTAGCCGCCGGATTCATAGTGTTCCTGTTTTATGTCACCAGGCGCGTTCGCAAGAGAAACAGAATCCTATCTTTTAGGAACAAAGAGCTTATCGACAAAAACAATGTGATTGCTGTTGACAATGTCCGGGCTTCTTCGGCTGCGAGAGACAAACAGGAGTTTTTGTCTCATTTTATGATTGCAATGACGGAAATAATAGCCTCCAAAAGAAAAGAGTTCGAGCATAAATCCGCAGAAATCGGCAATGACGGTTCGCATCAGACGCTTGAAGAGATGGTCAAGACCTTCCTTGCCTACAATTATGAGTCTCAGATTTTCCACAATGTGTTTGACACCACTTTTCTTAGTATGTATCCGGATTTCGTGAAAAAGTTCAGCGCTTTGCTTCCCGAGAACTATTCCGTGATGCCGAAAGCGAGTGAGCTTCTTTCTCCTAAACTCCGGATTTTTGCGATGATTCGTCTCGGGATAAAGGATTCGAGCGTCATTTCAAAACTTTTGGGCTATTCGGCCAACACCGTTTACAATTACAGGGCTGAAGTCAAGGCCAAGTCGACTTGCGGAAAAGACCTTTTTGAGTCCAAGGTTATGGAAATTGAATAATTGGTGATTATTATCGTTTTTTGGCTGTGTTTAAGCAAGATTTTTGTATCTTCGCTAAATGTTTGGCAACCAGATAACACTTATTATATTATTCAATAATCAAACACAAAACAATGGAAAAGAAAAAAAGTAATATTCTGGCGATTGTGATCATGTTCTTCCTTTTCGCCATGATTTCTTTCGTGACCGGACTTCAGAATCCTTTCGGAGTCATCGTAAAGTCTCAGTTCAATGCGTCCAACGCTTTGTCACAGCTGGGTAATCTTGCGAATTTCATCGCATATCTGTTTATGGGTCTTCCGGCCGGATTTATTCTAAAGAAGTATGGCTACAAAGTCACGGCGCTGATCGCTGTTTCCGTAGGATTCGTCGGAGTGGGCATCACATTCCTTTCAGGAATCGTCGCAAGTTTCGCAGTTTATCTTCTCGGCGCTTTCGTAGCGGGATTCTCAATGTGTATCTTGAACACTGTCGTGAACCCTATGCTTAACACTCTCGGTGGCGGCGGCAACAGAGGAAATCAGCTTATTCAGTTCGGCGGGGCTTTCAACTCACTGAGCGCGACCATTGTGCCTGTGTTTGTGGGCTATCTTATCGGTAATGTCACTGCGGGGACTCAGATTGCTGACGCAAATCCGGCTCTGTACATCGCTATGGGCATTTTCGCTCTCGCTTTCATTATCATTCTCTTCTCCAGCATTCCTGAGCCGGAGCTTGATGCCGCGAAGAAGGCTAAGGAAGCCGGAATCGCTGCGGAAAGCACCGCTTCCTCAGTCAAGGGGGCTTTGGGCTACCGTAATTTCCTTTTCGGAATTATAGCTATTTTCGTTTACGTAGGTGTTGAGGTCTGCATCCCTAACATTGCCAATCTCTATATGACTTCAGAAGGCATCGGTATTAGTGCCGCGGTCGCAGGTTCCGTTGTTGGAATGTACTGGCTCCTGATGTTCTGCGGACGTCTTCTCGGCGGCCTCGTGGGAGGCAAGGTCTCAAGCCGCGTGATGATGACATTCGTTTGTTCGCTTGCCATTGTGCTTCTTGTCATCGGAATGTTCTTGGGTGACAGCTCTACTGTCAGATTCCCTGCGGTGACTTCACAGTTGAGTTTCGCAATGGCCGAGATTCCAATCGGAGTTATGTTCTTTGTCCTTTGCGGACTTTGTACTTCAGTTATGTGGGGATCTATCTTCAATATGGCGGTCGAGGGGCTCGGCAAGTACACTTCCATTGCTTCCGGTCTGTTTATGATGATGGTGTTCGGAGGCGGAGTGCTTCCTGTCATTCAGGGTGCGGTTGCGGACGCTACCAATTATATATTCAGTTATGTGGTAGTTCTTATCGCTGTCGCTTATATGTTGTGGTATGCAATTTTCGGTTCAAAAACAGTTAATAAAGCTTAATGATGGAAGAAAAAGTAGTTATTGGTATAGATATAGGCGGTCAGACGACCAAGTGCGGGGTAATTGACGCAAGAGGCAATGTCTTGGCTCAGACTGTGGTGCGTTCTGACTCGTTTTCTGACGTTGCGCCTTACATTGACGTGGTGGCTGATGCTTTGAACAAGATCATCTCGGATTCCAAGTCAGAGGGCAGTGTCCGAGGCATCGGTGTGGGAGCCCCTAACGGCAACTATTACACCGGAGCTATCGAGAATGCGGTCAATCTTTCTTGGGGAGGCAGCAAGACCATTATGTTTTCGGAACTTTTGTCGAAGGCGATGAACGGGCTTCCTGTCGCTTTGACTAATGACGCGAACGCAGCCGCTATGGGAGAGATGACCTACGGCGCCGCAAGAGGTATGAAGAATTTCATAATGATCACTTTGGGAACCGGTGTCGGCAGCGGTATCGTCATTGACGGTGAGATTGTCTATGGTCACGACGGATTCGCCGGTGAGCTTGGGCACACTTGCGCGGTCAGACACAACGGTCGTCTGTGCAATTGTGGAAAATCAGGGTGTCTTGAAGCGTATGCTTCAGCCATGGGTGTGGCTCGCACTGCTCGTGAGTGGCTGGAGATGTCTGATGAACCTTCTCTTTTGAGAAGTCTTGACAAGATCTCTTCCAAGGATGTCTATGAGGCCGCTAAACAGGGTGATGCTCTTTCTCTCAAGATTTTCGATTTCACAGGCACCATTCTCGGCGAGAAGTTCGCTGACTTTATCGAGTTCAGCGCTCCTGAGGCCATCGTGCTTTTCGGGGGTCTAGCAAGGGCCAAGGAGTTCTTGACTGCCCCAATCCTGAAAGCGATGAATGCCAACGTCCTTCCTTTGTGGAGGAACAAAGTCAATCTGGTCTATTCGATGCTCAAAGAGTCTGATGCGGCCATACTCGGTGCTTCGGCTCTGGCTTGGGAACTGTAGAAACCCGTTTATGAACAATTAAAGTCCCCGCCTGCGGGGACTTTTTTGGCTCAGGTGCAAAAGTATGTGTTTAGGCAAATATTTCAGTAAGTCTAAAGAGGGAGTACTTAACATCAGTAATGCCTCTTAACTGAGCCCTAAAAGCCTTGATCTTGGAATTGAATGACTCAGCAGAGGCGTTGGTGGATTAATTGTCGAAGAAGTCCGGGATGTCTGAGTAATTGGTGAGGACAGTGTCAGATACGACTTTGAAAGATTCAAATCCGGCCTCTTCCACTTTGTTGTGCCAAAGAGACAACTATCTTCAACGGCTTATCCGCTGTAGGAATAACGGTCTTATCAAGACTGTTACCGGGATTCGCAGGTGCGGTAAATCTGTCCTGCTTTCGACTATTTTCCATAATTGGCTTGTGAAAAATGGCGTGGATGATAATCACATCATTGACATTGCGTTTGACGATATGGATCGGGAACAGCTCAAGAATCCTCATTCTTTCCTTGATTTCGTGAAGGCTCGGATGTCCGGAAAGAACATCTATTATATACTGCTTGATGAAGTACAGATGATGGACAATTTTTCCGGTGTTCTTCTCAGCCTGCTTCATATCCGGAATTGTGACATATATGTGACGGGGAGCAACTCCCGATTCCTTTCAACGGACATCGTTACCGAATTCAGAGGGAGAAGTCAGGAAATCCGTATGCAGCCTCTGACTTTCTCGGAGTACTATAGCGCGGTAGGTGGCGACAAGACTGACGCTTGGCGGCAGTATTATTTAATGGAGGTTTGCCACAGTTGCTGACGATTAACGGTGATGATGAGAAGGGGAGTTATCTGTCCAGTCTATATCGCGCTGTCTGCCTTTCGGACTTGATTGAAAGGAACAAGATTAAGAATGACGAAGGTCTTGAGACGCTTGTCCGTGTGCTGGCTTCTTCAGTGGGGTCTCCGTCCAACCCGTCAAGGATAGCGTCTACATTCTTGAGTGTGGAGAAGAAGAATATATCGTCCAACACGGTGGTTCAGTATCTGAAGTATTTGCAGGAGGCTTTTGTCATTTCTGAGGCCATGAGATTTGATGTGAAAGGGAGGAAGCACATTGGTACGGAGACAAAGTATTATTTCTCGGATGTGGGCATTCGCAACAGCATTGTCGGCTTCCGTCAGGTAGAGGAGAATCATTTGATGGAGAATGTCATTTACAACGAGTTATGCTACAGGGGCTTCAATGTGGATGTGGGGATGGTTGAAGTCAAGGAGAAGAACGAGGCGGCGATAAGAGCCCGGAGGAGGCTTGAGGTTGATTTTGTCGCCAACAAAGGGAGCAATAGGTATTATGTCCAGTCGGCGTTCAGAATGGATAATGAGGGTAAGGCCGCGCAGGAAAAGAGATCTTTGCTCTCTATTCCGGATTCTTTCAAGAAAATCATTGTGGTGAAAGACAACATTGCTATGTATCACGAAGAAAACGGTTTTCTTCACATCGGATTGTTCGATTTTCTTTTGCAGCCAGAAAGTCTTGAGCTTTAATTGGTTTCCCCTTCGGGAATCCGCTTGAGACGGCACAGGCGGCTCAGCGGCTAAAAGTACTTGCGCTCCTGGCGGTAGAGGGCGAGGAAGATGAAGAGGAGGATGCTGAAAGACCAGAGGGACGAGCCGCCGTAGCTTAGGAAGGGAAGAGGAATGCCGATGACCGGCATGATGCCGACAGTCATCCCGATGTTGATGAACAGGTGCATAAAGATCAGGCTTGCGACGCAGTAGCCGTAGATCCGGGTGAAGGACTCCCTGCTGTTCTCCGCATCCGAGATCAGCCTCCAGATCATAAAGACATACAGAAGAATCACCACTGAGCAGCCAGCAAAGCCCCACTCCTCGCCCACCGTGCAGAAGATGAAGTCAGTACTCTGCTCCGGCACGAAACCGTAGGAAGTCTGAGTCCCCTTCAGAAAACCCTTCCCGAACAGCCCTCCGGAGCCGATTGCAATCAGAGACTGATTCACATTGTAGCCCACCCCGCTCGGGTCATCCTTCATCCCGAGCAGTACCTCTATACGCTTGCGCTGATGTTCCTGAAGCACGCTGTTCATCAGGAAGTCAGTAGAGAAGACAAGTATGACCCCCAGAATAAGACATGCCGCCGAAGCCGGGAACGCAGACTTCTTCAGCTTGTAACCCGCCCAGACCATAAAAGGCGCGGCAATGACCGCAAGCGCAGAAATGATGTAAGCAGGCTTTATCTCAGAAAGCGCAGGCACCTCAAGAGACTGAACCTGTCCACAAAGCGCAGGCACGAAGCACAGAAGCGCCAGTGCCGCCGCCTCAATCAGAAGATTAATCACTATATGTCTGGAATTGAATGCGTTCACCGTCCAGATGGCCCCGATCAGTACGATAAGGGCCGTGAACGGAGAAGCCACCAGCGTCAGGATGAACAGCAGAATTGCCATCCCCATAATCACGAGGAACCATCCCGAAAGGCCCTCCCTGTAAAGCACGAAAATGAAACCCGCATAGACCAAAGCTGAGCCGGTCTCGCTTTCCGCCAGAATCACCAGCATCGGAAGCCCGATGGCCAAAGCGACAAGGCAGAAATTCCCTAACCTCTTAAGTTTGAAGTCGATACGCCCCATAATCAACGCCAGAAGCAGCGAAGTGGAAATCTTGGAAATCTCCGCAGGCTGGAACCGGACAGCTCCGAACTCAAACCACGATTTGGACCCTTTGACCTCGATTCCCAGAAAGATCACAGCCACCAGAAGAACAAGGACGAATATGTAGAACGGAACGGGAGTCACCTGCCAGAATCTCGGAGGAATCACAAACAATATCAAGGCCGCCAGACCGATTCCGGTCAAAATCCAGATAGCCTGTTTGCCGCATCTGAAATTGAAGTCGAGAATCGAAGAAGGTTCGGACGAATGGATCGACGCATAGATGTTGACCCATCCGATGATCACGAGGACCAGATAACAAATAACAAGTTTCCAGTCAATAGATTGCCCAAGTCCTCTTTCCCCAAGATTAGTCATATAGCTCAGTCTGTTTTAACTCTTGACATCAGATCTCCCTGCAGCATTCTGTCCTCCAACGGCTTGCGCGATTCAGCTATGCTCCCCTTCAAATACTTCTCCACCATAAGCGAGGCGATAGGGGAGGCCCATGTCGCGCCGAAGCCCGCATTTTCCACGTACACCGCAATCGCGATCTTCGGATTGTTCTTCGGTGCGAAACAGATGAACACGGAATTGTCTGCCCCGCGCGGATTCTGCGCTGTACCTGTCTTTCCGCAAATCTCCAGACCCGGCACCGCGGCTATGCTCGCCGTACCGCCTGAACCGAAACCGCTGTTGACGGCCCTGTACATTCCGTTCACCACTTTTCCGAAATGACTGGTGTCCACAAGCGTGTAGTGTCTGTCGTAGTACTTCGCGTCAATGCTCACCCCGAAGGACGCCTTCACGATGTGAGGGATGATGTAGTACCCCCTGTTGGCGACCGTGGCGCACAGATTCGCGATGTGAAGAGGGGTCACGCCGATCTCACCCTGCCCGATGGAAAGGGATATGACCGTAGTGAATTTCCAACCGCCTTTTCCGTATATCCGGTCATAATAGGCTGAAGTCGGAATGTTCCCGCCCAGTTCTGAAGGGAAATCGCTCCCCAGCTTCTTGCCGAATCCGAAACTCTGAACATAGTCGTGCCATTTGTCGAAAGCCGCCTCAACGGTAGGATATTTTCTATTTTCCAGAATAGATCTCGTGACATAGCAGAAATACCCGTTGCATGACATCATTATGGCCTCCTCGAAATCCAGAGGCGACCTGTGATTGTGGCATCCCAGCTTGTGGCTTCCGTAAGGGTAGCCTCGATAGCAGGGGTATCTTGTTTCGGGAGTAAGAACCCCTTCCTGAAGGCCTATGAGTCCGTTCACGACCTTGAAGACGGAACCGGGGGGATACGGGGCCTGCACCGTTCTGTTGAACATAGGTTTGTAAGGATCCTTGATGATCTCGTTGTAATGCTTTCCCATGTCCGACAGCATACTGACATCGATTCCGGGACTGGAGACCATCGCCAGAATCTCTCCCGTGGAAGGTTCGATTGCTATCACGCTCCCGACCTTGTTCTGCATCAGCTCCTGCCCGTACTGCTGCAAATCCGCGTCAATGGTGGTCACGATGTCGTGACCCGGTACCGCCTCCTTGTCCATCTCCCCATTCTTGTACTGATTCTCAATCTGGTTGTGGGAATTCCTGAGATAGATGTGGTAGCCCTTGTCGCCTTTCAGATCGTTCTCTCTCGCCGCCTCTATGCCTGTTTTTCCTGCATAGTCGCCGGACTTATATTCCCCGTGATGCCTCTTTATGAAATTGGCGTCCACTTCTGACACATAGCCCAGAAGATTGCCCCCTGCATTGATCGGATAGTCTCTTATGCTTCTGGCCTGACCTCTGAACCCCGGGAATTTGTACTTGACCTCTGCAAAACGCATATATGTTTCCGGCGGGACCAGTTTCAGCATCACCATAGACTGGTAGCCTATCCTTTTTCTGTTTTTGGAATAGTCCGCCATCTTTCCTTGGACGAACTCAATCGGAACGTCAAGTGCCTCGGCGAGGGCGGCGGTGTCGAAAGGCGTCACGTTCTTAGGCGTGACCAGAATGTCGTAAGCCACTTTGTTGCCGACGATTATCTTGTTGTTGCGGTCGTAGATCACCCCTCGTGTCGGGTACACGATATCGTAGACCATAGAGTTGTTGGAAGCGTCGATTTTGTACTTGTCGTCAATGATCTGGATAACGAACAACTTCACAAGGAGAATCGCCGCGAAAACTGAAAGTCCTATCAGCAACTTCTTTTCCTTGTTTGATTTTTCCTGATTGTCGCTATCTCTTCTCATCTGAAGTAATAATGTCTACTACCGGCAAAGATAGCAAATATCCTGAAAGTAATGACAATAAGAATCTTACGGTGTTGAAAATCATTGTTCTCGTGCCTGCCCCGTCGGCCCAGATGTAGACGATAAGGAAGAGAGCCTGAACTATGATTATGGCTGCGGACACGGAGCCGTAGCCGAATTTGCCGATGGAGATTTCCTCTTTTCTCTCAAACAGTTCCTTGCCGAACATCAAGTCGATGAGACTCTTGCGGACTAAGGCCACCGGCACAAGAGCCAAAGTGTTGATGCCGAGGATCCCTTCCGAAAACAGATCAATTGCCAGACCCGTGGCGAATGCTATGACAAGAGCCCAAGTTGTGCTTACTTTTGTAGGCAGACAGAGAATCACCGCGGGCATAATGGTCAGACAGATGTATGGGGTGAGTCTGAAGTAATTGCAGATTAGGATCTGCGCTACCATCAGAAGCAGGAACTTTACTGTGAAACTCAAACGATGTCTGCTCATCTCCCGCCCTCCTTATCTTCTTGATTCTCAAGCCCTTCGATTTCTTTGCTCCCGGTGTTGGAGACCACGGTCACGAACCTTACATCCTTAAGGTTCTGTAACAGCTTGACTGATATATCGTTGGTGGCTCCGTTCACAATTTTCGCCTTTCCGACAATCCCGATAGGAATGTCTGCCGGGAATATGGAGGAGTACCCGCTTGTGAACACGGTGTCCCCGGGTTGGAACTTGTACTGCAGCGGAATCTCCTTCAGCACTCCGGCATCGCTGTGCTTCCCGTCCCACACCAGAGGTCCCACAGCCCCGGTCTTTCCTAATCTGGAGCTAATGCTGATCTCGCTGTTCATAAACGAGAGGGCATAGGAGTAGTTGTCCCCGACCGCATCCACTATTC
>Ga0172377_10008637_pt1 | contig 10453 bp, 9 predicted proteins | sample Pumphouse3metaG_FD_119749 | JGI IMG/M metagenome (GOLD analysis project Ga0172377, IMG submission 119749) | Leachate microbial communities from a municipal landfill in Southern Ontario, Canada - Pumphouse #3 metaG | ecosystem: Engineered > Solid waste > Landfill > Unclassified | place: Canada... | reverse complement strand
TTCTGCCGGGCAAGTTCCGTCTGCAGCACCTGGAGCGGCTCCGGGCACTGCACCCGCTCAGCGTCCCATGGATGCAGATGACGTGCGACGTTATCCGACCATGCTGCCCAATACCCCTGAGGCAATCGAAGAATTGCTGAATGAAGCACTCGGGCGAGTAGGCTTGAATGGTGCGCAGGAAACGGCGATCCGACAAAAATTCGACGCTTTGCCGCCTGCCCCGTTCAATCCAAATGATCTCGCGACCGCGGCATGCGAAAAATCTCTGCAGCGCTATCTCGGTGTCACTGAGGCTGAAGCTGAGAAGATTGGTAAAGATCTCCTTCAGCAATGTAATGCCATTGGCAATGATCCCGGGAAACGGTTCGCATTCGCGAATTGGCTTTCCAACAGCATTGGATCCATGCGCAGCCGATACCCGAACCATTCGCGTTTTCAGAGACTCTTGGATCAGGCGACGATGATTTTACTGGATCAGATCGTGCAGGAGGTGGGCAGCGTGCCGAAGGCGGATCTGTCGACACATCCAAACTATCGGAATTGGGAAGCGACGTTGGTGGAACTGTACCGAGCCACCTCTCAACAGCCGGACAAGTACACCGATGTCGTTTCTCAATTACTGGAATATGTGCTCTACCGTGGTGATCACGGAGCACCTGTGAATGGCAAGAAGAACTTTGAGAAGTACAGGGAGTACCTCAAGAGCAAGAACCTTCCGGAATCCAAATACCTTGTAAACCAGCCGTGGTTTCCCAGTATTCAGTCAGAGTCGGAAGGCCGTTTGGGATCGAATTTCAATTGGAATGAGACGTACGTGAAGAGTTGGTATGGCATGGGAGGCCAAGTAGGCGCCAAAGCCACTGCACTCCTCAAAGAGGCGGAAAGTAGACCTTGGAAATAATTGACCAACTTAAATATTATTTCATAATATAAATGACAATGGCAACTCCTCACAATAAAGGCCCAGAGATCCCCCGAGAGGAACTCGCTGAAGTGCATGCTTCTCAAAAGGGACCCACGCCAGTGGATGCGATTGCGGATCAGACGCGCGTGGCGGCGCACGATGTAGCTATGAGAGAGGTGTATGGCATGCAAGAGGGGACGATGGCGGAGATACCGGATCAGTCAAGTGTTCCTATAGTAGTGCCTACTCCATCAACTCCTATCCCTGCAGATCCTGCGGAAACCAGAACGAAAGCATTGGAATTATTGAGGAAAGGAGGGAATAGGGAAGATCGCATGAAAGCAGCTGGTCTTGTTGATCAATTAGGTGTGCAAACGAATGATCCTGCATTGCGCCAAATTGCATCTGCAATTTTGCAGGGAGCGCCGGCGGAGGATATGGCGAACGTGCTCCAGGCCCAGACGATGCGTGATCAACCCACTCTGAGCGATATAGTGGGGGAAAGAGCGGCAGACGAGGATTTGCCCGTGGACGTTTCAAGTATGGAATCAGCAGGATCCCCACCGAAACGTTACTTCAGTCGAAGCAGGCAGTTGTTATCGACGGCAGCCGCCGGTATTCCTTTTCATCTGATTCCAGATATGTACAAAGATGTTCGTGAGTGGATGCAAATGAAGGTATTTCCTGCGTACCGCAAGCACCGTGACGATTCACGTCTGACAAGAAATGTCGATGCCACAGGGCGCACGGTGGTCGGTGGTCTGCTGTCATATGCACCAACGGCTTGGGCAGGCAACCTTCCGCTCATTCAGGGGGCACTCGGGTCGTGGACGCCGCTCGGTGTACTGCCCATGGGTCTCGCTGCGGTTCCCGCTGCGAGCATTGTGGGATATGGAGCGTGGAAAGCGCGCCGTGCACGGCAATCAGTCGATGTCGCGCATCGGAGCAATATCATTGATTGGGCGAGAAATTTTCATGTGAATGTCACGCAATTCAATACGCATTTTGCAGCGGAGCTCCCGTTGCCCACGAATGAATTGATAGATACATACGATGAAGAGGAGATGATCGCAGGATTGCATACGAGGATGTGGACGAGGCGCGGAGAAATTCCGATCATGCATTCCGTGGAACACTATGCTCGATATACGCTCCCCATCCTCATTGAGCTCTGTCAGCAGGTGAAGGCGAACCATCCTTCTGTGCGCTCGCTCTCACTTCCTCAGACGCAGAAAGATCAACTGATTGCCCATGCTCCCGATCCGACAGGCACTCCAGCGCATGAAGAGTCAAAATGGACTCGACTACGGCAGGTTGCCATTGCCTATGGCAAATTCCTGGCCAAATGGCATCAGAAACGCACCGAGGGGCAAGTGACAGGCGCACTCGCTGGAACAGGGTTGGGCCTTGGTCTGACTACTGGTCCTGTTGCCCCCGTTATCTGTGGTCTTACGTGGGCTGGACGCAAATGGTGGCTTAAACATAAACATGCGGACACCGACATTGAGCTGAGACACGATGGCAAGTTGGAGTGTAACCTCGATCCCGAACACTTTGATGCCGGGGGCCGATCGCTCTACTCACAAGGTCGTTTCATTGAAGATGTGCCGATGCAGAAGGATGAATGGCTTAAGAGCAGGACGGTGAAATACTGGTATGACCGAATTCAGATTCCAGAAGAAGCCAGAAAGAGATCAGGATCCAAGAAGTCGCCGAAGCACTTGGGAATTAATGCGACGCGATCCGTGCAGCTGGCACTCACAAAAGTAGATCCGCCTCCGACGATTCCGACAGATCGCGAAAAGGAACGTTTGAAGGAAACGTATGAGAATCTCAGAGACGAACGGAAGAAACTCTTAGGTGAGCAAACGAAGCTGGATGAAGAAATTGCGAAGCTAACAGCCGCAGAGAAAAGGATTAAAGCCCAATTGATGAGGCTAAAGGGCGCTACATCAGACTATGAAAGGACCCGGAGAGACGAGCTCGAATTATCGTTGGGCGAGGCTCAAGATGATCTAATTCAAGCAAAAACGAAGAAGTCGAATAATGAAATCGCTCTCGTAACTGGGGACTATGCGCCCACGAAAGTGGATCAAGCGCGGAAGGCAATGGATAATGCGGAGAAGGGAACTGCGGTGCCACGTCTGACGTATCAAGCGGTTGGAGAAAACGACGATATTTGCAAGGCTTTCGCCATTCGTGTTGTGGAAGCCTATGGACCCCTGACGGAGAACGCCATTGCGAAGAAGATGAAGAAATACACGGGAGAGAAGCTTGCTTCTGCCGTAGGCGTGTTGCTGGACAACACGCAGGAAGTCGTTGTCACCGGAGCTGCCATTGGTACGGTGGGTGCCATTGGCATGGGTGGTGCGGTACTTGCAGGGCAGTCATTGCCGGTTCTCGGAACATTGCTGGGTGGCTTGAGTGTGGCCAAGTGGGCGGTAGGCGGGGGAGTGGCCGGCTTTATCTTCGGTTCTGGTTACACGCTCATTACCAAAGTTGCTTCAGCTCCCTTTGTTGCAGCGAAAAAAATCGCTGCAGCAGCCGTAGGCGGGGAGAAGAAGGAAGAGAAAAAGCCCTAATCCTCATCCATGGAAGAATTGCTCCCACAGTCGGCCTTTCATCCCTTGCCCCCTCCGCGAGAACGTTCGTCGCTTCGGGAGCATCGTCTGATCTGGAAGACGGAATCTCCGGAGGCTGCATCAGAGAAGAAAGAGAAATCACCAGAGGCCAAAGAAAATCCCAAGGAATCTGAGAAGAAGGAAAGGAACAAGGCAGAGAAGAAAGTGGAGAAGGAGACTGACAAAACCAAGGAAGACGTGAAGAAGGTTGTTGAAGAGCCCGCTACCGAGGAGAAGAGCCCGATGAACAATGACGAGCATTCATGGACCGATTCCCTTGAACGCCCGTCCCCTCCCAATTGGTCCGCGCTCAAGAAAGCCACGCTCCTTGGTGGCGCAGTGGCTGCGCCAATGGCCGTGATCCCTGCGGCTGCGGGTTTCACGGTCGGTAAAAAAGTGTGGGGTGTCATGGCCAAGGTGCCGCCATTCTCTTGGGTGGACCATGGTGTGCGGGGAGGTCTCTCTGTAGTAAAAGAGGGAATAAAAGCTGTTGGGACAACTGTTGCTTACCCGTTCGTCGAGGCTTACAAGCAAGCGAAGAACGCCGTCAAGATTACTGCACGGATTGGTCATGGTGTCCTGGAGAAGGTTCTCTTAGAGCCCTATCGCGAGATCACGAACAAACTCAAGGGCCCCAATGCCGAGTTTGCGGAGGGCGAGGAAAAGGGTCTCAATCCCATCACGGTGCTGTACGCCGTCGCGAAGTGGCCGTTTTCCACCGCGAAGAATTTCGCCATCAAGTACGCCCATCAAATTATCACTCACCCCGCGCGCACCATCATTGGCACCGCAGTGGCACTTCCTATTCTGTATTCGATCATACAGAACCCCATGGGGATTGTCGGGGCTGGAAAAGATTTCTTTGATGTGATGATGAGCATTCTCAAGGGCGTTGCTTCCAAGCTCGGCTCTACTCCTCCGGCCCCATAATTATTCATTTCTGCTCTATGTCCCTCAACCCCCTCAACCTCTTCCGGCCCCAGTCACCCGAAGCCGCCGCCAAGCGCGCGGAGAAATTGCAGCAGCGCGGACCGGGATTCACGAAACAGGTGGCGGAGATGATCGGGACCTTCGGCACCGCGTTCGGCAGATTGCTCTCGTCGGTCGGTTCGGCGCCCCTTGCCGTCGGCGAGGGTGCGGCCAACCTTGTGCACAGGGGGATCGAAACGTTTGCGTATCCGTTTGGGTATGTCGGAAAGATCATGCACTCCACGCGCACGAAGCTCTATGGTGTTCTGGGGCAGGAGTGGGGGCCGGGGTGGAGCGGGAGGGTGCAGGCTGCTGTGAAGGGGAGCTGATCATGGAGGGGGGGTGGGCGCAGAGAGGTTGTATGGAGAAGACAAGAAAGTGTTGGTTCTATTGGTGATTTCTCAGCGAATATTGACATATATATCAATATATTTGATATTGATCAAAAGTTATAAAGTAGTAACATCTTCATTTGTCTGAGTGTTGAGCGGTCTTTGACAGTATCGGTTTAGAAATTACCTTTCGATTGGAGGATGTGATCATGTTGCGTCTCATTGAAGTGCTGTGCTGGCTGGTCGCGTTTTTCGCGACTGTCGCGATGCGGGTGCTGCGGGTCATCGGAGATCTCATCCGCGATGTTCTCGTGTGGTTGCTGGAGGTGCTGGAGGCATTTGCCAAGTGGTGCAAGAGGATGTACCTCTCGATCGAAGCGTACGTTCGCATGTTCTGCGTGCGAGTGGCGTGGCTGCTCATTCAGTTGCTGCGGCTCTCCATCGCATTCTCGCCCGCCATTGGCGCGTTCCTTGCGTACGTCCTGTTCTGGCCTCACTCGTATCTCCTGTGGACTGCTGTTGGATGGGCGGTGCTTATGCTAATCATGGGTTTGGCCTTAAGCTTGACTCTGGGCGATCAGATCCATGCTCATGCTCCGACAAAGCAGGAGTTTGCCAAGATGGAACACTCCTTCACGGCAGATCTATTTGTCACGGCCTTTCGGTGCATGCCCGGTGTATTGGCGATCGTCTATTCGTATATGATTCCTGTAAAATCCCTTATTGTGACGTTTTCCTTCTGGGGTGGAATCATATGGGCAATGGTTGCCATCGGTGTATTGGTAGTCAGTTGGCTGAATCCTGCGGAAAGCCAGCCAACAATTAGTCTCTCATCGTCAGCGCCAACTCCTAATGCAATCGCCAGAGAAAATGACAGAAGCAAGTGCGGTCAACAGCTTTGTGTGCTCGTAGTCCAAGCTGGCGAGGGACCCGGTCAGGGAGTTGGCTATCTTGATGATGGCACGATGGTGGTTGTGCAAGGAGGTGGCGACTATCTTGGTAAGATGATCGAAACTACTATTTCTTCCGTGTTAGAGACCTCTGTTGGTCGAATGATTTTTACACGGAGTGCCTGTGCGTACGAAACCAGCGGGGGACACAACCCAGACTACGACCAGGCCATCGCCGATTGCACTCGTGCGATCGAACTGGATCCGAAGGATGCCTGGGCGTACGCACACCGCGGAGCGGCCCATCGTCAGAAAGAAGACTACGACCAGGCCATCGCCGATTTCTCTCGAGCGATCGAACTGGATCCGAAGGATCCTACAAGTTACGAGTGGCGTGCCGAGGCGTATGAGGCCCGAGGTGACGCCGACAAAGCCGTGCAGGATCGCGCGGAAGCAGAGCGCCTGAAGGCGCAAACCGCTTGATACACTCAGACATGTATCACTAACCCCCAACGGCACGGTTGTCGCTGGGGGTTTTCTGCATGAATTGGTGGAGCCACGAAATGACTTCCTGTACCCTCCGTCCAACACATGGCAACTCTCATTCTAAAAGATGGCACCACCTTCGCGGGGGAGTCGTTTGGTTTTGCAGGAGATACCGACGGTGAAGTGGTGTTCTCCACGGGCATGACGGGCTACGTGGAGAGCCTCACGGATCCCAGTTTCGAAGGGCACATCCTCGTATTCACCTACCCGCTCATCGGCAATTACGGTGTGCCGACCGAGGAGAAGAACGAGTACGGTTTTGCGAAAAATATGGAGAGCGAACGCATCCATGTGCGGGGCGTTGTCATTTCGCAGGGGAGCGAGCATTTCAGCCATCAGGCGGCGGCCAGCTCACTGCAACGCTGGCTGGAACACCACAAGATCCCCGCGATCACAGGGGTCGATACGCGGGCGCTGACGAAGAAGCTCAGGGAGCACGGAGTCATGCCGGGACGCATAGCGCAGAACGCAGTCAGCAGTACGCAGAACGTAGAAATGGAGGATCCGATCTCGAAGAACCTTGTCGCCGAGGTCAGCTGCAAGGAGCCGGTGACCTACGAGCCAAAAGAGCATGCTATTGGCAAGTCCATCGTGGCCTTTGACTGCGGCATCAAGAACGATATCCTTCGCAGTTTCCTCAAACGGGGAGTGACCGTGCACCGCGTGCCGTGGAATTATGATCTCGCTTCTTCGTCATTGAAGTATGACGGAGTTTTTATTTCAAACGGTCCCGGCGATCCCAAGAAGTGTGACGCGACGATCCGGCAGATCCAGTGGAGCCTCCAGAAGAATCTTCCCACCTTCGGCATCTGCCTCGGCAATCAGCTCCTCGCACTCGCCGTCGGCGGTGACACCTACAAGCTCAAGTACGGTCATCGGGGCGTGAATCAGCCGTGCATTGAGCACGACCACGATGGCAAGCCGACGAAGAAGTGCATCATCACGTCACAAAATCACGGATTCGCCGTCCAGCCGGATCAACTGCCGACCGGCTGGAAGATCTGGTTCACCAATGCCAACGATGGCACGGTGGAGGGCATCCGGCACGAGTCTGGTCGCTTCTCGTCCGTCCAGTTTCATCCAGAAGCGACCCCGGGGCCGGAGGATGCGAATTATCTGTTTGATGAGTTTGTGAAAGTGCTGGGTTGAAAGAAATAGAGGAAATAGAAGAAAGAAAGGAAATAGAGGAAGAGAAATTAACTGGTATGCTGATGGCGTGGCTGAGCGACCGTACCAACGATTAGTGGCATGGAAAGAGGCATATGGTCTCTGCCTGTATCTCTATAAGTTGACGCGGAAATTTCCTTCCGATGAGCGTTTTGCGCTGGTGAGTCAAATTCGTCGGGCAGCATCGAGTGTGCCAATCAACATCGCAGAAGGAAATGCACGGCGCTCCGAAAAAGATAAGATGCATTTTCTTCTCATTGCGTTGGGGTCCCTGGAGGAGTTGCATTGCGAGTGTCTTCTCTCGAAGGACTTGGGTTATCTGACACAGGAACAATTTACACAGTGCGACGAGCATATTTGCCGTGTAAGTTTTCTTGTCACAAAACTACGTTCATCTTTTATTTCTTCTTAATCCTTTATTTCTTCTTTTTCTTTTTTAATCCATAATTTTCTTTTCGAGATGAACTTCGTCGTCCTCTCTTCCTCCCGCGGCACGACGTTCCAGGCAGTGATCGAAGCGATACAGCGCGGCGAGCTCACGGCCAAGTGTCTGGGTCTCGTGACGGACAGCCCGGACAAGGCGTGCATCGACAAGGCGCAGGCGGCAGGGCTCCCGTACAGGATTGTCGAGCGGGTGAAGGGCGCATCGCGCGAAGAGTTCGATTACCGCGTCCACGAAGCCATTCTTGCACTGGGAGCGGATCTACGGACGGTCATTGCGGCTTTGGGCTGGATGTTCATCTTCACGCCGTGGTTCATCCAGACGTGGAAGAACCGGATCATCAACGTTCATCCTGCACTGTTGCCGAAGCACGGCGGCAAGGGTATGTATGGCCACCACGTGCACGAGTCCGTGCTCGCGGAGAGTGAAGGGGAGAGCGGGGTCACCATTCACCTCATGGATGAGGGCGTGGATACCGGCCGCATCCTCCTGCAGAAAACGTGCCCCGTGCTACCGGGCGACACTCACGCGTCTCTCCAGGAGCGCGTGCAGGCATTGGAGAAGAAGTGGTATCCGAAGGTGCTGCAGATGATAGAATTGGGAGAGATCACATTTGATTGAGGAGTCAGGATGAGGAGTCCGAGGAAGCCGAAGATGCCGACGAAGCCGATGAGATCTTTTTTTTATGGTATCTCCTTGGCATCCTCGGTTTCCTCTGCCTCGTCGGTTTCCTTTCATGTTCTTCTCTGTCACAGTATTGCGCGACCATGCCTACTCCCACCTACTCCACACGCTGCACCAGTCACCGCAAGATCGCTGCGGATGTGTACGAGTTCACGCTCGCGAAGCCCGAGGGGTTCACCTTCAAGGCGGGCCAGTTCGTGATGTTTCAGGTTCCGCTCGTCGATCAGCCATCCGACGTGCAGAACCGCGCGTTCTCCATCGCGTCCGCACCGAGTGAGCCGAACCTGCTGTTCGTCGCCAGGATCAAGCGTGGCGGCCGCGCTGGTCGGTGGATTTCGGAAATGCTCAAGGAAGGCGACGATGTGACGTTCCAGGGTCCACTGGGCAATTTCACTCTTTCGGAGAGTGGCGAATCGAAGCTCCTTTTCCTCGCCACCACATCGGGCATAGCGCCTCTGCGTTCCCAGATCGTGGAGGCACTGCATCGGGGCGATGTCCGTCCGATGGATCTCTTCTTTTGCGTGCGCAACGAGGAGGACTTGTTCTGGCTCGGAGAACTGGAGGAGATCGCCCGGAGGAACGCAAACGTACACGTGCATGTGTCGATCAGTCAGCCGTCCGCAGCATGGAAAGGACTCACAGGTCACGTGCAGGATGTCGCATCGCGGGTGATGCCTGATCTGCCGGAGCGCAGCGTGTACGTGTGCGGTGGACCGGAGATGGTCAAGTCCGTCCGCACCAAGGCACTCGAGGAGTGGGGTATCCCCAAGGAACGGATTCATTCGGAAGACTACGTGTAATGATCAGAACGCTCCATTGAAGAGATCATCTTCCTTACCACAGGAGTGCCGATCCCTCCTGAATCAGAATGATATCTCTCTCGACGGTGTTCTTATCCAGGTTCACGCGGGTGAGTTCCACTTCCGTCGGGATACCGGAGGGGTTGTGGAGCAGGATCTTCGAGGGTGGGGTGACATCGAATGAAACGACGGCACCAGCAGGCAGGCTCCATCGGGTGAAGCCGAAAGCCGGTTCATCGGCTGTTACAGCAGCGAGGGGCACGCCGCCCACTTCGCGCCGGGTCCATGCGGAGGGCAGACTCACGTGGACCGTTTCGAGCGCATCGTGACGGATATCGGCGACCCCCTTCAGTCCGTTCGTCGTGAAGGAGAGGGAGAGGGTGACGGGTTTCGTGTGTTCCAGAGCGATCTCAACGCGCTCGCCGGGAAGGAGCGCGGCCGTCAGAGAGGGCGCCCCTTTCTTCAGCGCTCCCTGCGAGAGCACGACGACGGCGACAATGGCGGCCACCGCCGCAGTGGCATGGAGCGTGAACTCGTGCCAGCCCGTTGCGCGGGGAGACACGGGGGAGGAAACAACGGGTGCAGGAGTGGGTGCGGGGGAGGAGTTTTTTTTCTTCTGCTTCGGGGCACGGTGCACGCGCACGGAAGATTCCTGTTGCAGGTCCGGTTCACTCTTGCGCGAAATCCGTGATGGGCGTGGCACGGAAGGGAAGTGTAGCAAATGCCTCCATGAAAGAGAAACCTGCCCTTCGCTCCGCGGCGGATTCATTTTTTCCCTCTCCGCACGTTCAATCCCGTGGCTATGGAAAGCCTTCTTCACAGCACTGGTTTTTTTTGAATCCGGACCCTTTCCATGCTATACTTGCAGTGATGGAATTGGATCCCCACACACTTCAGCAGATTCTCCTCCGGATCCGGAATCAGATGCGCTGTCCGCAGTGTGGCAAGCAGGTTCCGGTGGATTTCGGCGCGGTGCGTGTGGTGAGCGAAAATGCCATGCTGTTGCAGCTCAAATGCGATACGTGCAATGCCTACATCGTCCTGCATGCGTCACTGCAGGGCATCGAGAAATTGGGGGCGCCCACGATCGAGACAGAT
>Ga0172377_10008636_pt1 | contig 10453 bp, 10 predicted proteins | sample Pumphouse3metaG_FD_119749 | JGI IMG/M metagenome (GOLD analysis project Ga0172377, IMG submission 119749) | Leachate microbial communities from a municipal landfill in Southern Ontario, Canada - Pumphouse #3 metaG | ecosystem: Engineered > Solid waste > Landfill > Unclassified | place: Canada... | reverse complement strand
TATATACGAGCCAGCCGGGCCTACGGTATTAAGGAGAGGATAGTAATCTGGAAATATGCGATAAAGAATGTTCTTGGAACAGTAACTACGGTATTAGCCCTGTCTGCAGGATATGCCCTAGTTAACACCTTTGTCATTGAAGCTGTTTTCAGCTGGCCAGGTATAGGAAGCTATATTTCAAGGTCAGTAATAAATCTGGACTACCCGGCAATCATAGGAGTTACACTGTTCGCTTCAGTTTCCTATATAATCCTCAACCTTATTGCCGATATTATAGTAGCCCTTGACCCAAGAATCCGATTTGTCAAGGGAGGAGATTAAGAATGAGTAAAAACAAAAATATATTTTTGATTAAGCTAAAACGGCGGCTGGAAGCCCTCTGGGTTTTTATTAAGCTGCTTTTGAAGAACAAGCTTACAGGTATAGCTTTTATTACAATAGTTTTGTTAACTGTAACAGCTATTTTTGCACCATGGATATCTCCGTATCCCGATCAGGGGCAGGGACAGGTAAACCTTGAAGAAAAATTCCAGCCTCCCAGCACTAAGCATATATTCGGAACCGATGAATTGGGACGGGATATACTAAGCAGAGTTATATTCGGTACACGTATATCACTGGTAATATCGACCATTACCATCGTGCTTGCCCTTGTCATTGCTTTGCCATTGGGGCTTCTCGCCGGATATCACGGGGGCATGGTGGATGAAATAATAATGAGAATAACGGATGTTTTTTTGAGTTTTCCCCCGCTTATGATTGCAATTGTTATTGCATCTTTTTTGGGTCCCAGTCTGACCAATGCGGTTATTGCCATAGCAGTTGCGTGGTGGCCCTGGTATACCAGAATTATACGGGCACAGGTAATGTCAATTAGAGAGAAGCCCTTTGTGAAAGCATCCAACTGTATAGGGACCAATAAATGGGTCATATTATTGAGCCACATTCTGCCCAATACCATATCGCCGGTAATCATCCAGGCTTCCATGGATATGGGTGGTGTTATACTAACAGCAGCTTCCCTTAGCTTTATAGGGCTTGGGGCACAGGCCCCCACCCCTGAATGGGGCCTCATAATAAGCACTGCTAGAACTTATATAATTGATGCCTGGTGGTATTCCGCTTTTCCGGGTTTAATGATTTTTATTACCGTTCTGTCATTCAACCTGCTGGGAGACGGTTTCAGGGAAGTATTTGACCCCAGGACACGAGTGAGGTGACATGATGAATTCGAAGGACAATGTACTTGAGATAAAGGACCTGAAAGTTGATGCCCATACTGTAATGGGAACGGCAGAGCTGCTGAACATCAAGCATTTGGAGATAAAAACCGGAGAGATATTCGGAATTATCGGGGAAAGCGGTGCAGGTAAAAGCCTTCTCGCCTTAACAATACTCGGCCTTTTACCCAAAAACGTTTATGTTAAAAATGGACAGATTCTGTACAAAGGCGAAGATTTACTGAAAAAGTCACAGGAGGAACTGTCACAGAGAATACGTGGCAAAGGTATCACTATGATTTTTCAGGACCCTATGGCTTCATTAAACCCTGTATTTACAGTATATGACCAAGTATCTCAGGTAATAAGCCGCCATAATCCCGGGCTTAGTAAGAAACAGCTGTACGACAGGGTAATTGAAATGCTGGAATTGGTTAAACTAAGCGACCCGGAAAACACTATGAAAAAATACCCCCATGAATTAAGCGGAGGGATGCGGCAGAGAGTGCTTATTTCAATGGCACTGTCCGCCAAGGCCGACCTTCTGATATCAGATGAGGCAACAAGAGCTCTGGACGTTACAATTCAGGCAGGGATATTAAAACTCCTGGAAGAGCTTGCGGAAAAGCTGGGATTATCCACCCTGTTTATATCCAGCAATATGGCTCTGGCTTCAACTGTATGCCAAAGGCTGGGTATTCTATACGCCGGGGAGGTTTTGGAAATAGGAAGGGTTGAGGAGATAATCCGGAATCCACGGCACGTTTATACAAGGTCGTTCCTCTCTTCCCTGCCGACGGTGGAAAAGAAGGGTAAACCTCTGCCTATTATTAAAGGTATTTATCCCGATCCTCTTAACAAAGCAAAGGGATGTATATTCGCCGACCGATGCCCGGATTATTCGGCAGAATGCAGCCAAAACAAACCAACGTACCACGAAGTCATTCCCGGGCACTTTCTGGCTTGTATCAAGGAAGAAAAACACAAGCCGTCTTCCGATAATGATATGGATTAATAAAGGAAACCATTTAGAATTTTTACAGCAATGGATTGGGGTGAGATTAATTTGAAAAATGAAGTGATTCTTGAAGCTGTAGGTTTAAAAAAATATTTTCCTATTGAAACTGGTTTTTTGAAAAAAAGCATCGAGTACGTCCATGCTATCGACACGGTAAATATAAAGGTCAACAAAGGAGAAGCACTGGGCATAGTGGGTGAATCCGGCTGCGGGAAATCCACTTTGGCACAGGTGCTGGTGAATATATATTCCCCTACCGAAGGGAAGATATTTTTTGAAGGTGTGGATGTTTCTCCAAAAGCCGCCAGGAATTCTCTGGGATTTAAGAAAAACATACAGATGGTGTTCCAGGACCCGTTCTGGTCGTTAAATCCCAGGAAAATGGTCAGGGATATAATAATGGAGCCATTAAAGGTTCACCGTATAGTAGAATATGAATGCTTTGACACCGAAATAGAAAGGCTTATGGATATGGTGGGTATTGGCAAAAAACGAATGTTTTCATATCCACATGAGTTTTCGGGAGGCGAACGTCAGCGGATTGCCATCGCAAGGGCTCTGGCAGCAAGACCCAAGCTGGTTATTTTGGATGAGCCGACCAGTTCCATTGATACATTGTCCCAGGCAGAGATTTTAAACCTTCTGATAGAGCTGAGGGATGAATTCAACCTGTCGTACATTCTTATATCCCATGACTTAAGTGTTGTTCACTTTTTGTCGGACCGGCTAGCGGTCATGTATCTGGGTAAGATTGTGGAAATCGGAAAAACAGAGACAGTGTTCAATCTTATGTACCACCCTTATACCCAGGCACTTATGAAGGCTATACCTTTGATAAGCTCCAACGGCACGGTCCAGAATATAGAGGCTCTTGAAGGTAATGTTCCAAGTGCAATCAATCCTCCTAAAGGATGCAGGTTCCATACAAGGTGTTATAAGTGTCAGGAAATATGCAGGAATAAAGAACCCGAACTGAGAGAATTCGAAGACGGCCATTTTGCAGCCTGCCATTTTGCCAATCAGTCGTAATAAAAACAGTTTTATAAAGATGTGGCCGGCTGTATCTTGTCAAATAATTAACCACCTTTTAAAAGGGTGGTTAATTATTTGATACATACACCTGTACCAGCACGGTTGGACCTCGCTATCGCAGCGGTGTGTCCCCATTTCTTAAGCAGCTTTTTGCATAACCGTGCCTCCATGAACCTTAAACGTTTATGTGTAACTTGAGCTTGGTTCTTATTTTATGGATTGTTTCTACCTGCCAAAACCCATTCCCCGGCCCCGGCCAAGGCCTCTTCCCTGTCCGTTCCTGTCACCGCCATAGCCCATGCCAAAACCAGCACCTAACCCCTGGCCGCAAAAACCTCTACCACCTTCACCATTGCAGAACGCCCCGAGCCGTTCTTCAATCTCGTCGGCCTGCTCCCGGGTAAGATATCCTTCCTCCACCCGCTTTTCAAGAACAGCCTTCTTTTGTTCCAGCATTTGCTGTCTGAACTCTTCTTGCTTGTCATAGTCTTCCGCTATCGCCCCGTAGGGCTTTCCTTCCTGCCTTTGGTTCTGAAGGTCCTCTACCGGCTGACCCGATAGGGCGGACAGTATTTCCACCGGGCTCTTAAGCTCGGCCGCCAGGGCAACCCCTGCCGTTGTAAGTACCACCGCCGCTATTGCCAGCACTGCAACCCTTGCAAATCTATTCATTATTACCACCCTCCTTTTAACTGGTTTGTGGTTTTAATTATAAAGGGTAAATGTGATAAAACTGTGATGAAATAATGAAAGATTATTGAAAATTAAACGAGTTCAAGCTGGAACCAAAAGGTAGTACCCTTGCCTACGGTGCTATCCACGCCAAATCTTGCTTTATGGGCCTCCAGTATATTTTTCACTATTGCAAGCCCAAGGCCGGTGCCTACGGTCTTTCTGTCCTCCGATTTATCCCCTTTATAATACCTGTCCCAGATATTATCCAAATCCTCCGGGGGTATTCCCTTACCGGTGTCCGATACCTCAATTTTCACCGTATTGCCCTTCTGCTTAGCACTTACCGTAATGACATCCCCCGGATTGCTGTAATTGAATGCGTTGTTTATAAGGTTGAATAGAACCTGCTCAATCCTTGCCCCGTCCGCCTTCACCCTAAGACCCGGGGCGTCCTCACATACTATTCCAATGCCGGTCTCCTCGCTAAGCAAATCGTACCTTTTTATCACGCCCCGAAGGGTCTCCCCCAGGTCGAAGGGGGCCATTTCAAGGACAATAGTTCCCGACTGCATCCGGGAAAGGTCCAATATATCATCCACTATGCGGCCCAGCCTTTCGGATTCTTCAATTATTATCCCCAGATGCCTGTCCCGCTTGTCTCTGTTGTCACCGGATATGTCCCTTACGGTTTCGGCGTAGCCCCTTATAAGGCTCAACGGGGTGCGAAGCTCGTGGGATACGTTGGCTATAAGGTCCCTACGTAGCTGCTCAGTTTTGGACAATTCCTTTCCAAGGTGGTTTATGGCACCGGATAGAGTACCAATCTCATCGGAGGACCTTACCTTAAGCCTAACCCCAAAGTCCCCGGAGGCCATCCTGCCTGTGGCACCGGTAATATCCAGTATCGGCTTTATAAAGGACCTGGAAAGCAGAAAAGAAATCCCAAGGACAGCGACCAGCAGTATTGCCGAAATGTAAACAAGCTGTTTTTTAAGTATTACTGCGGTGTCCTGCACCGGTGCGAGGGGCATGTTTATTATAAGGGCACCGGAGACTTCCCCGCTTCTCTCTACGGGTATACCAATAACCATATAGCTACTGTCAAACCGGGGATGCTCCACAGGCACGGTAACATCCTGCCCGGACATAACCTCCTTTAACAGGCCGCCCCGCTGGTAGTTATGAGGCATCATTGGCATTCGCATGCCGGACCCGCTACTGTATATGGTATCACCCCTTTGGTCCAGGAGCTCTATGCTGCAGTTGTAATCGTATACAAAGCCCTCCAGGGCATCCCGAAAGTCTTCACCATCCAGCTTGTCCAAATTCTGTACCAACGCTTTTGCCTTGCTCCTTACCTCCCCAACCCTCTGCTTAGTGTAAAAGTCCTCCAAAAACACTATCTGAAAGGACCAAAGGAGTACCAAAACCACAAGCACAAGCAACATCATACCAGCCCACAGCTTATGGGCTATGCTCTTCATTTCGCACCCCCCGCCTCGAATTTATAACCTGTACCCCATACGGTTACTATAAACCCCCTGTACTCGCCAAGGCTCTCCCTCAGCATCTTTATATGGGTGTCAACCGTCCTCACATCGCCGTAGAAGTCATAGCCCCACACCTCGTTAAGGAGCTGCTGCCTTGATAGGACCCTGCCGGGGTTTTGTGCAAAATAGCTTAGAAGCTCGTACTCTTTCGGCGTAAGCGCAACCGCCCTGCCGTTAACCGTAACGTTTCTTGAGACAAAGTTAATCTCAAGTCCTTTAAAAACAGCCCCGGCTTTTCCGGCGTCCCTTCCCTGGGCACTTTGACTGCGCCGGATTACCGCCTTGCTCCTTGCCAGAAGCTCCCTAGGGCTGAAGGGCTTTACCATATAGTCATCCACCCCCAGCTCAAAGCCGAAAAGCTTGTCGTACTCCTCTCCCCTGGCCGAGAGCATTATAATCGGTACCTGGGAGGTCTTACGTATCTCCCTGCATACCGTCCACCCGTCTGCCTTAGGCATCATAATATCCAAAATCACCAGGGAATACCTGCTCTTTTTGAATAGCTTCAGTGCCTCCAGCCCGTCGGGTGCCTGGTCTACAACAAATCCTTCCGGCGTGAAGTATTCTCTTATTATTTCCCGTATCCCTGCCTCATCGTCCACCACAAGAATCCTTTCCTCTGCCACAGGCCTCACCTTCCAAACTTATCTTTATATAAATATTAACACAGATTCCGCCCCTGAAGGTTCTATACCCTGAAATTTCATACTTCCATCACAAATATATACAACACAAGAAAAGAACCGTCCCTATGCTTCCAACACAATTAGCAGCGGCTGTGTACACGACTTTACATAATTCTCACACTTGTCGGGCAAAGAAAAAAGGGGTATCCTTTAAAGCGGGTCTGTTACCCCCTCGGAATGCAAACTCGCAAAAATTGTTATTGACATATGCCCATAACGAGGTATAATATAATTGTAATCAACATATGCCAATAATGAAAGGAGGCTGTCAAAATGCCGAGAAGAGACGGAACTGGTCCGCTGGGATTTGGACCATTAACAGGAAGAGGCCTGGGATTTTGTAATATGGCCAATATATCAAGGCTTGGCCTGGGGCTGGGTTTTGGTTTAGGCCTTGGCCTGGGACGCGGGCGTGGCTTTGGGAGAAGAATGGCTTATTACCCAGCACAGTATCCGGTAGAATATCCGGCCGGATATCCTGTCGACGCAAAAACGCAAAAAGAACTTCTTGAAGAGCAAAAAGCATTTTTCGAAGACAGGCTTAACATGATAAGTAAGCAGTTGAACGGCCTTTCGGATAACGATTAGTATAAGGGGGGCAAATCCCCCTTATACTAATAACGCCGATACGGGAGGTGTAAAGGAATTGCCCAGGCCGAGGAAACGTAGAAAGGTATGCGACCTGCCCCTGACCAACCTTTTCGGGCCGCTCAACACGCAGACCAATGAAACCGATTCAATTACTATGACGGTGGATGAATACGAGACCATCCGTCTCATTGACTGGGAAGGAATGACCCAGGAGAAATGTGCCGAAAGGATGAACGTAGCCCGGACAACTGTACAGCGCATCTATAACGATGCAAGAAAGAAACTTTCCGAAACCCTGGTACAGGGAAAGCTGCTTAAGATTGAGGGTGGAGACTACAAGCTATGTGACCCAAATCCACAGTTGTACGGTTGTACAAGATGCTACAGACACAGGCACGGCAAAAATTTATAAAAACTTATACCATAAAAGGAGAGTAACCATGAGCGAAAATTGCGATCAGAACTGCAGTGCCTGCGGCGAAGAATGCAGTGATAGAAAAGAAAAACAAACGGATTTTTCCGCAAAGCCACATGACCAGAGCAGCGTAAAAAAAGTGATAGGCGTTATAAGCGGTAAGGGCGGCGTCGGCAAGTCTCTGGTGGCATCTTTGATGGCGGTGCTTATGAATCGCAGAGGACACAGCACCGCCATCTTTGACGCGGATATAACGGGACCCTCTATTCCCAAAGCTTTCGGGATTAAGGATAAGGCAAGGTCCAACGAACAGGGTCTTCTGCCAATAAAAAGCGATAAGGGTATTAGTATCATGTCCATAAACCTGCTTCTTAAGGAAGATACCGATCCTGTAATCTGGAGGGGCCCCCTTATCGCCAATACAGTTAAACAGTTCTGGACCGATGTAATATGGGGCGACATTGACTTTATGTTCATCGATATGCCCCCGGGTACCGGCGATGTGGCACTTACGGTGTTCCAGTCACTACCGGTTGACGGGATAATAATAGTCACCTCACCGCAGGAGCTTGTGTCAATGATAGTATCCAAGGCAGTCAATATGGCAAAGAAGATGAATATTCCCATACTGGGAATAGTTGAGAACATGTCATACCTCAAGTGCCCCGACTGTGGCAAGGAGATTAAGGTGTTCGGTGAAAGCCATATAGAACAAATTGCCGATAAATACGGGATACCGGTGCTTGGGAAGCTTCCCATCGACCCGGCCATTGCCTCGGCCTGTGACAAGGGCCTAATTGAAGACTTTGAAGGCGATTGGCTTGACAAAACGGCAGAAATACTGGAAAAGTAAAATACATCTTGAGTTAAGTTTACCGGCTATCACTGTCATGTTTCATGGAAACCCCCAACACAAAAGCGGCCGCATAAAAACGGCCGCTTTTGGCTATTATTGTCTACATTCACCCAAATTATGGGTATATCTGTCTTATGCTATATGTTATAATTAATACACAAATACGGAAAATATTACTATTCAAGGTTGTGTAAATCAAAATGGGGGGAATTCCAATGAATAACCCAGATATTATGCATAAAAAAGACTACATTATAAAATCACATAAAAGGTGCCAAAACTATAATGTTGATATAGACAGAGTCTTCAGCGGGAAGATTATCGATGGCAGTCAGCTGTTTGAGAAATTGGATACAAAAAGGGAATTAATAGTCACGGCCGAGCCTTTTATGAATCAGTTGTATAATTTCGTGAAGGGTTCTAACTTTTTTTCAATTCTAACCGATGAAGAAGGCTGCATTCTAAGTCTAATCGGCGATGAAGAAATACTTTCAAAGGCCTTTTCCTTCAAAATGATACCGGGAGCATACATGGATGAAAAAAGCATAGGAACAAATGCAATGGGAACTGCACTGGTTGAGGGCAAACCGGTACAGGTATCGGGAAAGGAGCATTATGTAAAGGTCTACCACCGCTGGACCTGCTCGGCCTCGCCAATCAGAAACACAAGGGGCCAAATTATTGGAACCCTTGATTTAACAGGTTACAGCGAATCCGTCCATTCTCATACCCTCGGTATGGTGGTGGCTGCGGCAAATGCCATAGAAAAAATGCTGGAAATAAAGAAATATGCTCAAGAACTGACAATGGCAAAGATGTATATAGAAGCTGTCATAGATTCAATAATCGCGGGGATACTTACGTCCGACCTGGATGGAAATATTCTGACAGCTAACCGATATGTAGCCGATATGTTCGGTTACAATTCAGATGAGATGAAGAAAATAAAAGCCTGGAACCTGTTTGATGGATGGGACCGGATAAAAGCAGCCAGCCTTTCCGGGCAAAGTGTTATGGATGAGGACGTCTTTGTCAATGCCAGGAAGAACAAACTCCAGTTCAACTTATCTGCCTATCCTATTCTTGATGGTGAGCAAAACTTAAGAAATATAGTTTTCGTATTCAAAGAAGTTAAAAAAATAAGAAAGCTTGCCAACAAAATTATGGGCCGCCAGGCTATCTATACCTTTGATAAAATAGTCGGCAAAGACAAAGAATTCCTTCAAATAATTGAATTTGCCAGGAAGGTAGCCGACAGCGGTTCGAATATCCTGATAATGGGCGAAAGCGGTACCGGCAAAGAACTCTTTGCACAGGCAATACATAATTGCAGCAACAGGCAGGATGAACCCTTCGTAGCAATAAACTGCGGCGCCATACCGCGAAACCTGATTGAGGCGGAATTGTTCGGATATGAACAGGGTGCTTTCACCGGGGCAAAGACCGGCGGACATCCGGGAAAATTTGAAATTGCCGATGGAGGAACAATCTTTCTTGATGAAATTGGAGAAATGCCGTTGGATTTGCAAATAAGGCTGCTTCGGGTTATTGAAGAAGGAATTGTGAGCAGAGTTGGAAGCATTAAAAACACGATAGTCAATGTCAGAATTATTGCAGCTACCAATAAAAACCTTTATGCCGAAGTAAAAAAAGGGAATTTCCGCAAGGATTTATTTTATAGGCTAAATGTTTTACCGGTACGTCTCCCGCCTTTACGGGAAAGAAAAGAAGATATTCCCCTGCTGTTTGAATTCTTTATGACAACCAAATCGAAGAAAATGAACCGAAGAAGCGTGAAAGTTCCTGATGGTTTCATGGAATCCCTGCTGGAATACGAGTGGCCTGGAAATGTAAGGGAACTGGAAAACCTTGTAGAATGGATGATAAACACCGAGACCATTCCGGATACAATTGGTGACGAAAATTACACCTTATCAGTAAAAACGAAAATACCATTTAGTATAATGACTCAAGGTGCTGCAATCCTGGATGAGGGCGAAGGATTTAGCCTCTCGACTGTCGAGAAACAGCACATAATAAAGGTACTAAAGCTTTGTGACGGAAATATAAGCAAAAGTGCAAAAACGCTGGGAATAGGCCGAAATACCCTCTATAGGAAAATTAAAAATCACCGTATAACCAGCCCTATTTCAGAACAGTGTTCCGAAATGTAACAGGATATCGGCGGCCTCTCTGTCCCTATATGGAACAGTACACCGGGCAATGCTTTAAAACTCCCTCGAAACCCCTCGGTTTTGGGGGAGTTTTGTATTGGCATGAACCTTGCAGATTTACATGTACTGGAATATTATATTATATAGGAGGTTTGCCATGAACGGTTTTAATGGTAAGATTCTAAGAGTAAATTTAAGCAAAATGACAATTAAGGCCGATCCATTGAACGAAAGAG